>Ga0058701_10002982_pt1 | contig 13163 bp, 8 predicted proteins | sample AgamicOrMae_FD_97039 | JGI IMG/M metagenome (GOLD analysis project Ga0058701, IMG submission 97039) | Agave microbial communities from Guanajuato, Mexico - Or.Ma.e | ecosystem: Host-associated > Plants > Phyllosphere > Phylloplane/Leaf | place: Guanajuato, Mexico | collected 2012-06-04
TCATAGGAACACTGGAACGAGAGAGGATCTTTTACGCGCGCGCTCCGAGGGAAGATCTCTTATGGCGCGTCGCCGAGTTACGACCGTTTATCGCTTTTCGCCGAGAGAGGACCTTTATGCACGCACCCAGCGATTTGAATTTTGTGACTCAACAGAGGCTTATCTTAAAAAAAATAATCAAAATACGCACCATGCCCGTTTTGGCTTCATACCCAAAACAGGTATAGCATTCCCCAAAGCTGAGTTTTTTATGTGATAATAGTACGTTCATTCTAAGTAGACTAGAACAACTAATTGAACCTTTGATTTGAACAAGTAACCGAGAAATAGTGTGCGTTTCAATAATCGACCAACTGCCATTCTAAACAATGGCAATCGGTCGAAAAGGTGTCCCTATACACAGTACTTGATTGTTGAAAATAATAAGGCTTTTACTAGGTTGATTCTTATTCGGAACGGTAGAGTTGTGCAAAGGTTGTTTAATAACTTGATTTTTTGGGGGGAAGGGGGGAGGAACAAAAGTTTTGTACAAATTGAACGAGAAAACCACTAGGTAGAACAATTAGGTAACCAAAAGGTAAACCATTAGGTAAACGTTAATACACCTAACTCAATCTTTGAGATAAAAACTCTCATAATTTTGCTTTTTGATGTGACTGAACATAGGTCTATGCAACCCCTCCTAATGAAAATCTACCAACTGCGAAGTGCTGTTTTAAAAGTCCGCTAACTGCAGAGTGCTTGTCCGATAACCCACCCACTGTAAAATTTTTGCTCCGAAAACCTACCAACTATAGTTGGTGGATTTTGAGAAGAAGCATTCCGCAGTAGTTGGATTTCCCGGAAAAGCACTTCGCAGGTGGTGGGTTCTTATTAGGAGGGATTGTATGTTGAAAAATTACCAAAATACGCACTACCCTCGTTTTAGTTTAATACCCAAAACAGGCACAGTAGTTCCAGCAACGGGTGTCTTGTCTTTACTGTGAAGTACTAGTGGGTAGATTCTTCAAAAAGGGCGTTCGCAAGACGTTACCTTCACCGAAGGACGTTCCATGGGTATCGTGCAAAGGCCCACTTCCTTGGAAAGGATTTGGTCGTGGCAGGCATCCTTCCTGCAGGAATCAATTTGGCCCCAAGCCCCTAGCGGGAGCATCGGTCTACCCGTTGGTTTAGGTGCCCGCCCCTTTTGCCTAAATATTCCGGGTTTACAGGAGTGTCGTTTGATCTTCGTCTAAGGGATTGGGAGCATCCTTTCGTTCGTCAGGGAGACGACTGCATCCAAACAACATTCTTTCTTAAGCGAATAGGAAACAGACTGCTTTCACATACATGAGACATGCCGACCCAGTGTCGTTTTCCAGTATCCGATATTATAGAAAGCAGTTAAGGAAAAATTAAGGGTCTAACTTACGATTACACTATCGTGAAGAGTAGTTCTGGGACACGTGGATGACCGTGATGTTGGAGACGAACCAAGTAACCAAAGTCTTCAAGTATATCCATAATATATTTCGGAACTTCTTCCTTTAGTTATGCTGCTTTTGAATCTTTTAGATAAAAACCACCAGTGGCGTAGGTATGGGGATGGGGGTTGGGGGTATTGATCCCCAACCCTTACGTAAACGCGTTTTTTTAGGAGGTTTTGGAGACTTTTTTATCAATATAAATATGACCTCTTCCCATCCGAAATCCGGTACTAAAAAGAAAAACAAGTCTCCAAAGATCCTCAGACATCCTCACAAACTCTTGAAACTTTCTGAACATCCTCAGCAAACCCGACAACTATCCTTGAAAATTCCATGCAATATATCAAACGCTGAAAATTCCTTTAAAACCCTGAACACCTCTAGAAATCCGAAGAAAATATTTCGAACACATTTGGTGCTTGGGGCATATTCATTCTCTCCTTGAAACCAAAACAAGGCAAAATACAACAAAAGAAAAAGCATCCTGCGATAGGAATGAGTTCCGCAACGTTCACGACAAGATTAAAGTCCTCCTCTGATGAGCATCGCAACATTAAACTTGAAAAATTCAGTTTTGAAACATTTAAATACTCATAAACATGCTTTCTCTGGGTTTCCCAATTCGTTTCGTGACATGAGACCAAACAAAAATCCCTAGGTTGCTGACTTTCAGAATGGAAGCCTTATTTTTTGTTATTATGCCAGATTGGTTCCAAGTATACGTTCCCTGGTCCACCAATAAACGATTTGCATGAAGATCCAAGCAGAAAAAATATTCCGGGCAAACAAAGTAGTCCCCCTTTCAAGCAAATCAGAAATCAGCTCGCCTGTCTCTAAGGGACAGAGGCATATGCTACGTGAAGGCTGTATTATTGGCCTAGACACATATGTTGCATGCGGCCGTGTCCGCCCGCAGCTGTGCGCCCCAGGCCCCATGCCCCAAGCCCAATGCCCCACGCTCCCCGCCCCCCCCCCCGGATGAAGGCCGAAACACGCCATTACTCCGCCTTTGCCTGCCATGATATGCTCACGGTTTTTTTAAAGTCCCTCAAATTGATTATACAGATTGAGTTTTTTACATCTTATGTTCCACCGGTTGGTAGCCAAGCCGATCCGAGTGTCAGTGAACATCACCTGTATGTTTGCCATATCTGATGGTCACAAGGCCTGACCCACTTTTTTCGGTGACCCCTCTTACAGCATTCCAGACCATTCCATGTAAAGAAAACCAAGAGACCACTTCTATTAATTTTTATTGCCATGACCCTTCGCACTCAGGTATCCTGATTCAACTGACTCAGAATATCCTAACCAGACCTTACCAAGAATAACTCAAACCATAACAGCCCAAAGTATTTGGAGTAAAATTTAGCGTAAGAGAAATTCGAAGGATTTTTTCCATTAAATTACGCAATTTTAAGCTTTGAAAAAGGCCAAAATTGTAAAATTTTAGGTTTCCAGAGGGGCAATATTTTTTCTTTTTTTTTAATTTTGAGAAAAAAGAACTAAAAAGATCCTCTAAAATGAATTTTTCTGTTTCCGATCGGCATCGCTCGGCGGTAGTGAGTGGAGGCGTTTTCGCGGTTCTGTTGTTGATATTCATAACGGGGGCCGCTATTGACCCGACATGCATAAATATAGGGAGGCTTAAAAGCACGTAAAAAATGAATTTTAAATGGGAGGTGACTTGAACGCACGGAATTCAACATAATGCGTCTTGCATTGGGCAGCCGGTTTAAAAGACAGTCCCATTCATAAATACAGCATAAAATGTACGAGTACTCACGGTAACCGTAAAAAGACCACCCCCTGCAACCGCCTACACATAGCTACGGTGCCGGTTGCCTACCCCAGACCGCATCGGGAGGAGCAGCGGGCAGGCAAGTCAGCTGAAAGTTCCGTCCTACTCGCGGTGAATGTGCACCGTTCGCCCGTTGTTCGTTCGTAGACGACTTAACCAAAACGGAACTTAAGGAGTATCACATATTCTACCCTTCTAGCTCGTCATATTTTGTACCCATTTAGTTAACCATTCGCCCTCCCCTTTACTTCTACCCGTAGATATCTCTAGTTAAGAAGCAAAGCTAAAAGCTTCATTTTCATCTGTATGTGCGATGGTCATTATGAGTAAGTGAAATACTTACTCTGCGCTCATTGATAATCGCGTTGGAGAATCAAAAATTTTTTACTTTTGCATCATTTTAAGCAGAGACGTTTTTACTTTTGCATCATTTTAAGCAGAGACGTATGATATTATATTGTTATCCTTCAATGGCATTCTGTAAATGATTAAAAATCCATATTTCAAGGAAGACCTTAAAAGAGCACGATATCTTCCCAATGATATAACTGCAACAATCAATTCCTCTTCCTTGACATACACAAAATAACAGCAGAAAAATATAAAATCTAGCTCTTCTATTTAGACCTTAGCTTAATTAACTTTAACAAAACCTTTCATGAATTATATGAAGGCATTTGGTGTCGAAAACACCGTTTTACCACCTCCTCTTAACTGAAATCTATCATTTGTCAACTACCTTTAAAATCGACATAGGTTTTAGGCGAGCGGCAAAGGGCTCTACCACGCCTGCCCTCAAGATTTCTTAGGATCTGTTGCCCTAACAAGTCAGCAATGTAGTTCACTGTTCGCATTTTTTTCCTCTGTTTTTTTTTGTTATGTGAAAAATAAAACTAACATAAATTCCTAATTAATTAAATATCTCGCAAATGAAAATAAGAAAAGGAGTGGTAATAATCCGAATAGGTGTGGTTTTAGCCACCCTTCAGAACTTACTAAGCAAGTCGCCTAATTACTAAATACCACCTACTTTTACCACCTCCTGCCACGGACTGCCTTGCATTCAAGATCCCAATACTTGTTCCGGGCAGTTTGGTTCAATTCAGGACGTAGGATCGTGTCAAACAAATATCCTAAATCCCGGATCGGAGTCTGTCGAATTGGACAGGGAACTGACAATGAGTGAGGTTCGATTCGGATCAGAGTCACCTCGGCCTTTTACTGTCAATATATCCACAAGCTAAGATTTCCACTTGAACGTTCCATTTGCTAAAAGGCTTTCAAGGTGCTGGATTGGAAATCTCAAAGCTGAAACCAACTCTGTGATTCGTCCTGAACCCGAAACCTTAGTTTGGGTACCGGTGTAACCGGATATCAATGCGAGACTGCAAGGTTCATGAAAATTAATCTTTTTTTCTATTATTTTGGTAAAACTTCACTGTGAACTTTAACGATTGCATCCTGGGTCCACCGTTTATTCCTATAGAATGAAGCGAAGTTACGGACTGAAAATTGCGTCCTAATCTTACCGAAGTTACATCTTTGCTTGGCCCACAGCCAATCACATGGGTTAGGTTGGTGCATCACGTCTCAGTCCGATAACACTCCCATAAACTGTTGGCTAACGTTATGCTACTTCTGGGTTTCAGATGCCTGCTACTAATAAGAGTATGCAGAAATAGACTCGGCGCAGCTTAATATTGGATTAAGTTCCTTTTTTCGTTTCTCCGCTCGACTATAGGCTACGAAGGAGGGTGATGGCAAAGAACAACACAGTATGAAAAGTTTTTTTTATAAGAGGGAAAAAAACGGTATCAAAAAAAGAAAAAAAAAACAACGCAAATTTAGGTCTTGATAGGTGACTATAAAGACAAGTTTCAGTCCAGAGTTGGATCATCCCCACTCGCTCCCCATCCCCTAAAAAAATAATTAAAAAAAATTAAAAGAAACGAATCAGTTTTGGAGACTTTCAGGATCATTTCCCGTCCTTTAACGTTCAAATCAACGGGGAACGCTAGAATTACGCCATACAAACTGTTTTGAAAAAAATAAAAAAAATTAAAGGATTTTTTTAACCTTAATATTGGGGATAGGGTTTATCTCTTTTTGGGAAAAAAATACATGTGTAAGACTTGTTTTTTAATCAAGAAGAAGCCTCCACACTAGTTTTAATGAGATCGGGGGGCTTACTTCACTTGATAAATCGGTATGGAATAACTGGAAAGAGTCTAGAAACTGCATCAAAAGATCTGAAGTATTTCTTTTTAAAATAGGCAACCATTACAACGTTGTAGGAACGGGTACCAACAGCTCTTACATTCGCTCTTGATCCGCCGCTAAGGATATGATAAGCTAGCATTGGTGCTTAAGGGCATTTTTTTTTAATTGATAATGGGAAGTCGAGGTAATTTCGATACTTTACTCTATGTCATCTGCCGTACAAGTGGGTTATGATCGAGTTAACTTGATGACAGTACTCAGGAGCATATTGGTTGAGATGTTGCGCACCCAGGCTCACGTCGTAATGCAAGAGCAATGCATTGGAATTAGCGAGTTGTATTCCAGGAGGCAATTAACGTGGGATCTCTCGTCTGTAGATCATTAACAAAGATCACATAAAAGCTGCGGTATTAATGGAGAAAGGATAATAATCGCTTCGTCTTGTCTGGACAATAAATCACTAGTTTAAGTAAAGCTAAAGCTCTCTGTTGCTTCCTACCGATCGTCCTTGATCCAGACAAATTACTTCGCTAGCCGAGCCTCCATCTGGAAACTTGGGACCACATTTTCAGAGATAACTGCCACTCATTCGGCTATCCACCGGTTGGATCGCATTGGAAAAAAAAATGTTTAGTCACTTATAAAAAGAAAGAACTGAAAAATATTTTCATTTTACAGCAACAAAATTCTGTCAATGCAAATATGTAGTGTTCAGTTGATTCAGGGAATACCAAAAGAAACAACGATGCAGCGAGTACAGAAATAGTTGTTTATGATTTCACTGCTAGCAAAACCATTCTCTCCTCTAGCTTACAAGTTAGTGTGCACGATAGGTCTTAAATTAAAAGAAAGAAGATGCGTTAAAACAAACCTACTTTTCCGTTATCCCCTTGAACAAATAAACTACCGTGACATCTACGAAACTCTATTCTTCTTCATCTTTTTTCCACGTAACCGCAATACACTCTTTGATCTGTTAGCGATGATAGATTAGTTTGCCCGCAGCATTAAAGTTCCTTATTTATTGAGACACTGAGTGACCTGACCGTCAATACGCCGAAAATTGTGTCGGGACACGCACTTCCGTTGGCCACTACAAAACATACTGCTGTAAATTTTCTCTTCAGGGGGCCATGTAGTCGCCATTTTTATTCCACAGTCCGCGTCTTAATTACTTCCTCCTAATATTTCATTCCATCTTTCAGGTGGCATTATTAACACACAAGTCCTTTTTAAGACTTCGCGTTATCTGCAGACAGCTGGCAAACCATAATCAATTTTAAATGCTGCATATTTTATCTCTTCTGTTCTTACCTTTTATCGCCAGACCGAGTGAAAAGTACTAAAGCAAGCACGGAGCCCACTTAACCTCAACTAACGTAAAAAATGAATCACCTTTTCTTTGATATTGCCTTTGCGACAGTTTCAACAAACTGAATTAGTGCAAAGAGATACGAAAGACATTTCCGTCAATACTTAATAACTTCCATCCATGTCAGCATACACGTGTATTAACAATTTTTAGGGGGCTTGTAATGATGGGTTTGCAGTGGATGCACGCAATGAAAGAAGCTCCCTCATCATTGTGGTGGGTTACATACATGTGCACATGTTCTCCCGTGGATTTTAACAAAGAGATCTTTATCAGGATGAAGAATTGCACTTGGAAGCGTATTATTTTCAATATATATCATCTCTAATTACAACCCGGGTCCTTTTAACATTGTAAACACACAGTTAGCTCAACAGCCCCTGTAATTTGAAGACAAGGGGAAACTAAGTGATTGCGTGTTTTCTGTTAGTTGATATTTTGGACGATTTCCAAGTGAGACGGTTCATGATGTCCGGAACTTAGAGAGGGCCATTCAAGCTTTCTACCTTGTTAAAAGAATGAAAGTAATCGCCACCTTTTGTGGCTCTTTAGTTCTCACTAATAAAATGCGGGGCGAAATGCTACGGGTAAAAGAAAAAGTAATTTCTTCGTCTAACCTAAGTTTTTTTGTTGTTTTTTTCCACTTTTTTGTATTCTCTTTCCTTAGCTTGGGTTTTCTCTCGCATTTTAAGACGCGTGTCTGTTTTAACCGTGATTTTTTTCTCTCTCTCAACAGTATGTTTTTAAACTAATTTTACGTCTTCTCGTGGTCTCAGCAAATAATTTCAATGCTACAGGAATACACTACTTTTTTACAACATACTGTACATATTGGAACTTCGTCTCCTTTAACACATAAGACCCGGGTGGCCCTCCTCTCTTGCTTAAAAGTAAGATATATTTCAGCTTGATCAGGATACTTAACACAGAAAAATCAAAGAGGTGGCATTCTCACTCTTCGTGTTCTAGACGCTTTTCTTATCTTTCAACACATCTTGAATATATTAGCATAGTCTTGGTTAATCTAACCTAGGTAAAGAGACCCGTGTTTTGTCTCACTTTGCAACAGATCTGCCAAGTCTCGATTATTTGCAGTCGATGCCCCCATGCTATCGGAGGGATCCCTAACAACATCACTGACGAAAATATACGCTGCCAATATAATAAGCATAGTGTAGGTATGAATAAAGTTTGCTATATACGCCATTTCTACTACTACTTTTAAAAGAATTGTTCCAAACGAATTCTTTGTACCCAAATACTTCAACGCATACGGCTTTTTCCCCCCAAGCCTTACCACCAGTTATAGGACGAGAACAAAGAGTATTAACAAGGGCTCGACGTATCGAGTGCCGAAAATCTTTCAGGCGTCATTGACAGCCGAACAGACTTGTGTTAGTAGTGACGTTGAAACGGTCGAGTCAGCACATCAATTCTAGAGAACAAGAAAACCGATATCTTGTCAACTATCGCCCATTCTCAACACACTATAAATTTCAACCTGCACACGCTCGGCGCCTTCATTTGTAGGCAGTCTGAAAGAAGGACTTTGCTTCGCAACGCAAAGAAATCGATCAATAAGCGTATCGGCTTTTTTAATCGCGCTTCTGAGAATGCGAGAGATATTTTCATTTTTGGTATCATCATTTAATTCTTGGCTGCATGTGGTTAAAACTAAAGATTTTTCTCTTTTTCTTGAAGCCTAAGAGATTTAAGGATTTCTAACCAACTCGGCTGAAATTACTATTACGTTAGGCGGAAAGCTTTGCATCCCTTACTTCCAGTACACACCCCGTGCTTTGATTCTTCCTGAGAGGCGATTTGGAATAATGAGCATAACTCTCGTATCACTTTTGGGAGCTGTGAAACTACGTTTTTGAAGAGTCAATTTTGCAGGAACATATTTTTGGTTATGTAAGATTTTTATGATTGAAAAGCAGCTTCATCCACAGAAAAGCATTCCTAAACGAGCTAAACTGTATTTTAATGTACAGAGGGTCTGCTTTTTATGGCGTAGCTCTCCGACGAAACCGCACAAATGTCATAAGCATGGTGTTTTCGGAAACAAAACCACAAAATACGAAGGGCAGCTACACGCTGCAGTTTCATTTTTCGACATGAGTAGGCAGATGAACGTATCGTGGCAAGGATAAGCCCAGTACAAATGCAGAACTCCATAGTTTGTATTCACAATAGCGGGCCGTGACGCATCACTCGTGATGTGTTTTGTTAGATGTGCTTATGTCGTTGAGTTGTAAGGGACTTGCGGTACGATGACAGCTAACGCCCTGTTCACGAACAATGGCCCAACTATGACACATGTGGGGACGGGCTTATTGGAGGTGCAAGCTACCCGCACATGCTAGTGCCTGCTTTGTCTTATTTGTGGCGCGGTTAAAGTAGCTACCAAAGAGTAACTACGTTACTCCGGACATTTCCAAAAGCGAGAGCACGGTGTACTTCTCAGCACACTCTCAAAGAAAAAATAAACAAAAGAGGAATCGTACTGATTACAGCACATATACAAAAGACTGCGCGAAAACGATGTCCATGAGGAGGAAGTAGGTATCCCATCGATGCACCAAAAGATGGAAGTTGTAACCTACCTAACCTTACTGTCGGGAAAGGTGGCACTAATAATTAAGTTCGGACTGGGCGGACACTTGAAACGGTTTATTATCCACTTTAAATTACAAAAACTTAAACACTAAATCACATTCACGAATTGTAATCTCATTCACACGGAAATAGCAGCCGCGACAACCTAAGGCACACGTACCGGTACATACACGATAAATACTAATAGATATCACTGACTAATTTAAACAGTTAAATAAACCAATAATAACATTTCATTTAACCTCGCTGCCTATCTCAATACGAGAGCAGACGAATCAGACGCGCTTAAAATTAGCCAGCTAACTGGTGCGTATTAACTTGCTAACATCAAGCGCCACCGCCAGAAAAACGGTTAGCTTGCACTTAACAGGGTCGGTTGACAACTGTCTCCAAAACAAAACGTGACTGAGGCAAAGAGGCCAGTTCGAAATCCAAAACAGAGATAAATTTAAAATTATATAAATATAACATAACCTGACTATAAATACGACCGTTCCGTTGCAACCTTGACCTCGTGTTCAGTCTTGCGGGCCTATCATTCCACCGCATGAAACAATTCAAAATTACACAAATGAAAATACCACAACGGAAGGCCAAACCCGGTTAAAGCACACGGAGCCGGCCGACACTAAGAGTTAAGTGGCCAATCAGCGTGGTCTTCTTAATGATGCTCAAATAACTTAAGGCAGTAAATAAAACATCTAGGTCTTATAAAATCTAACCTAACCAAAAGGGAACCGTCTTACGGTTTAATGCGAGCAACGGTGACTTTGGTGAACCTCAGTGACGGCGACTGCTCAAGACGACTGCGGTCAAATGGCGGCGACCTTGGGATCGTCTAGCCTAACATTCCAACGGCCGGCAGGTGGTACGAAGTTGCTCCACCCTTGCCAGCACCCATGGTAGGCTGTTGCCCGGTCCTAAAAATACCCTATTCGAACGAAAAAACAAATTCAGCCGGAGTTCACACAGGGGGGAAATTACAGGTTCAGGAAAGGTTCGTACTCACCAAGACGGGTATTTAGCGGGCACATAGGGCTTTTGACCAGTAAAGGTCGACCCGGGAGGCGAGATGTAGAATTCAGATTCAAGGCGAACTTACATAAAGAGCATAGCGTTATCCTTTTTGGGTTTAAGGTTTCCTGAAGGTGACGGCCAAGGTCACAACTCTCCGTCCTATACCCGATCCTCCTCGTTCCTCCCGAAACCTAAGAAGACCGGTCGAGCCTCGCTCACCTCCAAGCCAGGCCCTCCTCTCCAATACCCCTACTCTGTCCCTACCTCTAGCAACTACCTCCCATCCTACGGTTTTACTATTCCCCTCCCGTTCCGCTACTACCACAACTCCCGCTCTACGGCCGCCTAGACCGCGCCGAGCGCATCCCGCTCCGCGACACCTTCGCCTTGACATGAGAGTATGGCCATACTCTCATGGCCTTGGTACGGTATTGAAAATCAGCTCCTGATGCACCGGCGCGGCGCCGCAGCGACTGACCTCCCGGTGCACCGTTTTGCCCCAGGACGCCGAGATCGCAGCTCTCGATCGCTCGTCATCCTGGGACGGAATCCGTTACAAAGTACTACAAAAATGGTGCTTTGGAAGAAGGCAGAACTTGCTGGCAAACTTGAAAAACCCATTAGAACACCAAACAGTATGCCTCCCTCCTCTCTTATGGGCCAAAAGAGTGATCGTCATGAGGATCTCACATATTGCATAAGGACATTTTTCGCCTTAACTTTTGTCTAAAAACGCAGAAACGCACAGCAATAAATCGATAGGTAGAAATAGGTGGAGGTATCTATTTCCTGAGAACGGGACCCAGGTAAAATGCTACCTGAGCTGATTTTGTGTTTTAATAAACAACGGATGCTTAGTCATTTTAAGTTCAGTCCAAAGTTTCTAAGAAAATCCAATTAATGATTCTGGGTATTGTTCAGAAACTCAAAACTGTTACTTCCGAGGTGCGGTTCGAATAATCACTCAGGTTCCGAATCGGTGTGCGATCAATTCATTTTAGGCCCGTCTCCTTTTGGTGAAGGGGTTAATTGTTTCGCTCCTTGTTCTCGGATTTAAAACACTTGTGCCGATTCGTTGCGGCGTATCGTCTACAATTTTAGGCGCGCTCAAACAGTAACAACGTACAGTATTTGAAGGCATCTCGAAAAACTGTAAACATTCACATGTCGTAAAGCGTCTGATTCCGATGCAACGACTTAAAAATAATAATAAAAAAATAAATAATATGAATGTATCCAAGGTTGCGGATATTTTAAAGACATAACTGAATGCAATAATGTTATGTTTTTCAATAATCGAGTGTCATCGGCCTATTTGCAAAAATCATAAGAAGCGCAAATAGTGTGACGCAGCTGACAAACTTAAACGAACCTTAAAACACTTATTTTAGTGAATTTCTCTAAACTAAAAAATTATGTTCTTCGAAACTTTGTGCTGTATTTGTATTTTGAAGAAAATGAAACGTTTAGGTTTAAGTCTCCTAAAATTAGAATTTTCTTTAAGTTCCAAAGGCTATCACAAGGACAGTCACAAAAAGTCACATCATGATAAACAAGGGGGCTACACTAAGTTTGAGTGAGTATAGATAGAACACAGCGGCAATCCATCCAGAAAGTGCTAAGTTGTTTGTTTAATTTTTTATTTCGACATCGATGATTTGAATTTATCTCCATTTTTCCCACAGAGGAAAAAGACAGATTACTGTTAGATGCATTCTTTCGCATGTGACACGAACTTCCCGACTGTCAAAAATCGAGCAGACAAACGAAAGCTTTCAGGTGTTTCTGTTAAAAGAGCATGACGTTTGTCCATCTGCAAAATCATGACATCCGTTCTCTTCGAATCGATCCCCATCAACGCTTGAAAAATAAAAATTAAAAAGTAAAACAAGAAACAAGTTTACTTTTTCCGACACAGGATAGGCCAGGTGCGGATATGAAAACTTGGTTCCTGACGCTACAAAGCCCCCCGGAAGGAGTTTTTGCAGTGTAATAGGATTGACAATTCGCCTCTTACTAAGTAAACGTTAAGGCGTAGAAAACAAACTTTGGAATCAGGGCCATCACACGTAGTACCAAATCGATTCACATGAATTGCGGAACTTATTCTCAATATGCAGCTGGATTCTAAACTTTAGAATAACAACTAACATGAACTATGTAAACTGAATATACTATGGATACTGATGTTAACTGTATAACTTGTGTTAGTAGTCTTTTGAAGAGACTTCTCTTCACACAAATACTTTATTACAAACTAGAAAGCCAAATGGTTTTGACCTGAGTTTTTCCATAAACGGGGACTCACCATTTTTTTTTTTGTACTACCGGTCGGAACGGGGTGGCTTTGTATACGTTCCGCTAACGTTTTTACGTCACGTAAGATTAAGCCTTGGTTTTTGGACGTTTAAATAAACTCAATGATAATCATCGCAGCAAATATTCAGTTAACAAAAAGGCCAAGCTTTGCTGGAGAGACGATAAAAAGCTCCGTTGAAAAAAAAATTGAGTTCAAAGATAGAGTGCCTTTTATGGCAAGAAAATATTTCACGCCCGGGAAGTTAGCCGACCCCATGACGCCAATATTAAAACTAATTGCTCTAGTCGTTAGTATTTCGTTAGTATTTGATAGTATTCACAAAATTTTCGTTTGTATTGAAAAGGTAAA
>Ga0058701_10002983_pt1 | contig 13160 bp, 9 predicted proteins | sample AgamicOrMae_FD_97039 | JGI IMG/M metagenome (GOLD analysis project Ga0058701, IMG submission 97039) | Agave microbial communities from Guanajuato, Mexico - Or.Ma.e | ecosystem: Host-associated > Plants > Phyllosphere > Phylloplane/Leaf | place: Guanajuato, Mexico | collected 2012-06-04
ATAAGAGTTGTGCCCATATTCTTGGTATAGTAGTTGTGCAGTTTTTTTTTGCCACTTTTTAGTTCTTAGAGTACAATCATATTCTTTCATCATATTTTTATTAAATTTATATTTGAATTTAATTAGACTTATTTTTTCTGAATCTAACTTGTTGAACTTTTTTGAGTAAACTGGTTTTTCTTGGACATAATTTATTTTTTCCCAATGAACTAATTTTTTTAAAATACTAAAATTAATAAATTGAAAACAATATGATCTAAGTGAGCGAGTTTGGGTGCCGGTCTGTCATTTCTATGCGTCATGTTGTATACTCTAGTACTAGTTACTAAATTTATATCTAGAGGACTGGTTGGTAAAAGTTGACATGATAAGATCTGTAGGCACTAAAAATTTAATAATATGTGCTAAGTTTAAAATAAATTTAAACAGATTATTTTGGGTAATCCCATTTAATTAATTGAATTTATTTTATTAAGTCGTATCCAATCGACTATCAAATCATGTCCCGAGTGACTACTAAATCAAAAGTCAAACTGACTACTAAGTCAGCTTTCAAAACGACTTTTAAGTCAACCCCAAACAACTATCAAGTCAAAGGCCCGCTCAACAGTCCACGAAGACAAATCGGTCGCAAACCCTAATGAGGGGGAGGGGATTCTTTCCCTATAAATATAATGCTACTCCTCCTATTCAGAGGTGAGGTCAAAGAAAAATTCATTCATTCTTGGGGGCACACTAAAAACTTAAGCTATCAAATATCAAATTTCTAGAAGAAGAGAACAAACACCTTAAGCGCATGTCCTCTACTTCTGAAGGCCAGAGAAAATTATTCTTGACTGAGATCAAGCTTCTTAGGCCCTCTTTCAATATCAAATTCAATGAAATTCGTCTGAAAGAAGTCAAGTCAATCAAGATTCAAGCCAGTTGGCCTTTTAAGTTCAAATTGGAGATCGAATCAGAGAAATTAATTATTTGTTCATGTTGTAACAGATATATAGAGATTGTACCCATATATATTCTAAAATCAATACAAATTAAATTTGTTGCTCATTTCCTATCTAATTTCATTTAGGCTCGAAATTGTGCATTCCTTCAAAGAGGACATGAATCAGCCTATCAACTTGGGAGAACAACTAGCAAGTATGAAGACAATGTTGGATAGACTCTCTCTCGAGAATGCAGAAAAGGATGCCAAAATCAAGAATCAATATGAACGAATCGCTGACTTGACAAAGAAGTTAGAGAAACAACCACTTGAAGCTTGCAACAAAGGCTCACAAAGCAAAGAGTCCGACAACGAGCCAAACCATAGTGAAGACCCTGATAAAAAAACCAGATTAAAGAAATATTCATCATTGTGTTCATTATCAATTGAGCAAATTCAAAGTTTGGTAGCTGACGCAGTGAAGTACCAACTAGGAGAAGGATCTTTTAGAACTCACCATTACAGCAAACCTTATATCAAAAGGATTGCTGCTCTCAAAATGCCTGTTGGATATCAACCTCAAAAATTTCATTAATTTGATGGTAAAGGGGATCCAAAGCAGCATATAAGACACTTCATCGAGATCTGCAACAATGCCGGGACATATGACGATCTTTTAGTGAAGCAATTTGTGCAATCTCTTAAGGCTCTTGCATTTGATTGATATGAAGACCTTGCTTCTACATCCATTGATAGCTGAGAGCAAATGCAAAACAAGTTCTTAAATCGCTTCTATAGCTCACGTCGTATGGTCAGCATAAGTGAGTTGACAAATACTAAGCAATTTGATGAGGGGCCAGTCATTAATTACATCAATCGCTAGCATGCATTCTCTTTGAAATGCAAGGATCATTTTCATGAATCTTTTGCTATCGAGACATGTGCTCATTGTATGAATTGGGATATACTATATGCTTCGCAGGTAAGCAAGCCCAACACATTTCAAGAATTGGCAACACAGGCTCATGACGTGGAGCTTACAATTGCCTGCTATAGAAGACGGCTCAAGGAGGATGAATCAATATCATTAAGAAATAAAAGCTCACTTGTTGGCTCTGAAAAGAAGGAATGTCCTTATTCTGAGTCTAATGCGCCATAAATGCTTGACAAGCTTCTTAAAAAAGGAGTTATGGAATTGGCGGAATCAAAGAGTCCTGAAGAAATAGGAAGAGCTAGTGATCCTAAATATTACAGGTATCACGGGATTATCAGTCATCCTATCGAAAAGCGAAGGATGTTCAAGGAACGAGTCATGCAACTTGCAAAGGAAGGAAAAATCACTATAGGCAGAGAAGACATTGAAGAATCTGATTAACCGTGTATAAAGATCCAAATATTCCACTAAAATGGACGTTTAGGGGGCAAACTTTCGAGTCACCCTCAAAGGCTCCTAAGTAATAAAAAAATTTCGACTCTCAAGTCACCTTTGACACTTTCAAGTTCAAGGTTCTAGACTGTCAAATCAGCACAGACTATCAACTTACCCATACGATTTTCAAGGAATTGAAGTAATAAACTTTCAAGTGATCAAAATCAAAGACTTTCAAGTAGCCTAAAGACTATGAAGTCAACAGAATTATAAACTTTGAAGTGAACTAAAAGACTTTCAAGTCTTTAAAGACTCCTAAGTCAGTGAAGTAAAGACTCTCAAGTCTGTAAAGTTCAAAACTATCAAGTCAACAAAATTATAAACTTTGAAGTGCACTAAAAGACTTCCAAGTTTTCAAAGCTCCCAAGTCATTGAAGTAAAGACTCTTAAGTCTGTAAAGTTCAAGACTACCAAGTCAACAAAATTACAAACTTTGAAGTGAATTAGAAGACACTCAAGTCTTCAAAAGCTCCCTAGTCATTGAAGGAAGACTCTCAAGTCTATAAAGTCCAAGACTATCAAGTCACCAAAATTTCATATTCTGAACTAAAAGACTCTCAAGTTTTCTAAGTCAGAGACTTCCAAGTCGTTAAAGTAAAGACTTTTAAGTTTATAAAGTTCAAGACTTCAGGTCACCAAAATTTCATACCTTAAAGACTCTTAAGTTTTCAAAGACTCCCAAGTCATCAAAGGAAAAACTCTCAAGTCTATAAAGTTTATGACTTCTAAGTCATCAACGTTAAAGATTCCCAAGTCATAAAAAAAAAGACTTTAAGTCTTTAAAGTTTAAGACTTTTGGTGGACCCATGCAGGCAAGCCATCCAAATGCTGAGAAATCAATGACAAATGCGACCTATGGTGGACCTTGCGGGCAAGACTTCCAAAGGTCGAAAGTTGATGAAGGCGGCTAATGGTGGACCCATGCAGGTAAGCCATCCAAATGCCGAGAAATCAATGATAAATACAACCTATGGTGGACCCTTGCGGGCAAGACATCCAAAGGTCGAAAGCTGATGAAGGCGGCTAATGGTGGACCCATTCGGGCAAACCATCCAAATGCCGAGAAATTAATGATAAATGCGACCTTTGGTAGACCCTTATTGGCAAGACATCTAAAGGTCGAAAAATTGACAAATGCGATCCCTGGCGGACCCTTGCAGGCAAGACATCCAAAGGTCGAAAATGAACTTGTGCAGCTGAATCTATTAATTTTTCCAATAAACGGAAGCAACCGCTAGTGGACCCTTGCAAGTAAGACATCCAGAGGTCAGAAATGAACTTGTGCGGATGAATCTATTAATTTTTACGGTTAAATGGAAGCGACCTCTAGTGGACCCTTTTTGGACAAGACGTCTAGAGGTTGAAAATTTATTAATTAGAGGCGACATCTGATGGACCCTTGCGGGCAAAACATCTAGAGATCGAAAATTGCTGATAGTGATTCCTAGTAGTCACGTACAGACAAATTATTCAAGTGAGGGAAAATTTCGTACTATTTATTACAAAGTTGTGGCTCCTTTGAATGGTGTGAGAAATCCATTAATTTACTTCTTATTATATGATTTGGCCATATTTTAATATTGAAATATTCCTCAATTTGAATGATATCCCTGGCATGAAGACCTAAAAAAAGTGAAAAAAAGGGACAAGAAAGTAAGAAAAAAGAAAAGCCCTAAAAAAAAGAACTAAATAAAAAAAGGCGGAAGTGAATCTTCAAGTTGAATTACAGTGAAGTGTTGATTGCATTTAGAAGAACAAATTACCGAGACAGCTCTTGGGGACGCCATGACTAGACGCGAGACCTTGTTTCATCATCTAAAAAAGGGGGAGATATGTAATTAATTGATTTGTCTAGTAAAGTGCGAAACCACCATAGTCAGAACTCATCCACAACTTGACATCAAGGTGGGCATAGATTGCAATTGAAACTTGGAATTGATGCTGGGTAATTTGTTCTCATACTAGTGTCTGTCCCATGATGTTTTTAGTGCGGCAATGATGAATCAAGCCACACAATCACTCGTTGATGAATTGGGTCTTAAGATTTAGGCTCTTCAACATTCGTTAATGTAAAATGAAGCTCGTCGGATATCATCTATTTGGCCGCAGCAAAGAAATTAATATGACAAACACGACGTGCTTCTTTATTTTTATATACGGCTATTAGGTATTTGGATGCGGAAAATTTCCCTCCTAATTTATCTAACGGAGGCAAGACGTGACCTAGCTTCTTAGTACATCAAGTTCCAATCCTTCCCGGAAAAAAAAGCCTTTACAAAAAAGAGCAATTGGAGCATTCGAATTCAATATAAATATGTTAGGAAAATACGTTGACGCATTTATACTCTTCCCAATGGAGCCCAGAAGCATCACCCAAAAAAAAAAAAGCAGAGTCAACTCGCTCAATACCATATTAAGAAGATGGACCTGGGTATTCAGTTAATAAGTAGTAGGTACACTTATCAACTTTTCAGTTTTCGAAATGCAACCTCTTCCAACACTCTAAGATCGTGTACGTAGTTGACTGTCAAGGAGGACAATCACATTTTCTCATCTGGAAGACCATAATTCTAGGAAAGCAGTGAGCTGGAATTCAACTAGATCAGGTCTCCCCCCCAAAAAGAGAGAGAAGAGATGAGATTCCTTTTTTAAAAAAAACCATTAAAAAAATGGCTCGGATGATGTAGCAAGTCACTAAGTTACTTGGCAAGAAAAGAGAAGAAGCTCGGCAAAAGGCTCTGATTATTAAACATCTACTAAGTGTTCGGGACCTAACCGCTTTAAACACTCCAAATGTTTGTACGCGGTTGACTCTCGAGTGGGCAATTTGGAGGCACTAAAAATTTAATAATATGTGCCAAGTTTAAAATAAATTTAAATTGATTATATTAGGTCATCCCATTTAATTAATTGAATTTAATTTATTAAATCAGGTCCAATCGACTATCAAGTCACATCTCGAATGACTAATAAGTCAAAAGTCAAATTGACTACTAAGTCAACTTTCAAAATGACTTTCAAGTCAAGCGACTATTAAGTCAAAGGCCCGCTCAATAGCCCACATAGACAAATAAGTCGCAAATCGTGATGAGGGAGAGGCGGTTCTTGTCCTATAAATAGAACGCTACTCTCTCTTATTCAGGGGCGGGGCAGACAAAAATTCATTCATTCTTGGGGGCACACTGAAAACTCAAGCTTTCAAATGTCAAATCTTTGGAAGAAGTCAACAAGCACCTCAAGCACGGGCTATCTACTTCGGAAGACTAGAGAAAATTATTCTTGATTGAGATTAAGCCTTTGAGGTCCTCTTTCAAGATCAAATTCATTGAAATTCATTCAAAGGAAGCCAAGTCAATCTGAGAAAATTATTCTTGATCGAGATTAAGCCTCTTAGACCATCTTTCAATATCAAATTCATTGAAATTCTTTCGAAAGAAGTCAAGTCAATCAAGATTCAAGCTAGTTAGCCTTTTAAGTTCAAACTGGAGATTGAATAGGAGGACTTAATTATTTGTTCATGTTGTAACAGATATATAGAGATAGTACCCATATATATTCTAAAATCAATACAAATTAAGTTTGTCGCTCATTTTCATGTCTAATTTCATTCAGGCTCGAAATTTGTGTTCACAAGATCGAAATACTCTGTTAGAGATAAGCAAAGGGATTGAGCAACGTACAAAGTTACATATAAAGGTTTTGAAGTTTGAAATTTGTTTGTTATAAGTAGAGATGCAAAGGTTGATGTAAATGGAACTTGACGAAAAATTTCCTTGATAACAACCTATATTGATTGTACTAGTTAATGCCTGTAACTGCGTCCTTGCACTGGAGGAGTCCGCAATGCATTAGCCGTATGAATTGGTGATTGCTCATCCATACATTGCATGATAATAAAGTAAGACTTTCCAAAAGGGAATCTTTTTTTTTAAAAAAAAGAATCCTACCATCCAGATAATGCGGATAATTTTTTTTTGGGTGTGCAAAAGGGGGCTGCGCCCAAATAATAATGCGACTAAAAGTTTGCTCCACTATTGGTTATGAAAGAAAATGATTAGAACTACCTTGATCCTCGCATCGGAAATGATCGATCAACTAGCTTGAATTATCGGTTGGGGAGGGTATCAGTAGATCAATGATCCTTTACAATACTACAACCTAAATGCTTTAGGGAGTTTTGTAGAAAAAATCTCCCTCTCTCTGTGGTGAACCTACTGTGTCTCGCACACCCAGGTGCACCTCTTAAGTTGTGCTATATTTATAATAAAGCGGCCAGGTAGACTTTCTAGAGTTTTAGGTCGAAATTATTACCCTTGTGGTTTTTAAGTGCTTCATAGGACTTACGCTAGCATCTCTTATAGCCATTGGTGAATTAGATGTCTATAAGTCCAATTGGTTGCACATATGAGTAATATGACTGGAACTACCCACTATTATTAAGATTGAAATGTTTGAACTAACGCAATCCAAGTTATCCTTGCCCCAAAAAGAAAGAAAGAAGTGAAGAAGAAAACAAAGGATGGAATTAAGAACTAAGTCTTTTATTCAACATTAGACATGTAGGCAGCACGTCAGACATTGACCCACATTTGGGGAAACATTTACAGTACTGACGTAGGCACATATCACAGATTCAGGGTACACACGTTAGAGCGTGTAATGCACACAGGCTCAATTCGCTGGGCCTTAAGCATCTTCAAATATAAAATGTTGCACAATCATAGCAAAGCTGTTGGGATGTAGGAAGATCTATAGAAGATAGGAGTTGTTTTTTAGAATAGATATTTTTTATTACTCAATGCTTGGTTTCTTTTTTGCTTGTTAACAAATAAGCCCTCCTTGAGGGTATTTATAGTCATCCAGCTACGTAATTGATGGTGGAGATTGATTTAATTATATGGCTATTGTTGATCTTCTACAACATTTTATATTGATATCTTTGTAGATATCTAGATATTATATTACATGTATTTAGGTTATTCCTAGAAATATCTATATGTCTTAGATATTGATAAGTGTAGACTATTGTGGAATCTTCTTGAAGGTTCTAGAAGACTCCAAATTAATCCAGATGCTACTATAACTCTGAGAAAGGTCTTGAAATATTTTGAAAAATTCTAGTACATTCCAAAACTTTCATGATAATCTAGAAAATACCAAAGTATTGTACAAGATTCTAGAATCTTGGAGATGAAGTTATTAATCTCTAACACTCCTTAATCTAGAAACATCCTTGTAGTCCGAACCGTTGCATGAATTTCTCACTTGAGATGACCTTTGTGAATATAACTGCCACTTGCTCATCTGTTCTATAAAATTATAACTTGATTTCCTTTTTGTCCATGAGTTCTTGAATAAAGTGATGTTGAATCTCAATAAGCTTGGTTCGACTGTGGAAGATTGGGTTCCTTATCATTGATATCATTTACATATTGTCACATAAAAGTGTAGTTGGGTCCTTGTTATCTTGATGTAGGTCATCCAGTATTCTTCTGACCCATACTGCTTCACATGTTGTGTTTGTAACTGTAATGGACACAGCTTCCGCTGAAGATAGTGTTGTTGTTAGTTGCCTCTTGGATGATCAGGAGATGGCCTTTGAACTTAGTTAAATAGATATCCACTTGTACTTTTTCTCTCATCTATGCATCTTCCCCAATCATTGTCTGTATACTCGACAAGCCTTACGTCTTTCTCTGTGTTGTATAGAAGACTATAATCCTTTGTGCCTTTGATGTACCTCAAAATTCTCTTGTTGCTGCAAAGTGAGATTTACTGGGCTATATCTGGTCGAGCGTTAGTGAGATAAATTAGTGATCCGATCAGATTTCAACAAGTTGATCCATCCACCTTCTTTCTCTTTGCCGTTGTACTTAAAAAGTTTATCATTTGTTGCCATAAGTGTTGATAACGGCTTGCAGTCAAGCATATTAAACTTATAAAGGAGATCTTCTACTTATTTTTCTTAGGAGATGAAGTTCTGACTTGGGTTTTGGTTTACGTGTATGCCAAGGACGTACTTCATTAGTCTTAAGTTGGTTATTTCAAATTCAACCACCATGGTCTTCTTTGAATCTTCAATCGTCCCTTGATTTGTGCTTTTGTTTATGCACGGAATCAGAAGATCTTGTCCTTCGGTCATGATGTATAAGGATGGTTCACTTGGACTCTTCATAAATCTAGTTTGGAGTAAATAGCCATTGATTTTGCTATTCCAGGCACGTAGTGCTTGTCTGAGACCATAGAGTGCTTTGTTTGACTTATGAACCTTGTCTTCATATCCTGCGACCACATGCCGTTAAGGTTGTTCAATGTAGATCTCTTCATCTAACTTGCCATGTAGAAATGCTAACTTGACATCAAGTTGAAAGACATGTAACTTTAACTGTGCTACTATTGCAAATATTGTTCTTGTTATCTCTATACGGACTAGGAGCAAATGTCTCATCGTAGTCAATTTTAGGTTGTTATGAATATTCTTCGGCGACTAGGCGGGCCTTTTTTTTTTTAATCAAGCCATCCTCATCATATTTGATTCTATAAGCCCATTTGTGCCCAATGACTTTTTTATCATGAGACCTGTCCATCAACTGCGAAGTTTAAATTTTCTTGATCATTCTAATTTCTTCATTCATAGCCTCATTCTATTTTTCATCTTAGGTTGCATCTTGAAATGGTTCTAGCTCACTAGTGAAGAATGTTGCAATTACTTGGCCACATTCATAGTCCTGTAGATAAGTTGGTGGATGTATTTCTTGTTAGGACCTCCAAATGGATTGAGAAGAACTAGACTCTAAAGTACTTATTGAAGAACTTGATTCACTTAAAGATGGTCTTGTTGGTGGTAATGGACACAAAGCAAGAGGCCTTTCTTTCCTAATTTCTTAAATTCAAAATTTTCTTGAGATGATTGCTGGACTAGATCATCTGGCCAATTTCATTTGGATGATCCATTGAATATGACATCTATTGAACTAACTCGCTTCTTAGTTTCTGGATTGTAGGTGTGATACACCTTGGATTCATCGCTATAGCCAATGAATATGGACTTTTCTCCATTGTCATCCAACTTTTTTGGTTCTCTTTTGGAATATGCAAATACGCAATGTACCTAAATATTCTAAAATGATCTACCTTGGGCTTCCTATTGAGCCATGCTTAATTTGGTGTCTTATTGAGTACTATTTTCGTGGAAGAATGATAAAGAATGTAGACTACTATACTTACTACTTTATGCCTGGTAAATCTTTACTTTACAACATGCTGTGAACCATTTCAAATATCGTTCTACTCTTTCTTTTGTGATGCCATTTTGTTGACAAATGTGTCTAACTGTGAGCTCTTTTTCAATGCCTTCCCTTTTACAGAAGTTGTCAAACTCATTCTAATTGGATTATCTCCCAAAATCATATCTTAGAACTTTTAGATTATGCTCACTTCATTTCTCTGTGACAGCTTTAAATTGTAGGAAATATGTGGGTATAATCATTCATGACTAATAAGAAGTATCCTTTTCCTCCCAAGCTGGGATTACAAGTCGGACCCCAAATGTTAGTATGGACTAGTTGAAGTGGAGCTTTAGCCCTCCAAGCAATCTTAGTGAATGGAAGTCTATGCATCTTTCCTATAATACAACCTTCACATATATCTTTGTCAGCATCTATTATGGGCAAACCAATAACATATTTCTTCGCTCTAAAACCTTAATACTATTGAGATTTAGATGGTCATACTTGTGATGCCATAATGTTGTATCATCCATGAGATAGCTGAGAGCAACCTTTTGTTCTGTCGACATTCGTAGACGAAAGATTCTGCTTTGCGCCATTGCAAAAGAGGCTATTAAGTGCTTCTTCTACCTATCAAGTATGGGCATTTGTCATCATTGAATGTTACTATATAGCCTTTTTGAATCAACTGGCCAAAGTTTAATAGATTTTGGGCTAAACCAAGTACATATAAGACATCTTGAATATATTTAGTCGAACAATTTTTAGTTTTCACAACAATCACCTATTTGCCAACCAGCTCTTGTGCTTTTCCATTATTAATAGTGATAATGATTTTATGCTTTCATGTAGTCGAAGGAAGGAATTTTATCTCTTGTAATGTGGTTTGAGCAACCATTATCAACATACCACAAGTCTTATGATGCTTGTTGAGTATTAGGCAAGAGTAGAAGACGTTTTCAAAGTCACATATGTGATGTGTGTTCTATGTGTATTTTCTACACTTATACAAACAATCAGTTGTGTTATGATTGCTCATTTTTTTATAATCTACAGTATGGTCTTGATTTTTCATTAGCACGACTCCCGTGATTTTATAGCTTCCTTTCTCTTTACCATGATTATTTGATGCTCCCTTTCTCTAAGGGAAATTTATTTTGTGACCATTTTCATTTTTATTTTCTCTATTGTTAGAGAATTTCAATTTGGCTTGAAAAGCCTACTCTCGTGGATGGTCTGTGAATCTATGCAATCTCTCCTCATGTGCTTGAAGAGACCCCATTAATTCAGTTATTAAGAGCGTAGATAAGTCTTTAGATTCTTTTATTGCAGCCACTATGTGATCAACTTTTTGAAGAAGATTTATCAATACCCTTTGTACAACCATTCCATCTTCGATCATGAGTCTCCAAATATTTTGATGTTATTAACTATGTTGGTGACACGATTGAAAAATACTTGGATTATTTCATTCGCTTTTATGGATAAATTGTCAAATTCTTTCCAAAGAGTTTGAAGTTTGACAGATCTTATTGGTGCCACAATATCCTTCTTATAGAATGCTCCAAGGCTCCTTAGCCATCATTGCAACAATAATTTGAGGAAAGATGATTATTGGATGAATGTATGAGCTGTAAAATCCTTGTTTTTGTTTTGTTGATATTGCATTTCCTCTGTTTCATCCCATAATGGCTTCTCTTCACCATTTGTTTCCTTCCCTTCTCCATCCTTCTCATGATCCTTAGAAGATTTTTCATACCCCTTGTGTACTACGTCGCACAAACCTTATGCCGTGAAGAACGATCTCATTTGGATACTCCACATTTGATAATTCGCTCCATCAAATGTGGGTGCCCTCAAATTTAATAGGTAGTTAAAGGTAGAGGTTGAAGAACGAAATAAGACCATGGTTTCTCGAGTTAGATTTGAAGGATACAAGGTTTTAAGAGTTGGATATTGGTTGTGGATGGATGATTAATTTTTCTTAAAGGTGGAGGATTAGAGGAATTGGGTTGAAGTGACTTTGAGACCACTATTCGGATATAGGAAGATGTATAAAAGGTGAGATTTGTTTGTTAGAATGGGTGCTTTTTATTACTCAATGCTTGGCTTCTTTTTTGCTTGTTTACAAATGAGCCCTCCTTGAAGGTATTTATAGTTATTTAGCTCTTCAATGGACATTGGAAATTGATTTTGATCCTAGGCTAGTGTTAAGCTTCTACAATATCTAAATTAATATCTTCCTAAATATCTAGATATCATATTACATGTAGCTAGGTTATTTTCCTAGAAGCATCTAGATGTTCTAGACATTGAAAAGCATAGAATATCGTAGAATCTTCTTGAAGGTTCCAAAGGAGTCTAGAGTAATTCGGATACTTCTACAACTATCAGGAAGGTCATGGAATATTTTAGAAGATTCTAGAATATTTCAGAAGGCTCCACGATAATTTAGAAAAATATCGAAATATTATAGAAGATTCTACAACCTTGGACATGAGCATGTTTCTAGATTATTAATCTCTAACAAAAGCAAATGTTGTAGGCTAATGCTAAGGAGCAAATCTTCTAAACTGTAGGTGCAACGTTTTAATCTAAGCAACCATCTTTTTTTTCCCCTGTCATGTGACTGATATTCCCCTAATCTTCAACTATTTAATTGTTTACTTATGTTGTTATTTATTTTAGATTGTTCTTTTGATTAATCATATCCCCGTTGTTTTTCTGTTGGCCTTTCAACTATTTAATAATTTATTATGTTATCATTTATTTTGAACTTCTTTAAATGATGTTACGTCAAATGTCAATAATAAACATATTTTGAAATTTACTTTTAAATAACTTTTTTTCTATTTTTTTGATAAATTTATGAACTTTTTCAAATACATAAGAACATGAATCTTTAGAATCAAACAATAAATCTTTTGTGTATATTTAATGAACATTTAGTTACAAATGGTGAATCTTTTTCAAAGATGAACTTTAGTTACGAATGATTAATTCAATAATTTCTTTTAAATACAACTTTTTAAGGAGTCTTTTGATTCTTGACCAATAAGAATATTTATTTTATCTTACTACTCCTTTTAAATTATATAAATTTTAAATTCATACTAAATTTTTTTAGATCCAAATGATCAACATTTAACTTATATTAAAATGTATATTTAGGTTTAATTGATAAATTTTTCAATATCTCAAATGATGGATCTCTTGTATTATGTGGTGGATCTTTTCCAGGGTATATACCGAACATCATCCTAAACATATGTATAAGTACCACCATACATTTGGTAGTGCTGATAATGGTACAGTAGCCGTAACAGCTCCACCATCCTGAAAGGGCAAAATTCGTACCCCTAAGGGGCTTTTTTGTGAGAGAAACACAACATAACTTAAAATATGAGAATTTAAGTTCCTTTCCTTATTATTTGGTGAGAGTTTGGAGGAAGGGACTTAATAACCTGAGGTGTCAAGTCTACCTCCCAACCCGAGTGTAACTCACCCATTGTAAGTGTATCACTATTCGACCCTATTCTATTATGCATTTTATAAGATTTAGGATACAGCTTACATC
>Ga0058701_10002984_pt1 | contig 13158 bp, 7 predicted proteins | sample AgamicOrMae_FD_97039 | JGI IMG/M metagenome (GOLD analysis project Ga0058701, IMG submission 97039) | Agave microbial communities from Guanajuato, Mexico - Or.Ma.e | ecosystem: Host-associated > Plants > Phyllosphere > Phylloplane/Leaf | place: Guanajuato, Mexico | collected 2012-06-04
CCCCCAACACGTGCCAGATAACCTCACTTCTGGAGAAGGGGTCGCTTGCGTTCCCTCGAGCTTTCGTGGAGGGCGGTGGAGGATTTGGGTGGGAGATGGCTCCCCGAATTCGATTGATAAGATAAGGCGGATTTCGTGGCCTGAGGAGGTGATGATACGGTAGTTTCAGGTGGAAACGCACAGTAAGGTTCAACAGGGGCGAAGACAACACTTTAGTCAGGAAACGAGCTTAAAAAGGCGGCCAGGATAGCTTAGCACGAATTAATTTTGTGAAAGTACAAATGTGCCTCCTATTTCTTTTGTTTAAGATATCAAATCGAACACTGCATTTAGGTTCAATGGACTTTTACTTTGTGTAGATCAAAAATTCGAGCCCAGTCCACCTTAGTAAACCGTTGATTATAACCTATTAACTCTCAGCAACTATTTAAAATTAGTTAAATTTACTCGTAATTTTTCTGTGTAAATTCGTAATGTTTAAAAAAATGTACCATTCTCTCTGAGTCCTCAGATTCAGTCACTTTTCAAGTTTTGATTCAATAAAAAATAATAAATTTTAATTATCAAAAGATAAAATCCCGGGTAAAATTCGATCTAAGAAATACGGGCAGTATACAGGATTGAACCCCGTACAAAGAGAATCAAATTCAGATGCAACAAAAGTAAACTCACTGATCTGAAAAAAAAGAAAAAAAATTCAGACCAATGATTTACTGAATTTTGGACGTATCGTTTTTGATTTCTATAACTCCTTATTTTAAGAACGATATAACTTAAATCCTGTGATTATTTGGATTGAAAATTTTCAGACGAATGATTTTTTTTTTGGTTGAATCTGAAGTCACTACCGCCCAGCGATGCTGTTCGGAAACAGAAAAGAATGTCAGAGGACCTTTCAGTTCAGTATTGTCACAATTTAAAAAAAAATATCACCCCCCTCCCCCTGGAAACCTGAAATTCATTTATTCAGACATTTTTCAAAGCTTTAAAATTTCGTATTTTTATGGGAAAAATCCAATTTCTCTTCACGGTAAGTTAAATTTCACTCCAATTTCTTTGGGGGTTTTATGAGTTAAGTGTCTCTTTTTACAGTGAACACTGCAGCTTATAAATAAAATTCTTGACCGTGCACGCTACTTAAGATGCAATAACCTACAGCCTTTCTCAAAATAAGCACCCGACATCCGTCCCGTCGGGTTTCCCGCAGCGGCAAAGGTACAAACAACGATTGCAAACTCTACGCACGAATCATTGGCCAAAGTGAGATGAAGAGTATTCCCCACTCCGGTCCCGTGGTGCTTAGCTCAAGCATTTCCGCCGGCGTGGGGTCACTTCCGGTCCCCCTTCCCGCCCCTTTTCAAACCTTTTCCCACCGAGGCGAGGGGACCTCGCGAACTCACTGAGGCGCGACGCACCGAGGGGGGGGGTTCCAGCTCAGGTGCATAATCATTCGTCCTTTTAAACGTTTTCTTGTTTTGAGAAACAATCTTATCTGAAAAGGGCTGGGATTTATGAGGGCTTTTCCCTGAGTTCAAAAAGGGCCCCGACGGAAAGTTGATTTGTAAAAGTGCTCGAACTGACAACTTATATCTCACAGTTAGACCGCCTCGAAGTTTTTTCCTCCCTCTCTTCTGAAACTTATATTTCTGAACCAACAATTCCTCTTCCAGTATCAACTGATAAAAGCTTCCACTGTCATCTTCTTTCAAAACCAAATTTGAGAGATTGGGTTTCCCACGGAGTTTTCTACTTTCACAAAAAAGTACAGTAGTTAACACAGGCAGCCAACGCGTTAATTTTCGGTTGGGGGGCAAATAATACCAATTTAGGTCAGATTACTCAGTACTAATCAAGTTTATAAGCGAAAAGGCTCGATATATTTTAAACTATATGTTTCAGTAATGGGTTTTTTGTGCTCAAACTATACCTCAGTGAGCCGGGGCGGGGAACCCCGACCAACATGACCCTGCTGCCTTGATTGTGAGCAGATGTTTGCTGAGGAACAGAAACAGAAGGTGGCCTAAGCTAGCGGCTTAAACAAAGTCTCCGGTTCCATATTCTTTCCGGCTCTATCGTTGTTTTTTTTTTTTACTAATCCCAACACCGTATTTTTCATTCCAGTACTTTAAAAGTGTGCGGTAATAAAAATCGTGCTCTATGCAATTACCCACTACCGCCCAGCGATGCCGTTCGGAAAAAAAAAATAGTTAAGAGGATCTTTTTAGGTCAGTATTGTCACAATTTAAAAAATATCACTCCTCTGGAAACCTGAGCTTTAATAATTTAGGCATTTTTCAAAGCTTAAAATTGCGAAGTTTAATGGAGAAAATCCTTCGAATTTCTCTTAAGCTAAATTTCACTCCAAATACTTTGGGCTGTTAAACATCGAAATTTCCGAACTTAATTATTATCACACACTAAGAGTTTCCTGCGTCTACTTTGCTATTTAAAAAAATCGAGCAAATCGGGGCATAGGACACAAAACTTACAGTGTTGCCTTATACCGAGTGCTGCGGTTTACTTCTCGCCGGCAGTGCCGAGAAATAAGCGGCATCAGGCTTGGCAACAGCGGAGCGGAAGCGCGGCAAGGCACAAGGTAAAGTAGGTTGAATGAAAAAATCCTCGTTATGTAAAGGAGGGTAGAATCAAAAAAGCAACAGACTTCATAGCGAAAAGTTCTGCAACGGATCTACCAAATACCATCGCTCGCTGGTTATCTTACAACAGGTTACAGGTTAAATACAGGGCGTACATTCACCTACATTCAAAAGGCAAATCGGGCTAAGAATAACAAAATTGCTATAGTGGCTTTATTTCGGTGAACACGCAACCAAGACACGTAGAGAGGCGGATTATAACGGCGAACAGCCCTGCATGTCTTAATAGTATAAACCAGACGCGGAATAAAGTGGATTCCGACCCGTTTGTAGACGGCCGGGTTTGAAAGGTCGGGTAGAGAAAGGTCGGTGCGGGCTCACCTAAGCGGTACTCCGGTTACCCTACCGGGTTTCCCAATACCACCCGGGTTCCCTTGAGTCTGGACCCCCCGTGCTATCTACACTTGTCTGCCTGTGGTATAAACATCACTATGATAACGCAAACATCCTGTGACTTCAATTTCCATCGCTTTCCCGCTAAAACACTGCGGAAAGTGTTATCCTTAATGCGATAAATTTCAGCGGGTTTAAGTAGCATAGTGCTCGTGCATGAATTTTATCAGATTTCGCAGGACGTATAGCTGCGCGGTCAATGTTTGCAGTTACAGGAAGGTCTTTATTCTCATGAATGAAACTTTTTCTTTAAGAAGTTTCCGTTGCCGTAGCCAATAAGTTATAAAAAGGGGGTGATAATAAATAAGCTTAGGCAATTAGCCCCAACCCTATTAGTCGTTACACTAACCATGCATCAGTGACAAGTCACAATTTTGTTTCACGCCAGTGAGTCCGTTACGCTGACACGCCCTACTTACAAGTATTACTGAATCATGCTGGAATAAAAAAAAAACGGAGGAATCTCCATCAACCCCTTACTTCCCTATAAATTATACAAAACGTATTATAATCCTAGCAAAAGCCTTCCCAAACAGCTAACTAAAAGCCTACCAACCACTAAAAGAAAAGAAAAAATGCTTCATTTTTATTTATTTAATTGATTTTAAATATTCTTAAATTGTTATTTTTATTTTTTTTAGAAGAGTGACGGCAGGCGCTGCCTCAAAGGGATTACTGTACAGTACAAAATCTCAAACTATAAAATTATTTGCGCGCGTCAATGTTGCCAACATCCATCTCAACAACCCAAAATCTGCAATGATCGCGTCGCCATGGCTGCCAACATCATGCCACTTTTACAGCAACATAAAAATGATACAGAAAAGCGGCCGCCTCAAATGATACGTGTTCGTGATGCGCACGTGTGGTATAATGAAGGAGGGGAGCAGAAGGGAGTATGAAAAAGTGGCCGGGCGAAAGGGCAAGTCGCTCCGCAAACAGATGACCAACACAACCACGCCACGGCACGAAGCGTTTCAGTTTTGTTTCGCAAAGCAGCGACTTCTGCGGAGGGGGGGGGGGTCAAAGACCGGCGTGCGAATAAATGAAACGAGTTACATTGCGTCACTCGTCATATCCAGACGAAGGGGCCCTTATTTCTTTGTTATAGCGGAGGATCGGTACAATTTGCCCCGTAAGAGAGGTACAACACGAAAGACGTTTTTACTTTCTGACACTTAATTTATAGATGGCGGGAAAGAGGCGGTTGGATAAATTGTCGGCGACAATTTGTCGCAGACATATATTCCTTCATTTTTCCGAGCTATTTAATTTCTTTGAAAACAGATTTTAAGCATATTTAGTTTCTTAAAGACTAGTAAAAGATATGACTTAAAATGACAACTATTAAAACTGGAAGAAAGAAAATTTTTAGCGCGGGAAAAATGGACGTTTTGGCCAAGAAAGGAAAACCAATTTTAACGGGTTTGGCCTCAAATTCTCAGAGGTTTTCGCAAGAGAGGTCGAAAAGGGTTATTGTTATATTTTGACGACGCTGACCAAGCCTGAGATAAATCTTTTGGGGAAAGTTGGAAATAAAGGGTAGGGTAGGTTGACCACCATTTCTGCTGATACGTCCTGCTCCCCTGAAGAAATCTAAAAATAAGAAGTTGCCTCACGTTAAAATATGCCCCAAAATATCGATTTTCTCAGGATTAAAAAAATCCGGCTAGGTGGCCCACACTTTCTGTCTTACCCAGAGAAATCTAAAATTCAAGTTACAATAAATTAAATAAAAATACGATACCAAATCTTAACGTTTATTCTTTCTTAAGATGATTCCTAAGACATCATTCGAAATGTTTTCTTATAAAGATTTCTCACAGAAAAAATAAAACTAACAGGTTAATTAAGCTAGGTATTGGTTTCCCCGTACATCGCTTTTATTGAGGAATATGAATTGATAAAGGCTGATAAAATGTCAACATTATAGACGTCCTCCAAATAATTTTTCGTTAGACCTGTTCAAATGTCTTTTCTTTGTAAGATACTGTACGCCTGAGCCTTCATCATAACATTCCCTCTCGATTTTATTTCGAAATTTCGCACATGTTTCATCCAGATTAAATTTTTCGAAATGGTAAGGCAACTTTTGGACAGAGTAGAATTTCCCCCACCCAATAAACGTCTGGTAACTTAATTCAAACCGTTACTGTCAGTCATGACCATCGCCATCGCGACTCGTGACTCGTTGTTCCAAATACTTATTTCAAAAGCGTTTAATTATAATATATTACACCTCAAGTAAAAGCCCGTAATCCCCTCGGTCTTTTTTTTATGACAACCAGCTGCGGCCAATGTTGGTCGTTTTGCGCTTCTCTCCCCGCGCCGCGCGCCAAGTCACTCGCAGTGGGAAGTATGAGAAATAAAGACACGCGTTTCGTTCCCTCTCGGAGAATAAAGTGGCCCTAGCTGCGCGTCCAAACGCTTAATTTGACCGATAAACTTCTCTTCTCGAGACGGATTTAGCACACAGGACGAACTCGTACTCAACCCTTTCACTCTCTGCTTTAAACGACATTCATTCTTCCAGAATTGAAACCCCTTTCGCGGGTATGGGAGAGTGAATATTTGCGGTAAGCTTGTGAGTTGCATTTACTCTTGACCAGTGAATATACACAGCTCATTCATGTAATAGTTCATTATAAATTATATATTGATACTAACATGTACTTTTAATTCGGAAAAGCGAACATAAATTCTTGTTGAATAGACCGAGTAAAAGTTTTTTTTTTCCTTGATTTGAAAAGCAAGTCGAACGCGTTCAAAAGGGTTGCCTCCTTTTTTATTTTCCGGCAGGAAATAACATAAAGTAAAATCAATTCCAGCCGCCTTTGGACTTGCCCTGATCCGCAATCCTTTCAGACGACTAGTCAACATCACATGGGCTTTTCCTTTTTTGTTTACTTTTTTTGAGGGAGACGAGAACAGTACAGAAGGTCAAAACCCATTCAACGCGGTACGTAAATAGAGAGAAAACAATCACGTAAATAGAGAGGGAACAATCATATTTCTCTCTCTGGTGCTTGTTATAGTGAAAACCACTTCATTTAATACATAACCATTTATCCAGATCATCCATTAGATTAATTACTTCAGACCTAATTTAGTATGAACAATCTACATGTTTGCAGTAGCCTTCAAAACAGCCCTTTCAATAAATTAGCGTGGAGTACCTATCGTTTTACGACTTGATTATGAGTTGTGTACATTTTAAAGGTCAACTAACAAGCCATGTCAACTGAATACGTCTTTTTAATTTAAGATACTACCAAGTTTGGGTTGAGATTTACACTGTTCTTACATGTTGGACATCCAACGTTTGATGCTTTTACGGATATGGATGAAAGCTAACCACGCGACAAAAATTCATTCATTCAAGAAGACATTGAGAATCCGCAATTGTCCTCAATTAATTATCAATGTATGTTTATATCGAGAGTTGTCAGTGCAGTGTGTACCCGCATAGGCTCACGATAAATAACATTAACCGACCTTGGTTCCATGGATCGCGAATCAATATAGGTCAATTAGCACCAGGAAAAACATCGTTCCAAGGAACACAGCAAGGACTCTCCCTTATTGTTGTCAAAATAAACTCAAGATCTTAATGCCCTTTCGCAGAGGCGTCTATCGTGTTTCGCGATTCTCCGCGCCTAAATAAAGAATTTTCTTTATTATAACCTGTCAGGCCCAGAAAAGTGGGTGCGGACCCTTGAGCCTGTGTGACCTACTTAAAGTAGCATGCGCTCTTGTCTAGGCCTGTTCCCGAAATGACAATACTTTTTATGGGCGAGCAGCCCTCAGCTAGAGAGGTCAATGTATTGGCCCCCATCTGCACGCCATAAAAACATTCATAGCCTATTCGGATTGGGGAACACTTGTGGCCTACCCGGCAGGAAGGGTGCGCGGGGCAACCTTGCGTTTCTTCGAACACCAGACACCATCCTATCTAACTTATCGCGAAAGTCAATCTTGGTCTGAACAGCTCCTGAGCGTGATACGAGCGATCGAAAAACCTATTTGATTCTTAGAGACGTTTCCAGGTGACCCGCCCCATTCTCCAATGTTTGTAAACACTGGTTCCAGCCGCGAACCACGAACTGCAGTCCGTGGTTTAGCGTCGATGACCTGTAACCCATTTATTTGAAAGCAAATCGACGTGACGAGTGAGAAAATTGCAAAGCGATAAATATTGCGTATATCAATATTCGTTTCAGGTGCTTAACGAGGCTACCTGTGCAAGTGACGACTATTAACCCAGCTGTGGCGGCGATGTCTCATCATAAAAGTGGGCTTTGTGAGTCGTGTTATTCCGCGAGAGGGGTTCTAATGAGCTATTGTTGAGTGTAAAAATGCGGCGTTTGTCGTAAATGAAAAGGGCAGATGGGCTGTTTCGGATGTGTGAAAGGGTTGCGCCGAGCGGGTATGCACTTTTCTCAGGCAGAAGCATTTGTGTCGTGTGCTGTTTTGTGCGGTGCGGCGAGGTGCTGAGTCTGTTGTCCTGTCCCTCGAACCCGTCGGATGGGAGAGACCAAAATGGCGCGGCAGGCCAGCAACCGTGTGCCGTGCCTGTGCCGGCTTTGTTCGCCGACGGACCCGGTCGATAAACCCCCCCCCGCCCCACCCCCAAGCGCTGGCTCCAGCGCGAGCGCCTGGGGTACCCCACCCAGCTGACGGACGCGTTTGACACCGGCTAATTTCAGCTTAAACTCACCCCCATAGTAAGCCTTGGTTGTCATCTTTGCGAGTTCGAGTATCCTGAGACGGTGTGACAAGCTGTCGTTGAGCGTAACACTTCACACATCACATAACTTCACCACTCACTGGCACGGCACACGCGCACGTTGTCACCACGTCCACAAGACGCGGAACCACTCGACACGTAAACATACTCCACGCGCACCCGTGTCGCGACTGGCCCGGAGTCCTGTCTGCAAGCGACTGAGAGAGAACAGGCTTCTTGCTTTGCTTGAAGTCCCGAATCCAGGCTCGGCTCGGCTCGACAGCGCCCGCCAAGCATGGCGCGGCCGCTCGGCTCGGGCCCTAGCAGCGCGCGCGACCAGTAGACCCGCCCCAGCGGCTAGCACGCGAACTACTAATTCTCCAGCTCCAGTTCCAGTGATGCGATATCTGACATTCTCGCAATGTTTTCGTCCCTTACCGAAGGCGGAAAGCCGCGCCCTACGTCCTAGGTACCCAAAGTCTCCCGAAACGCCACGATTTAATTTGTAGATGCGATCGTGAATCGTTCACTCGCCCTCAGCTTGACATTTCCTTTTGAGCGATCTTTGATTTCTGTTTTTACATGTATCCCTTTTTTAGGGCAGAACGGGGGTACTGTACGGGGAGAGGGGACACGAAATGCTTAGAAATGTCAGATTCGCAACAAGTCCAGATAAAAACAAGAGAGCGGATAAAATCCTCGATTCATGAGCGAAAAAGGGGTGATTAAGCGGAGTGGGTAACCTAAGCACTTACTTAATGACTTCGGTGTACACGATGTTGGAAAATGTCAATCGAAGTACGATTTACGATAAATCAAACATCGGTTAACCTTCTCATAAAAACATACCCCTCCCATTTTTTTCAGTCTATTTCTTCTTTTTTTCTGTTTTTACTTTGAAGCACATTGAGTGATGCAGCTCTCTTCCTCCCCACCCCAATAAATGTGGACGTCACCCCTTGGCACAGCCCCTTTGGGGCTTTAACGAGGATACACCATTAAGGTACATACGGTCATTTCGACATCGGAAACACGTCATCACGGCAGTTTACAAGACAGATTCGACATTGAAAAATTGAATATTGTACTTTTACACGCAATGCTCTTCCGGGAATGACACACACCCCACGGCAAGGCGAGGAGAAGAGCCTGTCCTGTCATAATGGGGGAGTTTGTGCCTCTTTGCTGAAAAACGAGGAATTTGAGATGAGAGGCGGGAACGAGTAGATTGCTGGGGAATGACGCGAAAAGAAAGAGGCTGAAATAGAGCGCGTCGCGTACCCTCTGGGTATCCTCTTTTGTTCCTCTTCTTAGAGAAAAACCAGGTCATAAAAAGGGAGTACACAATGCCACAATGACTCCTTAAAACGCAAATAAAGTTCGCGCTGGGTGTTTTTTGTCTGGACGGGAAACCTGAAAAAAACAAGTCTCTTACAATTTGGCATCATGATGACGATGTCCTCGCATTTTGCAAATTGTCCGGGGGTTGAAAGACGATACCGGTATAGCTTTTAAAGAGAAGCGAGATGACAGGAAAGTAATCGGATTTTGAAAACAAGGCGGGAAAGGTGAGGAGGGAGAAAGATAATTTGTCCGAATAATTCTCTCTCGGCGAGATTTAGAGGTTCGGCGCGCACCTATTTGCGGCAGAGAGGGATAGGCTCTCTTGAAGGGTATATGATGAACATGGGAGTAAAAGAGAAAGGAAAATAGAAAAGAAGACATGCAAAGCGCAATTAAATAGCGTTGACGGCGTAATCAGAGGTACCGGTAGTACCCACAGGAAAAGGAAGGGTGTTGCTGCTCCTTGGACAAAAAGTCAACGCAGGCTACCAATTAGCCTTTAAATTGTAACGCTGTTTTCAAAGCGATTTAAGTATTACGCTTTGTCAGATTCATTTTGCAGAGCTGCCTCAACTTGGTGGTGGAATATCATGGTTAACCTGAGGTTAGGTTAAACTAGTAGGTCAAAGACCTCGTGCCTCGCGCTGCCCTACTTCCTATAGGATGTTGCCAGGACGCCGCCTTAGCAGTTATTACCACCGAGTCATAAGTGGCATAAGACAACCATTAAGTTCATGCAGGTTAAGTTACGTACTGACTTACTCAGCTCATCTTGCAAACGAAAGTTGAACACCACGAGGCTGACACTTCCTCCTCTAAAATCAGTGAAGGCCCATGCTAGAGCTGTCGGCTTCTGGGCTCTCTGGGAAATGGGTTTGAACCACCCAATGTTTCGAAACTAACTGGCAGGAATGGAGGGGGGGTACCGAAGCCTACCGCTCCACTGACAGGTAATAACCGAGCGCGAAGCACTGTGTTTTGAGGGACAACGGAGAACGCGAGAGCCAAGGAGCAGGATGAGAGACTGAGACTAGTGACGCACCCAACGAGAGAGATATGACAAAAGCATTCCTGGCATAGAGGAGATGTTGACCACACGGATATCCTCCAAGGCTTTTAGTCTTCAACCTCGCTGCCCCGCTTGCCAGAAAGATCATATGAACTCTTCGTATACAATCCATCTGAAAGAAAAGATACTTTCCAAGGGATTGTTGTTTCGGTCCTCTTCAAGCGATGTGCTTTCATGTCATCTATCGGCTCGATTTATGATCCATCAAACTTTCTTCATTGTCACTGGTCACTATTATGATGTAAAACTACAAAAGTTGCGAGGGGAGGTTGTGCAGGGTACCGGAAGCGCTCACCTTTCCTACGTTTACACAACAATGAAAGAGCATATTTGTACATATAAAGATATACCTTGAAAACAAAGCATTATTTACATATCTGCCCTTCTTCCGTTGCATTAAGTACAGTCGATTCGAAAGAAAAACAGTCTATCGCTAAGAAAGAGACCTTGCTTGAAACAAGTGGTCGTCTCCGGCTCTATATTAGTTTCTGAAGAGCCCTTATTTGAACTTTTATTCTTCTTATCTGAACTAGGACAACCGCGAGGAACATCTCCAGATGACCTACATAGTGGCCTTAAAACAGTTACGACCGGCGTTCTGGGGGGGGAGGGTTGCAGCTTGCGAGTCTGGTTCCAGTAGATCAAGTTTTGATTTTGTGTCATACACAACACGAGTCGCACTATCAGTCCCAACGAATTGTTCGGCTCTTTGTCATGCAACACCAAGGCGGTGCTCAGTCCGTTTCTCTGACTAAACGGTGAAAGCCTTCCTACGCGAATGAACTGGACAACGCTTTTAGAGCTGATAGCTCATTTTGATTATCCTACTACATACACCGGTATGAACTTAAATAGGCGATATCGATATGCATCTCTGAAGGCAAAATCGCCGGGTTTAAAACACTCGCTGCCTGCCTGTCTTCCTATAACTATTTTACAGCCACACCAGAAAATTTCTAAGCGTCCAATAGTTATTACCAGGAATTAGCTTAATGCCTCGTCTAGACCGCAGAGGAAGTTATGCCCCAGAGAGAGCTCATATCTCATAGCCAGTGACATGGCACGCTCATACTCACGCCATGCCACCCAGCCGAGATGGGACAGGGCGTTGTGCCCCTGGCGTTTCTGGGTCAAATACGTGCACAGATGATCTATAAAGAAGTGTGATCGCATTATTTTCCCTTGTCGCTTAATTCGTAACACGGCCTTTAAATTGCTCATACCGCACGGCATTCCACGATGACACTTCATAATGTAATCGGTGAAAGGGTTGAGTCGTGACCAATCACACGACTTAACGAGATTTATGAATTCTTTTCAGTTATGTTCAGAATACCCTAGTTGTTCGGAGGCTACAACAGAGTTGCCAGACAAAGTTAAAAAAAAGGAAGAAATCCCTGCACGCACATATACAGCTTTGAAACTTTCCAGGTCTTTTTTCTGTCCAGAATAAATTTGTAAGGTTGCATTACCTATCTCTTGTGTGATGTCTTTGGTTCAAAGACAAACTGATCGTGAGGGATGCACAAGCAAATCAAAACTACCTACCCAAACCTTAGTTGCCATGAGCTTAGTCCGCTTACTTCTCCGTGGCAGCAGTCAAGTCAGGAGAAGTACGCAGTACCGGCGAGATAGCGAACTACCGGCACTGAACGGTCGACATTATGCAACCCACCTTACGCTGGACCACTTCGGTTGCCTATCTTTTAAACCGAGGCAGAGTAGATTTAGAAAAATTGGATTCGATTCGATCAGGCTGTTCGGGATGTCAGCCTGGCGAGACTGGAAAAAAATATTTCCGATACAATAATACTTACTGGGAAAAAGGGTTACAAAAGGCTGTGCCTGACACAAACCAATACAGCCATATCCACCAGGCAAAACGACTCACATAAAGCTCTTGATTACGACAGGAGCTTTGGTTTTAAGGTGATTCAAATACGATGTCGACGTGATGCCCATTGTTTTCGGAGCCCATCGAGGAGAAGAATTTGAAATTTTGACTTCGACGAAATCGTTCGTATCTCGTTATTGGTTGGAGATATCAAAAGGTGGGAGGTGTCAATTCGACTTTTTTTTTTCATTTTTTGGCCTTCAGTTTTGCTTTAAAAAAAAATCGATACATCGAACGGTTTTTGAGAAAATCAATTAAACCACTTTTTTCTAAGAAGCTTCTCATATTTAGTTGCCTGATGGACATTAAAGTATTGCGCCGCGTGAGGCCTGGTTTTTCATCTTCCAAGTTCAGTAAGCCCAAGTAAGAGCTCGTCCTGAGTTCACACCTGAAGGATTATAGGTACCTGATACGCAGTACAAATAACAGTGGACGGTTTCCGAAAATAGCCCACAAAGGCATACATAAGTTTATATTTATTGTGATCTTTCGTTGTACTTTGGTGACAAAACTTTGGCTAACAATAAATTAAAACAAAAATATAGTGGACGGAACACACAATTACTTGCTTGTACTGTACACAACCATTTGAGATCGTTGTTACACGTAAGGCATTACAGTAAGTTCACAAAATGCGCATTTTAAAATTATTATTTTCGAACATTTTTCATTCAGTGCTTGATGATGCAATATTAAAAATAATTTGCCTTGACATAGGATAATTGATAAAACTCGCTTTTTGGGGAAAGAAATTTTAAAAATATATACGGGAATGAATATTTTTTTTAGAGTACGACTTTCCAATGAGGCCTGCATTGGTTCATTAAATAATTTATCTTTTGTGAATGTTATCGTGCTACAAGAGATCATCACAAGTAAAATGCCGATAAAACATCTTTGGAGGGCATCCTACAAAAATATATTATTTTGGAATTAATAAAAATAAATAATATTATTTTAAAGCAAGCAAAGCCAATACATATACTAGTTAAATAAGCTAACTAGACGAAACCTAGACTACAATAAAATTGATGGAAGGAGTCTTAAAAAATGAAAACAATAAGCGCTATAAAGG
>Ga0058701_10002985_pt1 | contig 13158 bp, 7 predicted proteins | sample AgamicOrMae_FD_97039 | JGI IMG/M metagenome (GOLD analysis project Ga0058701, IMG submission 97039) | Agave microbial communities from Guanajuato, Mexico - Or.Ma.e | ecosystem: Host-associated > Plants > Phyllosphere > Phylloplane/Leaf | place: Guanajuato, Mexico | collected 2012-06-04
ATACGTTTTTAGGTGTAGACGTCAGAATTTATGACAGCCCAATGAGAAGAAATATTAGGTATGATCGGTTCAGTATGTTGGTGTAACGTGTTGGGGCTTTGGCAGCGGATACTTAAGACGGCATCGATGAGTTACTTATCCGGTAAAACCTACACTTATCTTCTTTGGAAGTGTTAGCCGATGGAAGTATATGATTTCTTACTGTATCTTCCATGCCTTGAGTATCTCATTGTAGCCGGCATTTCTCTCTGCCGGCTTTCAAAAGTTTTTTTTTTTGTGATGCAGAACTGGACGCAATGCACACCCATCCCTCTATATTCGGACATTTTTTGCGGCGAGCGTGTTCAATTATATCTGACCAGCTGTCCTTTCATTTTGCGATAATATTGGTTAAATTATGTACTTTCGAGTCCAAATCTTTTTTCTTCATTACGTTAAAGCTTAAAGCGCAGGTTGACGTCGTTTAGGATTGAGCAGACTGGATTTAGAAGTATTTTTCTCTGAATACATTCTTAACGACAGAATTTGATAAATCCATCACTGGTTTTGCGCTGATTAATCAAGGTGTGACTGTTTTTAACATGTGTGTTCTTTGTTGCAGATGTGTGTTCTAATGTTGAGGAACGGGCAAGAAACAACGGTCTCTTCTGCTATCTTCATCAACCTCCCAGCTGTGTCGGTGAGTTTATTAAAAACGGAAAAGATTAGCCTGTCGTTCCATCGATTTTGTCATTCCATGTCTGTCCTAGATTGGCTCAAACATGCGCAAGAAAAGGCCATCTAACATTGTGTCTATTACCAGGCACTCTATAGAAGTGAGTTGTGTTGGATTAAACAGATTTGTATCCATCACACGGCATCTCGTTTCTATGGAGAATGGCCAATACAGCGACTTAAATTTAACGCGAATGACTTCCTCCTGGCAACTGTTTGTTTAAATTAACCAAATCCCTGCGGGAAACGAATTCCACCGTTTACACCGCCGCACCGATATTTTTCTCTCTTACTCCCTTGTGAAAACAAAATAGAAGTGAATGCACGCTTATTACGATTTCGTTGGGATCCGTGAGTTAAAGTTGGGGCTGAATATTCTGGCACGGCCCTTTCGGGCGAATACCCGGGGCTTCTCCCTAAACAGGAAATGTGTTTTCGTTTTCTTAACACATAGTATCTTTTGTATTACGCGCTGTCAATTTTTTTTACGGAATAGTATCGTTGAGGCTCATGCAAAAACTACTGTTTCAAACAGTTCCCCTCCTCCAAGAAAGGATATATTCTGATACTTCTTTTAACGTGCATGAGGGGAATTCTAGGGGAATTCTACACTTATCCGTTGACATTACTAATCGTCTTCTTTTATCGGATAGAAATGATACAGCGTGCAAATATTTTCATCATTAACGTAGTTGTTCCAAAAGCGGTAATGCATTCCAGTTCGTTTTGAGAGGTAACAAAAATGTCTCAATGGGAAACGAATGACAATAAGGCCTACTAACTGGGAGAATATAACACGCTCGTGGAAGACGTGGATGATTTATAAAAATGGCAAACGTTTGAAGATGAAACACTTTACGGGCAAAATTACGACGGTACCTAAGAAAGTACATTTGTTAAATTACTGAGATGTGGAACGAGTAGCTCCATCATCTACACTGTGAAAGCTGAATCTGTTTGTTGGGTTAGAACAAGAGTTTTTCATGCTCCCCATCCCAAGCTTTGATTATCAAACATCTTATTTGTCGATCTTAAGAGTTGAAGTCCTTAACATCACAAACTAATTGAACTTTAACATCTATAGATACCAGTACAAATTATGTATCTGTGCAGATGCATCTATGTATCTGATATTATACATCTGTATATCTTATTGATATGTCTGTAATACATCAATTTCCAAAACACCCATACTTCGATTGTGGATTGTGGGTGTTGCTTCCGCATTTTTTTTTATTATTTCTTTTTTGCAATCTTCTCTAAGATCTTCTATATGATCGATGTAATTCAGAGCTATCGAATTCCGTGAGTTCCACCATATACATCGACCTGCTGGCAATCAAAACTCGTGTTCACTCTCGCAGGACACTCTCTCGGGTCTAAGATATCTTTCGGTGTATTGTAGATTCATCGTTTACGTAGACATTATGGTAATCTGCGACGTTAATCTATCTATAATCTGGAATATTGTGGGAAAGTCGGTAATCGACGAGTACATCCCGGGGTCGGAATCTTTGAGCATTTTAATAAAGCTTCCTTGTGATTGTGGCATTGAAGTCGGCTCTCAACCCGCGGGAAATAAAATGGACCTGAAGGAGCGAGCGGCTTCGACTTTGTCGGTAGCAAGCGTGTTATTCCCTTCTCTCGTCGCTGAGCTGCCGCTGCGCTGCCACGCTTTGCGTTCGCCGCAACTCGGGAATCAAATTATCCTCCGACAGCCACGCGTCTTTATGTTTCATTAAGTACGCTTCTTGATTTCACAGCCTTTTGTTTTCGATTTGATCTGGTTTAAACTTTTAATTCTGATCCGTTTTGAGACATTTAGGATGACTCGTGGGAAATTATCCCCGGAGGGCGGAGGAATTTTACAGGCTTTCCGGCATTATCTTTTTTTTTGGTTTGACGATTTCGGGCTAATCAAGAAATGGTGCATATCAATGCGGTAGTTAACCGATTTGTGCCCAGAGGAAGTTTGAAAAAAATCAATTTAAGGGAATAATCATAACGTTTTGGGTCAAAATTTTGCAAAATGGTGTTTTTAAAATAATGTATTTTTTATTTACGCTAATTTAGTTATCTCTTTACTTAAAAAAAGGGATTTTTGGGAGAATTTTGCATAAAAAGTTGATATTTTTGATGGATCGATAACAGCTCAGTGGGCAAAAATCGGTTATTCGTCTATAAAATATTGTAGTGCGTTGAACCGAGTAAAGTAGTGAAAGTTCACAGAATCAAAAAAAGGTACTTTACGGTGACGCTGACCTGAATGGCAGCTGCCTTTGTGATCATAATTTTAAAAGATTTTTTTTACAAAAAAATAATAAAGAAAAAACGAAAAAGAAAAAAAATAATCGTTTTTGGACACTACCTATACCGAACAAAAACTGCCGGTCCCTTGAAGTTCGCCATAAACGATCTCTACTTTTCATCATGATGTGTTGGGACCTTTCCTCAACAGTTTCAGAACGATAAGCTCGAAAAACCTAGTTTCAGTTGAGCATCTTGCGTCTTACTCTGTTCTTGATTCGTTCAAAGTTATAAATCAATACTGCCATGTGCTTTATCTTATCAACGCCAGCTTGGGTCACCATTATAGGTCAAGGAGGTGAGGTAATTAGGTTGCCATCGTCGATGTGCTCAGTGACGAAAGGTGGAACACAAGGTATAATTTTATTTCTTGAGTTTACAGTGACATTAGGTGTTCAGCAGTGGGTTTTGTGAATCTTAACACTAGCGGCTTCTTGTTTAACTTGATACCGTGGCGCTTAACTCTTCGATTACTCAACTGCTTCCGTGGGAACGTTTCAAATTTTCAGCTCCCTAAAATCTGATTTATAGATAATTTGTTTGAAATTTACGAGGCGACATTGGAATACTCACTGATTCTATCAGGTCATGCGAGAGCTTTGTTGTTATACTGACCTCCTATAAATTCCCGTTCGTTGAGTGTCTAGTTTAGGAGCAACTTTTGACTCTGCCGGCCCATAAAATATGCCTTCCTCCCAATTAATCTTTCACCTCCAGCTCTTCTTAACCACCTCACTGCTTGCCGTAACACAGATACCTTAGATTAGATAGGCAAGCTCCCGGCGATTCATATTAGAAATCAGGTAAATTCTGCAGTAAGTTCCTCTTAAAGTAATCTTAACCAAAATCCCAAAGTATTTGGGAAGACATTTATCTTTAAGATAATTTCAAAGGATTTTTCCATTGAAATACGCACTTTTAAGCCGAGGAAATTGCCTAAATAATTACATTCCAGGTTTCCAGAGGGGTGATATTTTTTAAATTGAGACAATAGTGAACTGAAAAGATCCTCTAAAATATTTATTTCTCTTTCCGAAAGGCATCGCTGGGCGGTAGTCGGTTAATTTCTTTTAAATTGTTGCTGCATCAATGGATATTTTTTTGAAGAACGATGATCTGCTCCTTCTTGTGATAGTTATGATTCAGTAGTACATCTTTGATGTTCTTCGGTAAGAGGCACTTTTTGCGGGTGTGTACTTAGTCCTTAACATCAAGCCGATCTCGAGATTTGTCTTTGAATAGGATTGGATAGGTACGTAAATATGGCTCGTTTGAAAGGGTTCATCGTTAGACTACTTGGCATTCCGGCAGCTCGCACCTGGCGTCTCGTCGAGCGGCCGACGGCCAGCCGACCGACGGCCGCTGCTGTGTGCAAGTATCGTCCGGTTCCATCCTGTCACGTCGCTCTATTCGGGTCCCTCCGCCGCCGAACCGAATGGCTCCAGATTTGTTGGAGGCCGGCCAATCCGAACAAGACTGTCCGACAAGCGGTCGCCTCTCCAGTCTGCGATTCAAATTCCGGATACACAGGGACACTCCACACGATGCAGGTGGATCCGCTCAACAAGATGGGATTCTTTTCGGCCCACGCGAACCGCTGGATTTTCTTACGCCCTTCCCAACGAAAAGTTTGCTTCTCGAATCGCAAATTTCAGTCCTCGAATTGCCAGCTCCAAAATCAGTAAAAAAAAAATGTACTTTGTCCAAGCAATCAGACAACCATCGATGCTTTTCCACCTTTTCCAAAAAGTCCCCAGCGGAACTCCACGATGCTTTCTGCGAAACATACAACCTACATAACTGAAAATTTCCTTGTTTCCAAATTTGGGTAATTTTAAATAATTCGTTGTACAAATTATATGAGTACAGAAGAAGAATAGATTCACTTAGTGACTAAAGTATACAGTTTCTTGGGGTATTTCAAATGTCCAAGACGCGTGCATTCGCTAACAGGGCACGTTTAGTCGATTTTTCCCCCCAAGAAAATTTTCACCCGTAAAATTACTAACAAGGGCATTTCAAGTATTTCTCGCAAAACGATTCTGTCATCAAATTCGAATCCTCTAAACGCGTCCCGCCGAGCAGCTCAATAAAATTTGAGCTCTTTACAAGTTTAGATCGAACCCCGGCTTTCTAGCAAATACCTGTATATTTATGATGCCCGGGGAAATATATTCCAGAATCCTGGAATCCGTGACAGATTTCACGTTGATTTTTTCTATACATTTTTTGTGAGGTCTAATAAAGTCTTCATAGGGCTGTCGTTAACTCGAGGACGTCAATCTGGTTGCTTGTTAATGAATAGAAAATTCTCCAGCCGGTTTTTCTGAAACGAGTTGCGGGTTCATCTGATGCTGGCTGGATCCCTTTTAATCGGAGGCCGAATCAACCATGCAGCACTAAAACTTTACACAGAATTATTTGAACAGGTTCGTTGGGAGGTTCTGGCTGTTACATGAGTTCGTCGCGGCAATTCAATTGGTATAACTTAACAGGGATGCTAAAAAAAGGATCCTATTATGAGCTTAATCTGCTGTTCTATTTCTGGAAGCTGTCTCATGTTTTTATTTATTTTTTGAGAAGCTTAAACTGACTTGAAGTCGTCATTTGAAAATCGTCGGAGACTGATTACGTAAATTTATGTTTGTGTTGAAGTACTTTCGTCTTCTTTAAAACTGAAGTTTATGCCCTTTCGCTTTGGGGTCTCATTAAAGCTCGCGACGATTTAAGTTCGACGAGCGGGAATTTCACGTTGCGAAACATCATAATAGTATAAGGCGACGACAGAAGTTATGCAAATCGCGCACAAGTAAATGAATAGTCCGTAAACTACCCAGCGGTATCTGAAGATAGTTTCATAAACTTGTTTCATCCATGATAGTCTACTTCCGAATGGGCTATTTTGTTGACTTATTTTTGGTCGAGCCGTGATGTCAACCTACCCGTGTTCCTCTTAGCTTCTAGGCTCTCTATTGAATCTGTGCCACCTTTTGTATGCACCTACTTGGTAATGAGGTACAACGCCAACTTGGGTCAAGAAGAAAATTTCTTATCCGAAGTGTATTACAAACCGTAGTTGTCAATTACAGTCGACCGCCAAAGTCGATCAGCTATCGACCACAAAAGGTGGGGGGAGGGATCGTTGGTCCAGTTCGCGAGGAGTTCCGAGAAGAGCTGCGTGGAGCCGAGCCGAGGCCGGCGTCGGTAGCGGCGAGGTGCGAGCCGGGGTTAGCGACCTGGTGGACTGGGAGCACTCCGGCTTAGCGCGGACCCGCCCTGGCGGCAACCTGGTCGCGGCGGCAGCCCGCTTAGGCATGGCGGCATCCTGGCCGCACGCAGGAGTCCGTCCGTCTGACCACACGGATGCTGCCCATCCCCCACCACTTTCATCTTATGCTTCATTTCATACGCTACGCAAGACGCCGATGTTTTATTGGTGGACTTCTCCATAGGAATTATTTCACAAGGCAATCTTTTTCTTATCCGAACCGTAGCTGTGTGCCTCGTTTTCGCAATGTATTAATGATTTGATCAATATCTTCATCAAAAACTGAAATGCAGGCCAAGTACCAAGGTTTCGGTCCATTATAACTTTATCACAAAGCGAGATAAAACAAATCATAACCAGAAATTGTTCTTTAATAAAGTTGTAGGTGCAATGGTTGGGAGTTGGTCGGCTGATGGGGGCTGTGAAAAACAATATGGTGAAATCCAGCACGCATCTGTTAAAGACGGCAAGGATATTTTAGTAACTACCTTTATTATAATAACAGTTAAATTACAATAATTCTGTTGATGTCCTGATAGCATTGAACATCTTTTTATAATCTAAAATAAAAGAAATGTGAAAATAACATTATTGTCAAGGAATTGATTTGCCAAGAATATGTTCTATTTTTATTCAGAATATATGTCACACATACGGTAATTACTATATACACGGTAAAACAATGCCAAACAACAGAATAAATTTACGCTTGGCGGACGAAACAATTTATTTTAGATCCTTGTAGAACTATAAGAAGTGGCGGTATTTTGAAACCGCGCCAACAATCGATGAAGTAATTAAATACCTGCGGGCGACAAGAATAACAGAGACTATTCTGGAAAGTTAAATAATTACTTTCCGCTTATCGGGGTGATAGGAAAATTCATTTAATTGGTCACATTGAGTCTTACAACACAGAGATAACGATGGCAGCACTGCCACTGAATTTTGAATAACCTACTTTAAAACAACATTGGCCAATATTTTGAGATTCTCGCGGTGAACGAGCTTCTTATGTGATTTATTTAGAATAAAAGGCAACGGGTCAGCAAATCTATCTCAAAACTAAAACTTCTGGAGTAAATGCTTTGGTAAAAGCGAGACAAAGCCCAAGTTATTTTGCACCTCTCAGGAGTAAGAATGCAATGGCTGTTTTCGTGACAAAAACTGGTTTTTCCTCTATTAAATGAAGCTCAAAATTCGTGCACAGAAGCGCCTTCGAAAAATATCACAGAGTCGCGCCGAAGAACGGGTTTCTTTTTTAAACAAGTACCAAGACCGGTGAAGTTAGCAGCTGGTATGCCGGTGATGGTCATATCGCTGTCTTTATCGCACCCATGGGTTCCTGTTTAGCTCCGTCTCTCTCATCGGTCCACGCGACTGGAGGAGGCTGGGTGGGAGTAGGCGCAGGTGATGATCATCATGGGAGACGGGTGTGCGAGTGAGACACACCGATGGGCAGACACTCGTGGTGCGAGTGAAACAGAGAAAAACGACGCTCCACCAGCTGCCGTGGCTGAGGGATCCTTGCTCCGGTTCAAGTTGATTTCCTTTTCTTTTTTTGATGAGAACAATATAAGGCCCTCTGATCTCCGTCAGGTTTCTTGGGAAGTTTGATACTCGGAGAAAAGGTGATATGTGCTTTTGGATATCGAGCGCTTATTCTTCGACAAAATTTTGAATTTCACAACTCTCTTTTATTTTAGCTCTACTTCATGTACCGTACACTGTGACTGTGGATTGTCAAGTTTTTCGTCTGTTGTGATTCACATATCGAAAATTTGTATTAAGGCTACAACAGAGTGAGGAAAAAGGTATCTGCCTTAAAATAAGATTACCTACACCTAGCCTGACATTGCCTACTTCTCAGCTCCAGGCTGATGCCGATTAGAAGTCAACTGAGCTGGGTGTCACAAAAACATATTTTTTAGATACTCCAAGGTATTCATTGCGGGTATAATACAAAATTACTTAGAATATAGCGGTTGTACATGTGTCTGTAGTTGTACTTCCTTCTACCTCTAAGGTCTCAACAGTTGAAAAGGACCTTGTGGGTCGTACAGTTACCAATGTTCATTTCATGGATTGCAGCTGTAGTCGCACATAACCCCGTGCGATTTTCTCATGTCGCAAAGATTATGAATAACAACTCAGCAATGATTAAAGGCAGGATTTACGTTCACGGCTTCATTAGTTAAAAGTTCGACACACATACAGACTCACACACACGCACAAAAGGGTCATCCCGTTGAACCGGTCCAACAGCTCCAAGGCGTCCAGAGTGTCCCGCTCAACTTTTGGCACATCCACACAAATGAACGGAACATGTTGGAATCGTGAAAAAGCCTTTTCTGTCGAGATTCATCTGAGTTGGGGTGTATTTGATCAGATATTATCGGCCTCCAATTTGGCGGCGACGCTCAAACAACGCCAAGAAAAGAGGGATTGTCCAAAGATTGGGAAATATGATAATATTAATCAAAGTATTGGTTTTGCGCGTTTTGTGTAAAAAGCGGTCTTGTTTTTCCTCCATTTTTTTCTCTTAGATCATCCCATAAGTCCTTTGCTCAGGTAGTTTGTGGAATAATTTCTCTCGATCTGAAGAATCAAGGGATTTCTAAGAATATAAACTTCCAGAGCAAAGAATGAACATCTTTTCTCCGGGGTGGAGCAGGATAGAATGATAGACTGAAAAGAAACTTCAACATAATAACATTTTGAATAACATTCAACATAATAACATAAAGCCTTCGATGATTTCATGAAGCACGCAACAGGGAAATGCAATACGGCACAGAAAGATAAACAAGTACTTATTATAAACGGTACTCTTGATTGTTCAAATACAAATCGAGTCTTATCTATGACATACACGCCCAGCCTTTATGAACTGGTACGCGTACTCTTGTGTATAGCCGTTGGGTATAGATTCGTATGGCTTAGAGATACATTATGACATGTTTGACATGTTTGCTCAATATCTGTTGCAATAGGCTACATGCATTTTAATCTGCCAACTTGTGTTGGCTAAGTGCATGGAAGCGTGGTCTTCAAGCAAATCGCTTTTGATCTTTGCGTTTAAGTCAGATTAGAATAATACGATACTTCCAATTGATGGATTACTATTAAGCGCTGCGATTTCTTTATACTCAAAAAGGCGTCGATCAGAGAAGACTGGTACAACATAGCTCTTGAGGACGTTCTTTAGTCAACCTTCAGTGCTACTTACCTTCCTTTCTCAAGGTAAAACTCATATCATTTTTAAAAAAATCAAGTTCACACCTCATTTTTTAATCGATGGAGGGCTAGAAAACCAAACAAATAAACATATTTCATCGAATGTGATATAAACTTGATCAAGTTGACCTATTCAGCTATTTTAAATATGGACAGGTTTACAAAGGCTACTGTTATGCCAGTTCGTTTCTGATTTCGACTTTTTTTTAATATTTCTTTCAAAACCGAAAGGCGAGCAAAAAATGATTAATGATAGAATGCTAATGAACCCAAAATATAATATCCAGAAAATTCGCAAATTACTGAGGGTTTGCCGTCCATATGTTGCTCGAGTAAATCAACCGAGAAATAGCAACGCCCATGGAAGACAGTTTTCTTTGCAAAATTCGTGTCACGGAGAATAACAATGAAATGGGTGTACACCGTTTTTGCAGCAAACGATTAATGAATACATTCGACACACAACTTGGCACACTGTAAACGAGGCCAGTAAAGGTTTGAATGATTAATTAAGTTGTTGCAACGAACGTTGCAGCAGTATTAAATAACACTCCACTTTTTGCTAACGATAGATGACCTTTTGCAATATTATTCCTAAACATGTGACAACATGTTACCTCAATACCCAATGGGCTTAGTTTAATATACTAAAATTAATAATAAAGAATGAATCAGGGAGTTGCAACCAGCCAATCTCGTTTACTGAATCCGGATCGCCTTTTTTTCTCTCTTTTTTTTTCCCTAGCGTTACATTATAACTTGATATGGCCATAGCATGAAAAGCCACGCATACAGAAACGACGTTCCTGTCTATGGAAAGATGAACGAAACGCGTTGTTAGATTCACAACCTTTGAACTTAAGATAAATTAAATTAGGTTAAAGGTAAAGGTTAAAGTTAGTTTAGTCTCTTCCTGACTTCCGTCGGTCTGCTGGCTTGAACTTAAAAGGAGAATAAAGCAGTGTGGTAAGCTCTGATTTACCATACTTGAGTTCACTCAATTTTATGGCATACGCGACACTTTATAGTCTAGAATGTTTACTGACAGGGAATGTCGAGTGCGCTGGGTATGAGGCTTGGTAAATGTCATTGGTAGATATCGCTCCCGATCAGTGGCTTGTATACAGTAAAAGTTTCACGTGACAGATGAACGACATATGCCTCGATCGGCGTGTGGATACGTACGATTCCGGTTTATTGTCTCTGTCCATCATCAGGTTAATCTCCATCGTCATTGGCAGGAAAACCCCAATGTTCTGAATTCCGTCAGGTAAAGGAAGATCCACAGTACCTTTCCACGAGGCTGTACTCCACACCTGGAGACGGGTGTGTTCATTACCCGGTGAAATCACTGCGGGCACTTCGGTCGTTTCCGGCCAGAAAGGACCACAGTTGTTTCTTGACTTTCGGCCGGTGTAATAAGAGCGTTATCATTAGCAAATGTGGTCATGAGTGAAAAATCACGTCATTTCCTCGGCCTAACTTCAGCTCAACACTGGATGGGTGATGACACGTCGTGGATGACTAACTTAGGAACGCCTTCTCGCGTTAGAACTAATCCGCATTTGGTCTGAAATGCAATCCAAATAATGTCCCAAGTTAGTTCCCGTGTGCCAAGATGAACCTTATTAAAATAATACTTTTATTCCTCATTATCATGGTGTTGTCCCTCTTTAGTAAATAATTTGGGGGGAAAAAGTATTTTTTTCCGACACTTACTAATTACAATGGAGTTTCTTTGAACACGCTTTTTTTCGCTTGAATTTGAAGTGCTATGAAAGGAAACGTGTGTTGTTCATTTCTTTGTAATTGTTTTTGTTTATTCTGAATACAATTACTTCTAGTGTCCTGAATGTGATATCTAAAAGACACGCTGAGACAAAACACTAGTAAAGACTAATAGTATCTATCGTAACAAGTCGTGTACTGAAAGCAAATTAAAAATAAGGGGCGAAAAAAGGGTTGTAAAATTAATAGAATAGACCGCAATGGTAGAGTTATCAAATTAATTTTATCATCAGAGAGGGTAGTAAAAATGATTGGCCCAAATTAAGCCTTCACAGAGACTGCGTCGGGTTTATACGAAAATAGTGTGAGACGCTGCATTAAGATACGGTTGATTAACTTGATGACCCTGTTCGGCTTGTTCTAATTCCGTTCTTTTGTTGGATCTAAACCCTAAACGATACATAAAGGTTTTTTTCTTAAACGTATGCTTTCACTACCTGTCGTTAAGCGAATAGCATACTGCTTTACCAACCAGTCAAGATTCAGTGTTGTCTAACTTTTTTACCGTTAAAGATAACATAACGTTTAATACTATTTTTGGAATGCTCAGCTCGAGAGCGATTCAGAACATACCCGACATGCTAGGTTATCTTCAGTGTTTAAAAAGTTAGACGCGATGAAAATCTTCGAAATTGCGGAATCTGGCAACACTGGTCAAGATTGATTTGGTGATTAATCGGGTATGACATAATCGTGAGACAAAACATTTACGACAAACATTTTCAATCTTGTTAAACCTTAAAGTTTCTGTTCATTTGCCCTCAATGAGAGTATTATCCTGAAAGTTGTATGCGTCGGTTAAAGGAAGTACAGTCGGTATGAATAATAATTAGATCCTCCCAGATTCATAGACTTATTTAATAATCATAAACCAATACAGACTGGCTGAGAACAAAAGTTTTTTTGCCTTTTTTTAAGCGGTCATTGTCATCACAACTCCTGTTGAAACCCAGCGGCGCCTGACTAAAGAAATTAATTTATGGCTGTTTGGTCTTCTTAGGAGAGCTTTCTTTTGAGTATAGGACCAACTAATACCGTCTCCAGTAGGCGCGCACTCCAGCTGCGCTCGTCATAGGTGATCTGCGGGCGGTAGGTGATACAACATATTTTGACCATCCGCTGCCCAAAAATCAGGGCCTTCCAACGATACCTTTCTCAGAGAGAAGAAGCTGAGATTCCGGCCACAAAGAGATCGGATCAAGCACAAGGAGAGTCGCTAGGCGGGTACGGCTATCCTCTTGGCGGTGGTTGCCACACGACCCGACAGCCGTAAGTGTGGCGCGAGGGGAGGGGAAGGGAGAGGGGAGGGGGAGTTGGAGGGGGGCAGAAGGGAGGGGGGAGGTGGAGAGTGGGAAGGGCCGGGCGTCCGGTAGGCCGGTGGAAGGTAAAGGAATTTTTATTGCAGGTAGCTGGAGGATGAGGTTTTGAAAACTGGAGGCAATCATCGGGGGTAATTAAAATCCACAGACCGGAGACTTTGGGGCGGAACATGGGGGAGGTCGTGCCCGAGATATTCGCCGGATATCGGAGTGCTAAAAAGGATTGAGTTCGGTAGCCGTCTTTGTTTCGAGATTAATGTTTTACTCGTTGATTCCCTCATTAGAGAAAGATGACTATGTCTCAAGATTAGGTGATCGTAGTAGGTCAGAATACCATTTTTGTCCCGATACGAATTCTGAGTTCCATAGTAAATACAAATCGTCGACTTCATCCCTATACGGTCTTTTCAGAAATTTTAAATCATTTTCAACGTAGCATTTTATTCCTGAAGCACGCTTTTAAAATGAAACTCATAATTTCATATTTGTACTTTATTTCGTGAGATAGTAATGATGCCGCTTTTA
>Ga0058701_10002986_pt1 | contig 13157 bp, 10 predicted proteins | sample AgamicOrMae_FD_97039 | JGI IMG/M metagenome (GOLD analysis project Ga0058701, IMG submission 97039) | Agave microbial communities from Guanajuato, Mexico - Or.Ma.e | ecosystem: Host-associated > Plants > Phyllosphere > Phylloplane/Leaf | place: Guanajuato, Mexico | collected 2012-06-04
ATTTTACTTGTTACGGTTACAACTGTAATTGCTGTGGTGACAATTCATATTGTTGTTGTAACAATTGAAATAGTCACCACAACAATTCTGGTTTGCTATATTAACAAAACGTTCTGCTGAGGCAACTGAGTCTTTTTTCCATGTAGTTTTTAAATATTGAGCTTGGGCATACACAAACTTCTTTTAATAAGGAAGCTTTCAACCACTCATACGTTCACAAATCTGGTGAAATCAAAAATATCCTACTAAAAATACAGCCAAATGAACTTTAAATACTTTTTTTCTGAAACATTGCCTTTGACGAGAAGATTTTGCTTTGCAGTCATCAAAATTATGTATTTAACAGCTTGGGGCCCGCTGAGAGACTTGGCTATCTCCAAGACAAGACCTCGGGTTCATGTAGCGGTGTTCCCCATCTTCATCTTAATTTTTTTTTCAGTTCTCTTTGAAAAAATAACCAAGGGTCTTACAGACCTGAGATTTTACAAAATTGAATTTCAGAACTAGTTATTTTCATGTAGAGGGTTCAAAATAAGCTGGGTAAGGGGGAAGATACAGGGCTGTAACACATTTTGAGTTACGCGGGCAATCTTTAATTCGGGGATCTCTAAAACACTCGATCTGCCACCTCGAGATAGGCCTTCGCCGTCGCTTCTCGCTCGGAGTTGTAATTCGATATGAGTCAACTTTCTCGATCCTCAAATCAAAAACAGTCGAAGACCTGTCCTGTCCAAAAACCAGTCAGTCACGTTTAATTCCAAAAATACCAAAATGTCAAGAGTTATCACATGCAATGGGTACCGTCAAACCAGCGGGCGACATCGGGGAATTTCGCTTATGTAATGGAGGCCATTTAAGGTTGCCTTTTATACAAAATATCTGCACTAGTTTAAATCTATCCACTCTTTTCTGGTGCTCTTCCAAACTTTGACATTTCAAGGTACCCTGACTACGTCTAATACGCCTAAATTTTACGTATTTAAGCTGATGAATTACGGAGGGTTCGACTGCTTTTAAGCCCGTCTCCTTCCCGAGAAGGGCTTATTTTCCCTAAAAATCTTTTAAAATCAAAAACATTCCGCCCCATACAAATCGACTTTTGTACCGTTGAAAATTGCAGCTTTCTGTATGATAGAGAAAAAATTTTTGCCTACAATTTTTAAAATCGTCCCTGAAAACTGTTCAAAACTTTTCTTTAAAAAAAATTACTAAACTACAATGCTTAACGTTGAAAGAATACCCCAAAAATATTGAACCTTGAATTTTTAAAAATGGATCTGTCCAGAATACTTGTTGACAATTTGAATTCAGTTAGAGAAAATAAAGTAAATTGCCTACTATTTTTAAAATCGTCCCTGAAAACCGTTCAAAATTTTTCTTTTAAAAAATGACTAAAATATAATGTTTTACGTTAAAAGAATAGCCCAAAAATAATCAACCGTATTTTTTTAATGGAACTGTCTAAAAACTTGTTGACAGTTTACATTCAGCTCCATTAAAAAAGGGAAAAAAAGGGTTCTATTAGTTTGTAGTATACTTCAAAGGATACACTTTCTGTTACGAAGGAATTATAAGTAAATTCTGATCTGAAAAGTCTTTAGTTGGCAAAAAAAAAAATGGATGATTCTGTTTCATAGAAAGTAAAAACTTAAATTGAGTCAATTTCGCAAGCGAGTTTGCACGTGTGAGGATCACATCTTGTGAAGCTTGAGTGTGTCGGGCGAAGTTTCTCGGCGGGCCAATAAGAAGTCAAGTATGCCACCGACAAAAATCTTTTTGTTTGAGACCTTTTGAGCCGCTCCTTTAGATTCGTTAGCATGTCGTTGAACGCAAAGCTCCTCTATTTGGTTTTAAAATCAGTGCCGGTACCCGTTCCATGGGTTTACCTCGCTAACTGAAAAAGGAACAAAGGAACAGTTGGTGTTGCGGTGCCTACAACACTAGGAAAGCTTCATTCAAAAGAAACTTTCTTTTTAGTTAACCACTTTCCTGTGTTCGTTATGCTTAAGCATATTTCTAGAAGTTCACCTCGATGTCATAAGATTTTTGACGGTTTTGGATGAGATTAAGGCTGCTGAGTGATAGGGGGTTCGTTCAGCGACAGAGCGTAAGAGAGAAAGTTAGCTTTTTTGCCTGAATGGACTTTGATCTTTCAATCCTTTAACTTTTAGAGTCCTCGATCAATATTTACTTTTTTTTAAGACTGAGTTTTTCTTTATGCAATGGAGGCATAAATCACTTCGACGGGGAGTACACCTGGGTTAACTTCTATTTCTTAGGTTAGGTTAAGTTAGGTTTGATTAGGCTAATTTAGGTTAAGTAAGGTTACATTAAGTTTATTGAGAAGTTAAGTTACGTAAGTTAAGTTCATGTAGGTAATGTTAAGTTACGTTTGGTTAGATTAAGTTTATGTAGGTAATGTTAAGTCACGTTAAATTTAGTAAGGCTGACGACGGTATAAAGTTCAATATGTATCAGTATTCATCACATCAAACTAAAACGCTTGGTGAGAGCTTTCCGTTGATAGGTTAACCTTCAAAAACTAACCAAGATACGTGATTACCTTCATGCCAACCCAACCACGTATACATGGCACCAAAACGTGTCTAATTCTAAACATCTTCAAAAGAAATTCGCTCATTTAAACCAAAAACTGGCCTGGCCGAGTCTTCGAGACGAGCTTTTGGTTTAAACGAGTGAATTTCACTCGAAGTCTTAGAGAGAAGGCCAGTATTATTCCGAGTGAAGATTGAGGCTCAACTTTCCGATCCAAAAGCGGAGCATTTCCGAGCCGAGAAGAACGAGCTATTTGGTTATTCAAAAGTCCCGTCGGCTAGCTCCAACGCCAAAGAAATTAATCAGTTATAATAGCTCGTTTCGGCAGGGCCGGACCAAACCAGACGGCCTCTCCATGATTAAGCACATCATTTATGGATTCTTTGGGGAGGGGGGGAGGGCCCTGCGCCCCGTTGTTTACGGATAAGGATCTCCGTGTTTGTTTTTGAAACAAAGCTGTTGGTTTTACTGGCTCGGAGCCATATTTTGGGACAGCCAAATGCGAACGCGGGAGACTCAAAACACGTGCCAGAGCCCCTTGCGGCCTTCCGCCCCTCAAGACTCGAAGCTGCGCACACAAGGGAGAAACTTGAATTTTGAGCGTCAGTTTGATATGAATACCCGGGTCGAGCTGTCCGTACTCCTGTCTTCGAATGGATATCCGTGGTTTTCCGTGGATATCCTTGTGGATTTCCTTGCGGATATCCTTGTATATCATTGTGTTTCCTTACGGATATCCGAGGACATCCTTATGGATATCAGCTGGCATCCTTGTTGATATCCGTGGATATCTCTTCGTATATATGTTGATATCCGTGTGGATATCCTTTTATATCCTTGCGGGTATCCGTGGATATCCTTGTGTATATACGTTAGTACCCTTGTTGATATCCGTGGATATCCCTTCAGATATCTTTTTATATCCTTGCGGATATCCGTGTCGACCTCGGTCGACACGATATAGGGTCGACCCGAGTAGCGATTGATATGGGGGATTGACAATACAACTTTGCTTGAACTAAACCATATCTCTCGAAGTGACTAGATTTGAGTACTTTCCAAAAGCCTGGCGGAATGCAACAGCATAATCCCGTGTAACGTAAGCTTGACTAATTCAATTCAGCCTCACCTAACGTGAATCATACTTAACTAACCTAATGACGCTCTTATCTCGTGATTTTTTTACCGTCTGTGTGGCTTAACACCTCTTCTTCAAATATTCCCCTTTTTTTCTTCTTTTTTTTAGCAACAAGGGATCATGCACAATCTAAATTTGAATCAGTGAAAGGCTCTGAGATTCACTGAAAATTCACTGAATTTCAGTCAATATAGCAAGCACTATGGAATCTCAGAGACACTCACTGATTCAAATTTAGAGAGGACAAATTATATAAACGCTAAATAGGCCTTTTTTTGTCCCCACCCTCCTATTGCTCTTTTCTACACCTCATACAGGACGTAACCCTGGAATATGATCCCCATTAAAGAGAGTATTTTACGTAATATGCATGCTACCCCTAATTTAAATGGCTTGAGAATTTTCGAAATCTTATGCTTTTTATTCCCCTGGTTAAACGTTTGTTCTTTGAAAGTTGTTGCTAGTATCTTAAAAAATTTCCAGTTATCTTTCAAGAACACAACCCACCCTGTCTGACCAGCCAACATCACTGATCATGTATATAGCATGGAACATGGGGGCTTTTGCTGTTCGATCATATCTTTGTTTTAGTTGTCTTGTCGCGTTTGTACACTTTAACCTCAAAACATCCGATAGCGGACGGGAGAGAGCATCGCGTATTTAGGTTAATGTTGACGATCAAATCAACAGTCGTGAATGCTTGGCATACCAGCGCGCGACGCTCACGTCATCCTGTTCAAATTCATCACTGAGCCCAATTCGAAGAAAATGCCGCAAATACTGTACGGCGTCGCGGCCGCTCAATTTTTCATACTTCTTGGGGGAATGAACAACTGATCAGAACCCTACATACAAATTTTAATTACCACACGCTTTGTTGCGTTTCCTTCATTAAAAAAAATAAAAATTGAAGGGATAGTGAGAGAGGTGGGTCTGTTTTTTTACTGAGTTTTTTTCGTCTTTTTATAATTCCTTTATTTTTGCAGCCAAGAAAGGTGGATTTTGAACGTTTATTCTTTTAGGTGATGGAAATAGGAGACTTAGAACTTGTTTTGAACAGCATGTTTGTAAAGCCGTAATTTCTCACAATCTCAAATTCTTAAGTATCTCATTTTAAGCATTTTTTAAGAAAGCGTATTCCACGTTACGTTAAGTTAGGGTGGGTTAGATTTGGTCAAGCAAGGTTAGGTTATATTACGTCAGGATAAACTATTTTAGGTCAAGGTAGGTTAGGTTAAGTTAGGTTAAGGTAGGTTTGGTTAAGTTAGGTTAAGGTAGGTTAGGTTAAGGTAGGTTAGGTTAGGTTAAGGTAGGTTAGGTTAAGTTAGGTTAATGTATGTTAGGTTAAGGTAGGTTAGGTTAAGTTAGGTCAAGGTAGGTTAGGTTAAGGTAGGTTATTAGCTAAATTCGGTTAAACAAGACTAACTGTAAGTTACGTTAAGTTACGGAAGGCTAAACTAGGTCTGGTCCTGTTAGGTTAAGTTAAAGTTAGGTCAAGTAAAAGTTCGACTTGGTAATATTCCCAGGGAGCCGCGAGTTTTCCCTGCAGAGGAAAGCAGTATTTCACCAGGCGCCTGACCGCTCCGTTTTGTTTCAGGCGCCAGCGCCCCCAGCAACGTCCCCGAGGACGTGCGCCCTCTGATCGGCATGCAGGCGTCGCCCGGCGCCGGCAGCGGCGCCTTCGCGGTCTTCGGCGCCGGCGCCGGCGACGGCGGGCCGCAGGACCTGAGCGGCGCCGCCGCCGCTGACCGCCTCGCCGTCTGGTTCCGGGCGGCCACCATCGCGGTCCCTATCTGCGGCGCGCTCATTCTGCTCATGCTCATCGCGCTGGCCGTCAGGATCCTACGCACCGACAGCCAGATCGAGCGGAACAGTAAGCTAAGGTAAGCTAACCTCAAGAAATATGGTTCTTCACCACGATCAATAAATACATTTTATCGAGTAAAAACTAGCCCCTGTTTTAGGGCTGTTCTAGGTTGGTGAAACAGAGGGCGAGAGCGCAATTCGATTATTTTTGAAGATAAACCAATAACAACCACATTAATGAAGGGTTCGGGTAGCTGTCTTAAGCGCAAAAAGCACAAGCGCCATCGCCGCAAGCGCCAATCCGTAAACGCCAAACGAGAAAAGTCGCAAACGCCAAAGCTCTTAACCGCAATACTAACCTTACCTAACCTAACTTAGTCTAACCTAACTTAACCTATCCTAGCTTGACATAACGTATACGAACTTTGGCGTTTGCGACTTATCTCGTTTGGCCGTTACGGACTGGCGGTTGCGGCGTTGGCGCTTGTGATTTTTGGCGCTACCGAATGCCCCCCAAGGGTTCTCGTCAAGAGCTCTCCATCGATATGGTTATTCGTAGGGGTATCTTTAAAAATAACCAAATTACGCTCTAACCCTGTTTTACCTTCTTACCTAAAACGGCGGATAGGTTTTCCAGTGTATTATATCACACTTTCAGAACAGTCTCAGAGGACTGTTCTTGACCCTGGGCAAATAGTTATTCAACGGGAAAAATCATTACACGATTTATAAGGCAAAATACAACCGGACCATCCCCAAATCAAGAATGTAAAGCACATTGTGCTTTAATTGTAAGTTCTGTGCTCCTGTAAGTTCCACACGAGCACATTCTTTGAATGAATTTGAATTCTTTTTAAAGATAGATATACCCGTTTCCCACTCATTACTCAATTTCAACCCAGGTTTCTGGGCCTGAGTGGATCAATTCAACGAAACTCCTTATCAAAACCTCTGAAACAAATTCCTGAAAACTCCTGAATTTTTTTACTCACTATCGAATTTTATATCGCAGGTTCTGCGGGCCTAAACCAAACAACTTATTTATTTAAAGTAATCTCTCATCAAAACCTTGAGGCTAAACTCCATAAATTTCGCATTCATTATTAATTTTCGACCTAGATTTCTTGCCTTAATCAAACAATGGATCAATTCCAATAAATCTCTTATAAAGCTTCAATAAGATCAAAGTCCGGAAATTTTGCAATCATTAATAATTTTCACCCCGTATGTATCTGATAATGAGATAATCCCCTCGCCCCATCAAAAAAAAAAAAAACAAATTAAGAAATCACTGATTTTTACGGCGAAATTATCCCTTAGTCTTTAATGATCGATTTTTCATAAATGTTTGTGTCTCCAGCATGAAACAGAGCGCCTTCGTGCCTCTCCTTCTTCCGGCGCACAACTCGGGCCTGAGCCCGCTGTCGTTCGTGGCGGCGCGCACGCCGTCCGTACGCCCGGCGCCCGGCGTCGGGCACTGGGTCAACCGCATCCACCAAAACATGAGCGAGGTCGGCCAGGTCAAGCTGCACAACGGCAAGGTCGCGACCTGCCATCCGAGCAACGGGGCCTCAGCCAACCTCATCGACCTGAACAAGGAGAGCTGCGCGCCGACGAACAACTGCAACGTGTTCGCGGCCACGCCCAGCCCGCCGCCGCGGTCCCATTGCTCCTTAGCGCCCATGCTCAATTACAAGACTGCCATAGCGTCCCTCAATTCCTGGAGTGATCATCCTCCCACGGACGTTTAGAATAAGAGTTTCTTTTATTGGACACGAGACTTTCTGAAATTTGCCGCTGATGCGGCGTGGGAAAACTGTGGAATCCCAAACGCTGACTTTGGCGTCATCTAGCGGCAGCAGACGGAACTGACAAGCTGCTGCATGGAGAGGGTCGGCAGTTTGGGCTGCTGCCGCTAGATGGCGCTAAAGTCAACGTTTGGGATTCCACAGTTCACTGACTTTAGCGTCATCTAGCGGCGGTAGCCCGAACGGATAAGCTGCTGCATGGAGAGGGTCGGCAGTTTGGGCTGCTGCCGCTAGATGGCGCCAAATTCAGCGTTTGGGATTCTACAATTTTCCTAGGCCCTATTGGAAAGTGAGAGGCCGTTGTAAACTTCATGCCTCGCCCGACACGGAAAATGAGCGCTTCGCTTCTTAAAAATACAAGTGACCTACATACAGGTGGCTAATAAAGAGTTAGATATCTGATAGATACGCCAAAAACTACGGTGCATAGCTACAAAATCGTTGGTTCTGAGTTAACATTCTTTGGATTTAAAAAAATTAGGCAAAATCTTTGCTAATATCTAGTTTTTTTTTGGTAAAACTGTTGAAGTTTTCATAGAGAGTAATACAAATTTTTTCTAATTGTTTAAAATCGACTGTTTTCATCGTTCAAAATGCTTATTTTAAAGGTATCAATAACAAGTTTTGGCCTAAATTTTTCCTGATTAAAACTTTAAAAGAAGTTATTTTTTTTAAAGGAACGAATTATTATGACGAAATTTGTCAGCATTATGAACAGAAAATCACTGTATTTGAGGGATTCCGTTTTTTTCAATCGTACCTCAAATGCAGGCAAAAAAATGAGAAAACAACTTGCGGAGTTTTGAGAAAGAGTAATCTTTGTCTCCTAAGCGAATTTACCGTTCGGGTCGGGGCCATGGACGACTTATAAACAGTTGAAGTGCCCCAAAAGAAGGCCTTAAAGGACTCATCGTCGTTAAGGGCTTAATGTTGAGTCTGGAATACCTTTCGAACAAAAAAACGTCTTTGCTTTTAAAATTATACTTCGACGAAGGCCTTTCCTATTCGGGGCACTTCTAGAGTACTAGAATAGTACTCTAAGGACTTAGTCCAATTTGACGTCTTGAAGAGTGAATCTCTGCAGGGAAAGTCGATTCGATTTCCCTGATAAGGACGAAGTTGGCCCGTCCTGCAATCGGTTCTGATTCTAAATGATCTCTGAAGAAACCGTTAGCTATACTCAATTTGGTGGCTGATGTGAAGACTTTACAGAGAAAAGCCACAATATGAGTGCCTTGTGTCTGTGTCGCAATTTAGGGAATTCAAGAGTCCAAAGTGTAGTCTTAAATCTGTGATCTTACTTTTATTAAAAACAGAGGCCAAATCAGTCGTTGAACTATGAAAGGTTCGTCTTGGCCCGTTTACTGCCTTGATATGAGCGGATTCCACCTATGTGCTTTTCAGGCGCTTTTTGCGAGATAAGAAAAAAAAGCTTAATTATTTTGTAAAGACCACGATTTTTTAGGGAAAAAACGCGTTTTGCATGAAGCAATGCTGAGCTAGTCCAGTAAGAAAGGGTTATAAAACGAAAATATTTTAAAACGTAAGCATTATGTACTAAGTACTTAAATGCCATTTTCGTATGATCGATATCTATTATGCAGAGTTTCCATTACATTTTTTGTCTGTATTTTTCGAATTTGACGCTTTTTTATCGCATGGCGAATTTGGTAGCAGGAATGCCGAGTGGCTCCAACTCGAGAATCATCGAGAGTTCAGACTTTTAAAAAACAATATTCGGAGAAAGAGGATGATTTCACGATGGTTCTGAGAATGGAGACAGCTTTTTGGAGAAATTCTGCAAGGATTGTATTTCTCCGATTCTGTCTAAAATTTGTGCCTTGAGAGAGAAAAACCAGCTCAAGGTTGGGTACTTAACATTTCGCATCTCAAAGCCTCTATATTCCGATGGGGATGCAAAGTGTTCAGCAAATTTTTAATCTGTTTTCCGACAATAAGTCCGCGCAACTCTTGTAACATACGTAAGCGAGCCTTGGTATACGGATTTAGGAGCATAAAAGCCACGATAATTGCATTCTGCACTTACAAATCTTGCGTTTTACTGATGAGATTTTCAATGAAAACTAGCTTTTTCATTTGGATTGTATAATTTTTTTCAAATTTCATTTCAGGTGAAATACCATGTGAGTTGCAAGCCCCTGAGGATTTTCTGAAAAGTCGATACAACCTGCTCGACATGCGTGTTGCCTACTACAGGCTGGATTCCTGGCTTTTCAGCCTGTAGTGGATAACACGCGTGGCACTCGTGTCAAGCAGGTTGTATCGTCATTTCAGAAAATTCTCAGGGGCTCGCAACTCACATGGTACTTTTCGAAATTTTCATCGGACCAAATACCGTTTCTACGGCCAATTTTAAATTAAAAAAAAATCTTTGATAAAATCTAAAATCACAAAAGAAAGCAAGATGTAAGTTTTTAGTGCTACAAATAAGCTCAAAAAAAAAGTTCCTTGGTAATTTTTCTAAGATAGATTCCTGCTATTTTTTCGGAATATTTGTATACCACATTTTTGTCCGTAACAACACCTCCAAAAGTGTTTGTAAACATGTGCCTTGTGGCATTGCTTTTGCATGCAAACTGCAAACTTCTCCCGCAGCTTGTGATAAAAAGCGACAAAGAACTGATTTAATTTGTTGCGGAAAGCTACATTCGTCTCGTGTATGCGCACTTCATTAGCGAAAAGCAAAGTGTCATGCATTTCTATTTATCTTGCAAAAGATTAGTTGATAAGAGGGGAAAATGTGTGTTGATGAGAGCCCCTCCCTAAAAAAATATGTAATTCCGTACATAATAGGCCTAACTTAACTTAGCCTACGACATAGCCAGAGTAGCTTCGATAAGTCAAGAGAGCATGAAATTGGAGGTTCGGACGGTAATTGAAATTTCAACAGGCTACAAAAGCGCTAACTTTTAATTTGAACTGGTATAGTGTAAGCTAGTCCACTCATGGGAAAAAAGGTTTTGTTATACTAACAAAACCATTTGTTAAAATAGGGATACCAAAAACATTTTGTTACAACAACAAAACGTTTAGTTCTGTCAACAAAACGTTTGGTTGCTGCAGCAAAATTTTTGGTTGAAGCAACAAAAATTTTATGTTGTCCCTGATTTTGTTGCCGTAACAAAACCATTTTTTCCGTGCTGGCTAATCTAGGCTAATTTAAACTGAATTTCCGCCAATGTCACTACAGCCAAAACTGTTCTCTGGAATGCGCGTTTTAGACGTTTATTGGCTGTGTGGCTTTTCCAAGGAGGTGAGACAGTCTTTTCATCGTAGAGCATTTCTTACTTTAATTAAAAAGAGCATTTTTTTTCAGATAGTAAAATTGCGTTTATTTTGCTTGAAATTCGAGAGCAGGGGCCATTAAGTCAACTCAAATGTTGTTATATTTATTGTATATATTAATTTAACTTGAAGACGTTGTTACCACGAATAATCTTCCTTACATGTTATCGCTGTATATATGAGTTTGCGAGTTTCCTCTCAGTTACTGTAACATACTATATGCTAAGTTGCTTTTGACATGGCTATGTCCATGTAAGCCTGTGATAATATGCCTTAAACTTTGTACAGTAAAAACAAGGCAGGAGTATTTAAAGAGACGGAAAGTGAAAGTAGGCCTACATCTTCAATACTTTCCATAAGTATACGTACATTTTCAAGTACATTCGGGTCCGATCCAAATTTCGCGTCCGCGCAACTCCGTAAGTTGCAATTGTAAGAGACGTCTGTAATCACGAAACTGACATGAAGTGAATCATTCTAAGACTGCTCTTTTAAACTGCTTTTAAATGAGATTGGAACACTTAAAAAAGAGGGGTGGAAATAGTAAATTTTGCAAAGCGCGGATGTTTTAACTGTGAGGCGTTGTTTGTTTTTTTTGCACAGTCGTGATCAATGGAAATGACACCGTGACAATGGGATAGGTGTTGGGAACTTTTGATTTTGGCAGAACATTCTCCCTGCCGGTTTGTCGTGGCTGCTCAGACGAGAAAAGACAAACTAATTGTGAGTCGCTTTTTGATGGAACAATTCATTGTGAACCCTGTTTTTATACAGTTTTTGTACATAACTATTAATTAATGTTGATACGCCGCTGTATTGTTTTGTAATTATATCGACTTGTATTTTTATTGAGATGTATGTGTGTATATGTATGAGCTTGAGAGTCACCGCTAGACTATTTATTGAAGAAATATAAAACATTTTAAAAACTTGAGTTGTTGTTTTTTCCCAAGTTTTCCTTTTTTTTGTTTGTTGAGTCAAGTTGCCGTTATTCGATTGAAAATGTCCGTTTCTAATCGGGTGAGGCAAAACATAGCACAGAGAAAAGTTTGAGCTTACGCAAAATCAATTTTAGAAGCTAATTGAACGATTAGTCTGCCAAACGCCGTTATCGTCTTGAGCATATTTTGAGGGATTCTTTCAAAAAGAACTTTATTCTCATGGGCTGTTACTGGTGCAACGCAATACTAGTTGATCAATGACTTAAACCTCTCCTACATAAACCTCTCCTTAATGAGTGCATTTCAACTCTGGTACAGCCCTAAGCAAGGTTCCCTTAACAATTATTACGATACTTCTTTTGCATTGAATTAAATAAACTCACTTTTTAAAGATTAACTAAATTTTGTAATTATTGTCTTTAAAGGCTCATCCTGCTGGTCGGTAAGTGGCCGAAAAGTCGATTTTCTAATAAAATCGCCTTGATGTCTTTTAAATTATGATGATGTTGCATTGAAAAAAATGATTGGGTCGACTTCGCCGATTTTAGACAGAAACGCTGGGAGAATATCAGTTGTGTAAAAACAAATCCTGATTACGGCCCGAAGAAGAAGACATTAACTGCTACACAACGGTGCCTACATAAAATAATTCGAAACGGTTGGATGATAAAATGGAACAAAGCGCGTATCATGAATGTTTGCGCGTAGGCAACCCACTTTACGTCGCAGTCGTCGAAGTGGCCTACTCGAAAGACATGCGGCGCGTATGACGATACGACTCCCGTGCGTTTAGGTTACCGGATGTCTTTCACAGAAAAAGTTCATTCAACAACCATAAATACGATTTCTCGGAAGGTAGACCTTTCCCAAATCGAAAAAAAAGGGAGCCCCCATATTCACGTTGCATTTCTTTTTGCTTTAAATTACTCATTTTCGAATATCGGTGGGGATTTTGTGCAGTATAAATTACAATTTATGTGGACGGGATTTTTTTCCCCTTACGGATAATGGGAGTAAGACACACAAAGTCAAACTCGCACACAATGAGTTCACATTCCCACGGGCAAAAATACAACAAAAAAAAGGATTCCTATAAAAACCGGGTCTACGAGTCAGTTTTGCAGATAGGAAGAAATTAGCGGGTCTGAAAATACAATCCATTAGACCTGTAATCACGAATCCATTACATATACTTCCGATTCGGTAGTTCGGGTTTGTCTGCTGGTGTTTCGACGATTCCAAATTTTGCAAAAAGTTCAACCGCTTGGTTAGGTTTAGTCAACCGAGGTAAGGTTATCGTAAAATAGGTTAACTCGGAAAAGGTTACGTGCCTTCCGCTGTGACTCCGCTATCGCGAAGCCTGACGTCGCTATCGCAAAGCCTGACACCTTGAGAGGAGCTTGAGAGGAGGGCGCCCTCCGCCCTCCTCTCAAGCTGACATCGCTTAAGTTACTTCTCGGCGCCGGCGGGGACTATGCGGCACAGGCTTAACGACCCTTAAGTAACGGTAGTTAAGTGCCCTGTGCCGCGCTGTGCTCAGCTTGGTGACGTAAGGTGGGGCACAAGAAGTGAAAAATCCGACCTCTTCTTACAGTGAACAAA
>Ga0058701_10002987_pt1 | contig 13157 bp, 9 predicted proteins | sample AgamicOrMae_FD_97039 | JGI IMG/M metagenome (GOLD analysis project Ga0058701, IMG submission 97039) | Agave microbial communities from Guanajuato, Mexico - Or.Ma.e | ecosystem: Host-associated > Plants > Phyllosphere > Phylloplane/Leaf | place: Guanajuato, Mexico | collected 2012-06-04
GTGTACCCCCCTCGGGGGGTACTCCATGCCTAGGCATCGTGTACCGGGGGGTATTCTGTGCCTAGGCATGGTGTACCCCGGGGTACAAGGTGCCGGGGGGTAAGAGGTGCCGCTTACACCGGATGCGTTCGGAAATGAACTCTAGTGTTCTGTCTCCGTCTTAAGCATTGAACTCTTATGAGAGGGAAATAGAATAGCATCGAGGGACGAGTTCGGAACGCAGCCCAAGGAAGGCATTTTTGGAGGCCCCTTTTCGCCTAAACTATTTCAAACACCATCTTTGGTAGGGAGTGTGTGTTTGCAAGATATTCTTGACCGCTATCTTGAATGCGTGCTGATCGAAGACAAACTCACTTCCTCTGTATACTCGGTAAATTGCCATGTACAGTAGCGCCCCCAACTCCTGCATTGTCTCGAATTCGATTCTTGCCACCGGCGTTAGAATTTTTCTTTTCCACCCTTTTGATGTCTGTCGACCGATGAGCTTTGTCCTTTTTGGTATCCTGGAGATCAATGGGTGTAGAAGCTTGTGCTCTTTCTGACCTTACAGTTATTAGCCGAAAAAATCGAGTTTTGAGTTTTAACCTACCACCAAGCGGTCTTAGCCCAAAGAGATTAACCGGCACTGTAGCCTAAAAATAATTTTAAAAAAATAACATCCTGTCAGGAACCCTTTTATAAAAAAATTCTTGAATTTTCAAAAGTCAAATTTTTGGATTTCAACGCGAGAAAATCCTTTTCGATACCGTACCAAAATGCGAAAATTTGACTCTTTCAAATTGACATAATTCTTATACATAGAAGGGTTACTAACAGACTGTTATTTTTTAAGGTGGTTTAGGCACGACGGGGTGAAATTTCGCGAATATTTCGCAACTTAGACGATGGTTGATCTCAAGCTAGGTCAGTCACACCGGTCCGAGCGAGTTAGCAGGTGTGAGACCGGTCCCCGCTGGACGAGCTAGTCCCGTCCACGGCTTCGGCTCCGGCGCACTTCCGGTCCAGCCAGCATCCGGTCGCGATCCGATAGTCGAAGCGGGGGGCGCCATTTGGCGTTGAGAGCTCCGGCGTAGCAGATCGGGCCGCGGATCGGGAAGTGAGTGCGTTGCGGGTCGGTTTTTGTGCGTCGGACGGAGAGAAACAGCTTGAGACGCCGCGCACAAACATCCCTCGCCATGAAGAAACCTCCCAAGGTCAGTGAAAGCGACCTTTCCAAGGATTACGCCCTCTCCAACCGGGAACCGTCCTAAGGAGACCCTTTTCACCGCAGTGCACCTGGTGCAATCGCCTAGTTGATACCGCTTTTCACCGCCGAGCACCTGGTGCAATTCTCTGGATACCGTTGTCACCGCAGTGCATCACTACTTCACTAACAGTGTATTTGGATACCTAGTGCTGTTGCGTAACTGGAATATCAAGGAATCTCCCCTTTCTAGAAAATCAGAGCCTTTTCCTTTTTATACCTGGAAAAGTTACTTGATTTTTTTCTGAGCTAAAGGTCAGCTTCCTTTCTAAAATTTAAACCTAGGTATAATTTTTTGTCGCAAATTGCAAACTTAGGTTAATGGTGGCTACAGAGATATTTAGAACTAAGGTTAACCGATGTATATTAAGGTCAATTTAAGGGGGATTTATATTAGCTAACAAGTCATTAGTGGGAAAAACCTTAATTTCAAAGTTAACCTTAACGTCAAAGTTAACGTGCTTTTGTTTGTTCTAAAAAATATCAGTTTTCTTTGGCCTGGAAAGAAATCAGTTTTCATTTTGTCCATTGCGCAACAACCCTGGTTACCCTTTTCACTATGTAACTTACCGTTATACCTTATTCATTTATATCATCTCCCCAAATCTTCTTGCGAACTACACTTAAAGTAATACCCGTTTTATCACACCATACCTGTTTTGAATTGGCGAAACGGGTGACACGTAATCTTCAAGATAAGATAAACATCTTAATAGCCATATCGTTCAAAAAATAAAAAAAATGAAGCTCTCCTTGAGCATTTCCTTTAGTTTGTTGAGGCTAGCTTGAAACAATCTGGAACACTTGTTCTTTATATTGCAGACCTGTTTTATGTTTGCCTTTGCCTTATTGCCTATGTTTACTTTGTCCAAATTAGATATTAGAATTTCGCATACTGCCCACACTCTCGGTTTTGGAGGATGGATTTTGCAACCCTGTTTTGCATCTTGGTTCAACTTAGCATTAGATTATAAAAATGAACCTACTTGGATACCTTTTGGCTCGCTCTGGCTTAGCGGCGAAAGGGGTGATGTGACAAGTGGCAAATCCTTATTTCAAATTTTCGGTGCTAAACAGGTGCACATTATTATTGCTGTCTAGAATCCACATTTGCCTTTATGTCCTTCATTATTCGTGTGAAGACCTGTTTGGCTATCTTTGCTTATGTCCTCAGCCTCTTCTTTCAAATCGCACGATCAATCTTACATCTGTCTTGACCTTCTTGTGTCTTCCACTCTCGGTTATCTTCCGCTGAACGCCTTCCCCCATCGTAACATCTTCCGGGGGCGTTTCACTCCAGCCCCCCCCCTCCGACTTTTCAGCTTGCTTTCCAGGCTCCCCCCTCTTCTTCCTTTCACTCCTCTCCCGTTCTTTCGCCGCCGCAATATCCTCTGAAGCCTGCCGCTCGTCTTCACTGAGGGTCAGTGTCATTAAAAAAAAGAAGAAAAACAAAGGTTGACAAGAAACTTGGATTACAGAGTTGAAAAAGTCTCGCTTGCGTTGAAATCTCCGGTAGCTTTCTCAAGTTTATGGATTGAAAGTACCCGTAACAAATCGCTCATGCCAAAAAAGTATGCTACATTTATAAATTTATATATAATATTTTCAGCGCATTAATAAACACTTATCTATATTCAGCTGCTTTTCCCCCTTAAAAATTTGCCAAAACCAAAAATCTTTTGCTATAAATATTGCAAAATCGACTGTTTAGAGGAATGAGAGTAAATTTTACAAAACGACTGTTCAAAAACACGTCTTTAATTTTTAAAATTCCCTTTGTGGACTATGTAAGAAGCCTCCATTAAAATAATTAATCAATTCTTTTCATCCCTAAAATCTACGAAATGGAGTCTTGTGAGTAGATATTATACATAATATTTTTTTAAGAAGACAATGCTCTTACGTATACTTTGTGTTTGGGAGGCTTATGGCGTCTTTTCTACAGTTCTTTTTTAATGATATATATTTCGAGTCTTTTCTTCGTACGGTATCTGCAGGGCTTTTTACCTGCAATTTGCCTCGTTGAAGCAATGCCAGTTGTCTGCCACTTGTCACGGAGCAGTGCGTTGACACCAGAGTTCCTCTCCTCTCCATACTTCCCATGCTTTGTTCGTTCTGGCTATGTAGGCGCATATTCCACTGGGTTTCTTCCCTTTTCTGTGCTGGCTTGTGTTATGCTATTGTAGTAGGGTTGCCGAAAGCATCGAAAATTATGAAAGCAATGAAAGCCTAAGAAAAATCACAAGAATGTCAAGGCTTTATAAACCAGATATTTATGGCAAATCTGCGTAGTATGGATGAGTTCTCATCTTTTTCTAATTAGGTTTACGTGTGGACATCTTTATTCGAAAGGAAACCGAAGCAGAATCTAACGACGCTTTCATTGAGATTGAAAACAGCGTTTATTAACCAAGTTAGGAGGGGAAAGGGGAAATCAGGAAAATCTTATTCTCTCTTCTCTAAATTTGACTCGGTGAAGATCTCTGAGATTCAGTGAATTTTCACTAAATCTCGGAGATTCTCACTGATTCAAATTTAGCGTGTTCTTTTACTCCATCTCCCCGCACAATGGTCCGCTAAATTAAGGAGTCAACTACAGGAGGGATATGTTATTTAATCATGAACTGCTCGGGAAAAACCGTATCCTTATTACTGATCTTTGTATCCCCATTGAATAGTTAATCGTGATCAGATGCGCTTCCAGTAATGGGATTCCCATGCGGCAGGTAGGCTGGCCCATGTTCCAGTTTTTTTTTTGTTTATTTTTGGCGGCTCAAACGATGTCCCATAATGGAGGTGAGGAGCGTTTGTCTGTGACCTCTTTCGTTCGCATTTTAATGTTCCCATTCGAGTTTAGTGCCCTGCTCGCGTGATAGATAATATCTTTTCAAGGACATAGTTCCAAAAAATCACTTAAAACTGAGGTGGGTGGAGCGTTATGTGGTTTCCGTTTTACGCATTTTGACGCATTTTTGTATCTAATAGCGTGATTTTTAAGGATGCAGTTACGTGTGAAGCGGTTTTAGAACAAAGTCTATCTAATGACATTAATATCACTTCTCAAAAGTGATTAAATTTGAAAAGTGGTTGATTTTTTAATTTAAAAAATGTCTGTTCTATTCGCACGCCTATGTTACCATAATACAAGGGAGACTTGAGCGCATGGAAACCAACGTGATGCATTTTATATGGGAGGTTACTTTCACACGGGACTGCCCTCTTTTGAAAGGACATCGGATAGATTTGAACCTGTCGGTCCTTTTACAGTCGCCTCTCCGAACTCGGACAAAAAATTGAACAGACGTCCTCGACTTTTAATCGGAAACGAAAGTGCACGAGCTACTTGTACTTACAGTATTCCCCACAAAACAGTCGCTCATGAGCTCAGATGTTTATTAAACTATAAAAAAAGATGGTGGAGGAAAAGTTAGTTTTTTTTAATTTGAACTTTTTTGCTTTTTTTATTGTTTTTTTTCTAAATAGTTTCAGAAGGTTACTATAAAAAATAGGAAATAATGTTGGCTTCGGGGTTTGAAAAAAAAAATATGAATACTTCCTCGCAAGCAAAACGTTTTGAGCTTAACGAAAATTGCGTTTGTCCTTATACTCGCATCCAAATATGTTTTGCGTAGTTGGTGATAAAATGCATGGTTTTTGGATGGTCCCTCAACGACCGACACTGCTCAATCGGAATGGCGTGCCATAATCATCATTATAACGGTCGCACCATGAGTCACAGGATTTGCAGGATAAATATCGACTCCAATGGAACAGAGCGTTGACACAGTTCTGTATAGGGATCTGAATGGGACATTCATGGGACACGGGCTTTTTTCAAAAGATAATGAAAGTATTTTGTTAGAAAATGACGTTAGGTTTGTTTTCGTAAGTACCGTATGCGTCGCTCCGCTGTCGCTACGTCATGCCTGTCGAACTAAGCCAAAATACTTATTTGAGTCCGCTCCCAACCTTATTAACCTATAACAGTATTTCTGCTTTCATCCTCATTTTTTCCCTTATTAAAAGCGTTGCAAAATCATCCTCTCCCACCAATTGGCCGACCAGCTGATCGCTATGATATGCCTAAACACCAATGACACGTGCGGGTCAATGCTCCTTACATATCTAGATGAATCGTGGGTGCCTTTTTATTTTGTTTTAACAAGCTTCACCTTGTCATGAATTGTTGTCATGGATCTCTTTTGGACGTTTCCGCTAAGTGCCACAAAAGGCATTAAGCACACGTGCCTTGTTAATTACTCTGGGAACTTCCCAGAACGTACGTACGTTTAGTAAGAGTACGCTCGGGGAAGTTTCGAAAGTCTCTTCAATAACGCGATAAACTTGAAACGATGGATTTGCAGATCGTCATTTTTGGCTGCAACGGGCCTCAGCAAGTGCCGATATTTGATCAAAATATCCATAGAAACATGCGGTTACTTTGATAAAGAACGAGGATTTTCACAAGGGCTTGGCTCTAGCTTCTTTGAGTCTTGTTTATTCGTATCAGTAAACGAAGAACCTGTACGTTTGAATCGTGGATGATTGGGACATCCACGCAGTAATGCCAAACTCTCTTCCTTGAACGATGTTGCGAAGAAGAGTTCAATATTTTATGAAATGACGTGCAACGTTGTGATTTCATTCATAGTAATCATGATCATAGCTGCCATGCTTTCCAAAGGAGTTGGAGACTTTACCGAGTCGGTAGTTTCTTGTCACGATCCGCTGCGTCAGCGAAGAAAGTCGAGGTGGACAACCTCAAGACGGCCGCGCGCTGGGGGTTGCCTACAGCTTCTTTGGAAGGGGCTGAGGAGACCCATACTTCTATCTCACATTATTTATTTAGTTTTGAAATTACACGTTCGGTGCTTAAATGAGAACAAGCCTCAAACGGTACTTTTTGATACAAAAGGTAATTTTGTGGGCCTTGTTGAAGGGTAGGAAATCAGTTAATCAAGAGAGGTTTCTCAAAGGGAGAAAATGGCGCAACTGGTAGGAAAATTGAGGGTCTGGATTGTGGACAGTTTCCCGTGATTTCTCGGTGCCGGTTACTAAGCCCCTCTAGGGCACACCTGGAGATGAGCGCTTTTATTCACAAGAAAAGCTCGAAACACTCCGGTTCACTTAGAAAAAGTTGCTGCTCCATTTACTACAAATTTATTCAGGCCTATGATGTTTATTATGTGGCTCTTCCTCACATTCGGATGTGTATGATTTTTTACGTAAGAGTAGTGATTCCTATTTGTATGATTGTAATTTTTTCCCCTTTTCGATGTTTATTTTTTAATTTTTGCACCAAAACTTTCAGTTCTTGTTCATATAATTTTCTTGGACGTATATTATCCTTTCTCAAGGGAAAAAGGGAGTGTCTATTAACCCGCCTGCCCTATTTAAAATGTATTAGGTTAAATTTAGTGCTCGTGCGTTCAAGTCTCGCTATGTTAATAGATATTAGGTATTTAGCAATATCCGTTTAAAAATAACACGTTTTGAAAATCGTTATACTATACGTAAAATGAAGCCGTTTTCGCATTGTCAGCTTTGCATATTTCCATACTTAGTGATTCAATTCTAGAAAATTTTGTTCTAAGAAGTTTTGTCCAACTAATTAAAGCACTGCATTGTTAAAACAGCTGTTTCGAGCTAAGGCGGGTTCCCTCAGAGGAGGTGTAGTAAGTTATGAGGAACCCACAGAAAAGCGAGGTGTGAGAAGTTGCGCGCGTGTGGGTGGCAATTCCCCGCGCACCGTTTGAAACGGTGGGGGAAGTGCGTGGCGTTGCTGCTCTGCGGCTAACGCCTCGCCGCTTCGCTGCTCTGCGGGGCGGAAGTGGTCAACGGTATTTCTCGAGGTGCTACTGCTCATGTGGACCAAAGTAGAGTCAGAAAAAAAATCACTGATGAAGCTAGATTATAAAGTATAACGGGTTTTGAATTGAAAATATCAGCTCTTTCGTGACTTATTCCTTTTACAATTGGCATAAATGTATATCCAAGTAGTATTTTTGACTCTGTTTAGTGAACACGTTATATAATATGGGAGTGTCTTTTGACCCGACTGCCCCATACAAAATGTATTGGGTTGGGTTCCGTGCGTTCAAGTCACGGCCCATATAAGATGTATTAGGTTGGGTTCCGTGCGTTCAAGTTTCCCTATATTTATTAATGCGTGTCACGACAATAGCGACAACCATAAAATATTTCATTAAGTAAGCGTAACCATAAGCTCGAGATTTTATTCTCAAGACTTTATATTTTATCAAAAAACCATACTGAAATGGCTTACGATAGAATTATTTCAGATAGAATAAGTTTGCAAATTTAAGTCGAACTGCTCCTTACAACCGGGCGAGCTTCCAAGACCGGTCTTATCTAAGCCTAGGGAACTGCAAGTAACTTCGATCTCGTTATTGCCGCGAGTGCGTATAGACGAAATGAGGTCTATAGGCACGACCTGTCAAACTATTGACAGGTGCATAGTATTGGGTGAATCCCTTCCGCTCCTTTGTGGGTCAGTGGGGCCGGGCGCGGGCGGTTGGTCCAAGAGGGCCCTAGGGAACACTAATGGGCGGAACACTATAGGATGGGACCCATTCGATAGAAAATCCTATGGGAATTCAACCCATGAGAGGTGAATTCCATGAGAATTTTCCACGCTTGTCTGTTGGTTCGGCTGGGGATTCGAACGAGTCGACAGCTATACTGCACGCCCTTTTTTCAACTTGAACTTGTAATTTTTCGTTTTTTTCATGGGGACATATGGTCTTGAAAAGTAAGAGCTTTTAGAGACTCAATAGGAGGTCTGTCAACCATTTTAAGGGATGGGATCTTTAAAAGGGACAGTTCTTGAAAACAGACGTAGATTAACATGATCATTCTTAAAAGGGAGAATGTCTGTCTAATTAAGGGTTAGGGTCTTAATTGATAGGGCAGAGTCTGTAGAAAGGGAAAAGGACATCAAAAAGTAACATGCTCTTAACGGTCGACGGGCATTTTCATTTTAAGCAAATTTTAGTGCATAGTTCCTTAATCTAGAATCTTAAGTCGTTTTTTTTTTACAATTTTTTTATTTTAATTTCGTATTGCTGGTTTTGCACAGTACTTTTTATTTTTAAAGATAATTTGGGTAGAAAACAGAATATAAACGTCCTTTTAAATAAAGCACAAACAACCATATTAACCACCCAGCAAAGTGGTTTTGCTGAATTGAGCTATTTTTTTTACTAGATTTTTTAAACCAGTGTCGTTATCACTAAAGAAAGTGACCTCCGAGATTTTTAATATAGTCAGCGTTTTGGTTTTGCTTATAGGTAGGGTTTTTTACACACAAAAATGTCTGCATAAATGCATGCTCAAAAGGTCTTTTGTTAAAATATTACCTTTATGCGCGGAAACGATGGGCATTGCAGGGTTAAGATAATTTTGAGTAATACCAGTCCGGACCTTCCAGGTTGCTGATCCGTAATTAAAAAACGCATCGCTGAGTGTACGGACGACAACATATCCATGTCGCTCCCGTCACGGTCCACAGCCTGCTCCAGGAACCGTGCCATTCCTGATCTGGTTCGCAACACCATCCTTTCGTTTCTCCCAACAAAACCACTTTCTTCGCCACCTAAAACCCTCCAAAAAATTTCACCCCAACCCCTACATTCTTCGGTACTATCACCCCAATCTCGCAGTAATATCCGCTTGACACGAAATTTCCTTGAATCTTCCGAGGGAGTTTGTGGGTGGTTCGCCGGAACAGTTCATTAGGGTAGTCTTAGGGTTGAGGTTAGGGTCGGTTAAGGGTCGTGCGGGTTGGAAGTTGGTCGGAGGTGGCGCCGGATGCGTGAGACGCGCCCGGATGTGCGATTGTCGGCCGTCAGGGTCGACGATCTGCCTGCCGGAAACGCCGCCATGGAGTCCGCAGTCAGGCTAGGCGACGTTGCCAACTCGAATCTCCTCGCTGTGTCTATAGTCATGTCTTGAGCCTAACATTAAAAAAAAAGGCACCGCGACTTTTCTGCTCCGCTGAGTTGTAGTCACTGCGAGCGTATTTCCGCGAGGAAAATACCCGTTTTGAACAAATAATTCAAATAACATTTTTGGGTTGGCCATCAACGTAACTGATGTAACTTTGGCCTGAATGATAGGAGTAAGGCACACGTACTATCAATCCAAAAAGTATTGTCCAGTTCTGGTCGTGCAGCAAGGCGGTGGCCTATGTATTTCCCCATAAGGCGGAGCATTCCTGCACGATTAGAACCGGACTATACCTTGTGGACTTATAGTACTTATACATCAAGCATCTGGACACTGATATGAGCTCCAAGCTTTGGTTTTTGATACAAATATTCCTGCTTTGGGTATACTGCTACATGTTTTAAATATCAACTCAAAATTGACACTCTCAAGTTTTGTTAATTCATTTTTTTTGTGGTCAAGATAGGTCCATAAATAGCCACACTCGCAAGGTCTCACCCAACCGTTTTGAGTAATATGGCCGTGGCATTGTCTGTGTTGAAAACTAACTTCGTGGTATAGGCCTTCAAAATTAAATCGTTTTAAACTCATACCTTAAACAAAGAGAAGACCACCAATAGTTTTTTTCCTTCTTTTTTTAGTGTTTATAGGGATATGATAACGTGACTGGTCGCTACAGTCCGCTTTTATCGGGTATATGAGCGTACTTGCAATTGCAAATGCTTTTTTCTTCCTTTTTTTTGCAAGGCCGTGATGAGTTCCGACGCACTGCTCGGATTTCGCGCCAAATATTTTGAGGTTAGGGACGCGGGGGTCATTATCTCGAAATGGGGCTTGACCGGTTCCGATGCGATGTGCTGTGCCGCGAGACCAGGGGCTCGGCGAGGGAGTCTTACATCAACTGTTCAGCACTCTAAAACCGACTTTACGGTTTCGTTACTTGTCCGGAAGAGCATACTTCGATCGCTCTATACTCTCTACGACCATTTGAATGAAGTAATTCAGCTGTTAATGATGTTCATTCGTTTTGAGCCCCATGCGGGTGTGGCTATTAGAGGCTGCATTTTGTATCCTAAAGAGTGAAATTTCAACAAAAATTTTTAGAAAGTTTGATGACATTGGCAAATCTAAATGCTGCGTTCAAGTCTCCACACTGGAGATTTGAACGCACGCAAGATTCTTTCGGATCAAGAATCGACGCGTTCTAATCCGAGTGGCGAAAAGGGCTGAGAGAATATCGTTTTTTTTTTAATGCGGATTTCTGATTGGTTAGATCATCAACTTTGTAAACTGTTACTGGTTAATATTAGACCTCTAGCGTAACGGTGCCCTTTCGGGTAAGCCAAACTTTGTTACAAGAGCGTGTTACTGACCAAGCTGTCAATACGGTATTGTTACAAAAACTTCTGCCAGTTATGGTAATTTCACGAGATGTTACATTTTTGACATGTGCATAGCCCGAAATTTTCGCACTGCGGGCCTCATTATTTTCGTAGTAATTAACAAGAATGGCTTAATTGTGCGTGTGGGTGTTACGGGTATTGTTGTTTCGCGTAACGTGGTGAATTGAGGTTTTGCGAAATTGCAGGGCTTTGCCTGACCTTGGTGCCTTCGCTCCGAATAAATTTGCCCGCGTTTAATGATCCCCTTGGCTCCCTTTGAGTCAATGACACAAATGTTGGATCGTAAAGGTTAGTTTTTACAACTCCGCTCGCTAATTTACAATCCTAAAGCTTCAATGTCAAGTTTTATAGCTCGAGAATTTACCTATTCCTTTACTGTGCTCTCACAATAACAATTACTCTCACTAAAAAAATTTTTGCTTTTAGATGACTGAAAAAAAAAGCTGTTTATCTCGGGTAGCTGTCATAAGCGCCAAAAACCACAAGCGCCAACGCCGCAAGCGTCAAATGAGAAAAGTCGCTTGAACGCCAAAGGTCTTCACCGCAATACTAACCTTACCTAACCTAACCTAACTTAGTCTAACCTAACTTAACCTAACTTGACCTAACCTAACCTATGCAAACTTCGGCGTATGCGACTTTTCTCGTTTGGATGTTACGGACTGGCGCTTGCGGCGTTGGCGCTTGTGGTTTTTGGTGCTATCGAATGCTCCCTGTTTATCTCAACGCAAATGTAGGCATAGCGTATCAAAAGCTAGCCTCTATTTTAGATAGTCCGACACCTATCTCAGTTATGAAGGTGAAACAGGTGGAGAGCGTAATTTGGTTATTTTTGAAGACAAACCTATTAACAATCATATCAATGAAAAGGTCTCGTCGAGAGCTCTCCATTGATATGGTCATTCATAGGAGTATCTTTAAAAATAACCAAATTACGCTTTTCCCGTGTTCTTCATACCTGAGACAGGGGTTATTTTAAACTGTGTAAAAACCCGCTCTCTTCTCATTTGAATGATCTCAGACGAATATTAACTAATATGATTTACAATGAAGTCCTAGTATAGCAAGCTCAATCTCTCCGCGGTCTGCTGGCCGAAAGTGTCACGAAAATCCACAAAGTTAAGCGGAAGGAGCGGCTATTATAAATCAATAAAGATAAGCTCACTTTTTACGCAGAGACACTGCGCAAACTCTTTCCTATTTTTTTCCCATTAAACGAGTTTATGGCTCTCCGGTCAGTACCGTTATTTCGCGACATTCTCCGCACTTTTGGTGTCACGCGACGCTCAATCGTTTCTGTTTCCAGCGAATTTTTGTTGATTTTACAAAAACCGCCATTTGAGCTTGCAAGCGTTTGATGATTACTGGACGATATTGTTGCGACTGTATTCGCGCTACCTGCTTGAGGTTTGAATCTTGAGGTTCGAATCCTTTGAGCCAAGTTTGGCTTGCCACTCGTAACCCAAAGCAATGTACGGTGGTTTGGGGCTGCACCTCACTAAGGTCACAGACACAGTCACAAGAAATAACTTTTTTTTTTGCGAAAGCATTCATCTCATGCTAATGGCAACCGTCCTTGTGATATGCAGCGATCCGCGAACACGGCCATTGCTCGGTCCGGCCACCGGCCACCACCGCTCATATAGTTTTTACTGATGGGGAACTGATTTTATCGTCTGGATTCACGGCCACCTAGCGTCTGTCTCTGCCCCCTCGGATGTTGTCTCATCTTTTAAACATCCCGCCCCCGGATGTGCAGTATGTTCGTTCATCTCTTATAATTACTACCCTGTGATATTGCCTATTCCCACTCAATTAGAGAATAGGCCGAAAGTATCTTTTTTAAATAATAAGAAAAAAACGATAGTCTGCTGCTGAAGATTAGCGATTTTTAAAACCTAAATTGAGACTTTTGTTTTTGTTTCAGCTGTGGGAGCACGCGTGGTATATCGTGGTATTCGGCCTTGCAGCGATATCGCCGCGGATACCAAGTGCGAAGGCAGTGCAACAGTGTTTTGGAGGAACTGTGACTTTTGAAAAAACGACAGGTGTTAAGTTTATGTTCGGTGATACCCAATTATTGCTGACGCAGCCAGGAACGGGAATAACCAGGGATTGCTCAACGATCTGCCGATCCGTCGAGTCCTGCGCGGCCTTCAACGTCGGTGAGAATATCTTCTAATTCCAAGAATTGATGGCTTTGCCTCAAGTATTTACTCAAAATTTAATCAAGTTGAACAAGGCAAAGCGAAACTTAACCTAGACTACCGTGCGTAGTTGATGGTCGGTGATGAAGGTTGAGCAAGGTAGAACGCAAAGACCAGAAAAAGAAATTTTGAAGTTTTAAAATACAGTCTGAAAAATCGACATGTTTCTGACCTCATTTCGGAGTTGCTGATTATACTGATTGTAGACGTCATTAGTGGGGCAGCCGGACGAAATAGAGCGTGGGACCTTAGGAAGAAGAACAGAAAGAAGTACTGGAATCGTGGTGATAACAAACCATGACGTTGCGAGCAGCACGTAAAAAATTGCGATTTTAA
>Ga0058701_10002988_pt1 | contig 13157 bp, 6 predicted proteins | sample AgamicOrMae_FD_97039 | JGI IMG/M metagenome (GOLD analysis project Ga0058701, IMG submission 97039) | Agave microbial communities from Guanajuato, Mexico - Or.Ma.e | ecosystem: Host-associated > Plants > Phyllosphere > Phylloplane/Leaf | place: Guanajuato, Mexico | collected 2012-06-04
AGTCTCCAAGGGTTTTTAATGTATTTTCCGAAAAAGTTCTTCAATACGTCTAGAAAATGCTTTCTTTCGAAGAAATCCGTCCTCTGTCAATAACACCCATTTTCTTGTTTCTTGGTTTCTTTCTTTTTTTTGTACATGTATATATATATATATATATATATATATATATATATATATGTATATATATATAATCTAAAACTTTCCTCAGCGGGTGCGATCAAAAAACATCTTGTTTTTTCAGACTGACGTGTCTTTTGTTTTCGAGGCAGAGGCCATTTTATTCCCTAATGATTTTTTTTGAACTCTCAAACAATTTTCTTTTCTGGTCTTTGGAAAAAATGTACGTAATGATGACTGTCACTACAAGCCATGATGGTCATTAACCGTTTCAGATGCTGCCGTTTTGGGACTGGACCAATCTGTTCTATGAATCGTGTTTAATGACTAACCCGTATTACGAAGCTCCCACATTCAATAAAGACGATTGCGTGGTAAGTTCCTTTGCCGGTGTTTGGATACAGTCCCCGACCGCAACTAATCGTAAGTTAAACTATTAATTTGGCAGATGTGCGAGTCACTGACACGGGTGGACCGCGTCGCCGGCCTGACTTACGACCGTCTTCATGATAACTATCTGAGCCGAGACACTCCTGTCATTGTCGTGGATGCCATGGACACCTGGCCCGTCATGAATACTGACGATTTTTACTTCGACAACATCACTCAGGTAAGCTGCAAAGGAGCTCACGTATTCAAATGTGAGCCTTGTAAACTTTTCAATTCGATCATCTCCTGTAATCATCCTGCATGCCTTAGGATCACTTTCCTATCTCTTGAAATTCGACCAAGGAGCTTTTATCGGCGATGATTTCCGAAAAAGGTACTTAGTTTATTTTATTATTATTTTCTTTCTTTATCGCTATACTCGCTGATTGTAATGAATTGGAATCCTGGAAGTCCCATTTCCAATAAATTCGTAGACTAGGAACAGACCTTTAGATCCTTTAGTTTGCTGCTTGGTACAGTATATCTACGTAGTCATAAGCTGACTGCTTGGTTTCATCGTGGAATCAATCAATTACTGAACCATATTATCTAACCTGAGTCATAATTTTTCACTAACCTCGTATAATTATCGAACATCGCATATCTTTTGATCTGATGAGTTTGCGCATTTTGAAAATGCAACGGTAGGGCAGAACTTAACTAATCAATTTGGAACATTTTGTTCTCGACAAGTATATTTTTTCGATCGTGCCTCTTGACCCACTGTTTCACTGTCCGAAGCAAACATCGGACGCCAATCTTTTAAGCTGATAACTTGGCTTTCCCCGTGTTTTCCAACAAAATTTCATGAACGTACTTTTTATGGACTTGCAAGCAAGAAGAGAGCAAACTCAGGCAACATACCATTCACCGCATTCATAATAATGTCTTTGACAGGCGGTGAAGTTTGGAAGCATTTGGATAGAGAGCAAGCACCTGGTGCCTGTGCTACATTCTGATTATTTTCCAGATTTACCTAAGCGATGAAAAGTTGATCGACTCTGTGCCGTGCATTTTGAGCAGCAACTTAAGGACGGGCTCCTCGGATTTACACGCTTTCTTAACTCCAATCCACAATCCAGCCGTCGAAAAATGGTTTCTGCACTGGTTAGTATTTTTACACCCAGTGTACAACTTGGTTTAAGTTTTAGAAATTCTTTTTTCACGTTTTTGATCAATTTTGCATCCAGCTGTAGTTTCATTACCTGGACCCCAGAATCATCATTCGATTCCAAAATGCCTCATGAATACAATTCACGTGGTCTTTTAGAGTGTTGAACCTCCAGCCCACCTTAAAATTTTCCTTTTCTTTATCAGTGGTTTACAACTTGACCTCACTTACACACCCTTCGTACAGCATTTGGCTGGTAGTTATTGAGATGTGGCTGAATGTAGAGTTTAAAGTCTGATTTTATTCGTCGAGTTTCATATTTCAGTGCGGTTTTTTTACGTGGTTTTCCTTCGTTTTCGTAATAGGTATGCATTTTCTTAAACTTTAACAAGATTTTCTTCGCGGCAATATTTGAAAATTAGAGGGTTTACGCGAGGCCTGAGTACCGGCTTTAGGGCTTAAACTAAGAGATTTATTTTCTTTTTTTAAATAATTTCGTGGACTAGGTCAAAAACAACCTTTTCAGCAGTATTGTGTTAAGCGATTATTCAAACCAGAGGAATGCAAGGAAAAGACTAGCTCATTTTTACAGACTTAATCTCTGAAGTGATGAGCAAGCGTTCATGTCATTTTAAACTTGATTGGAACACGTCTATAATCTTTTCAGGCAAAACTGCGATATTCACGCTGTGAAAGCTCTCCGGCGAATGTATCAACGGCCGTACTTCTTGTCCTCGGCTGTTTCGCCGGCGCACTTCAATTGGGTTCTCATGTCGTCCGACTACAGCACGAGCAACTATAAAAAGGTCGGTAACCACAACGACAGCGCTGCAAGGTGTGTTGCCGCTTCTTTTGTGACTGATGTGCGCCGTGCTGTGTTCAGGTGGAGCCGGATTCTGGCCTAATAATGTTGTCCCAATTAAGGGGGTCCACCCATTTTCGGCTCACTCCTCACAAAGCGTGTAACGAGTCTTGCTCGCCGTTAGTAGGTGCCCTGCACGAAGGAGAAATGTGTAAGTAGAAAAAAATGAACCAACCACCTCTTCTCGCGCTTAGGTTTCAAACTGTTCGGTAAGGCCGTCCACTATATCACGGTTGTGCTTAAAAAGTAAGAAGTGAATAATAAGAAAAAATAAATGAATAAATAAAAAAAATAACTAGGAAGATTACTTCTGTAACATTAGCTACAGCAATCTACGTAAAAGTAAATTTACCCGTGTTTTCGTATCTTATGTAAGCCAAACTCAAGTTAACCAAATCCACTCTAGCCAAGCCCGAAGTAATCAACCGAAATCAGCCTGTAACCTTGCCTAATTGTAAGCTGAACCAACTTGTACCTTAGGCTAACTCAAGTTAATTCATCCAAAATTCACCCAACTCTAGCTATCGTGACCTATCGAAGGTTAACTAATACCGATTAGGCCTACTCTACCTTTTAAAAATGTATAACTTTCGGTCCGTGACTTGCCTGGCCACTATACGGCAAGTCGCTATGTGGGCAAAATGGTGGGACCTTAAAGCGGTTGGGGAAGGGGGGATGAGTAGACGTCTCACTAATGTTGGTTATTCTTTTGCAGTGGTGTTCACCAATTTCATCTGGTCCTTTGAATATTACCCAGGGCATAACATGGATAATGTTGCAATACTAACAGAAACTGTCTGGGGAGAGAACTCTATGTGATTGTTTCTGAAATAAAACGATATTTCCACAAAGTAATACGACATCTCGTTTATTGGAGTTCACTGCAGTACTTGCATCTGGGAGAGAGGCAGCCATATAAAAAGTAGAAAATGTTCGCCACAATATTTTTCAACGCTTTTCCAGCCTATTTCGTTTCGTTCTCTTGTAATAGTAAAAAGGTTAAATATCAATGCCGTTCTTAACACAAACTGTAAATATCAAAAACAGCACTCGTAAATTTAATACCATAAAATCTTTTCATCCACTTTATGATGATTTAAAACCATTATTTTACACAGCATGATACCTATACGTATTTCCTTCCTGACTTCAATCATACGACAAAATGTATTTTGATTACGCGTGACTTAAGGGATTTATCACATGTTTTATACTAGATGTAACAATGGATTTAATAGTCAGTCGCCCTTTAAAATAATGCACCTGACAATACGATAATCTGGGGAAGCTTTTCACTTCTCAGCATTCCACTCACAATCAATGTTCACCCCCAATAAAAGTGTCACCGAGCTCCATACAATATGTGCACTTGCCTTCGGATACTTTTTACACTTTGTACACTCTCAAAGAAGCAGTTTTTCTTCCCGTACCCCAGTTCATTTAGTTTTGGTGCTGAATGAAACGATTATAGAATGGCACTTGACTTCGTTTTACGTCTTTTGACGAAGACTTTGTACTATATGCGAATGATATAGCACGTGAAAGCGACTTCATGGCAAGTAGCCGAGGGAGCTCTCCAAGCCCCCTCGGGGAGGCCCTCCCCGTTGAGGCTTGGCGAGACCAGCAACATGGCTGGACGCTCGTCTGGCTGGCGCGAACATCGGGCCCTCCAGGGAGCTGTACGTAGTGGTGGTAGTGCTAGCGTCCGTCCCCGTGGCGTCGGTGCTCCGAGCGATGATGTCAGTGGTCTGGGACATCTTCACGTTGGCAAACAGGGCTGCGATCTCGGCGGACTTCTTCACGGAGAAGACGTCCCCAGTCGCGGATGCGGAGCTTGCCCGACGTCTTCTATCTGAGGTCAGCGTCGCCCGGGGGAAGAACTGGGACATGGATGGTTTGGCGGCGGCGGCAGCGACGGACTCGTCCAGCTCGTTGCGGCACGACGCTCCCATGTAAACCACGCGCCCCTTCGGATCCCGTGCAGACACCACCAGCATCTGGAACAGTAACTTTGCTTGGAATCTGCAAAGCAGCCTGTTTCTCTTTAGAAGACATTGAGACTTACCTTTCTGTGTTGCCTGGACCGCCGACTCGACTGATCTATGAGTGCTTTTCGCTCCTCCGTTCTGTACGTATCCATCCGATTTGTGTTCTGGGAAGAGGGCTTGAGGGACGGGGGCCACATGTGCACGAACTCGAGGCTCTTGGTGGAGCGGACACTGCCTGCCGAGGCGGCGGCGCACGCGGCGGCTAGCCGCCGCTCGTTGCGACGCCACGCCGTCGACGGCGACGCGGCGCGCGACAAACTCGACTCGGACGCCATGAAGCCTTGTCTTTTCAATTGCTCCAGCACCCCACCTGGATATTGGCTCGAGCGCGTCCGCGTCCGAGGCTTCGGCCGACTGCAGTAGCATTTATCGGATCCGACGCATGAGTCCGTGTCGCACGAGCAGCCGCGGTGGGAGCAGTAACAGCGCTCGGCCGACGCGCACGTGCACGACTCGCTATCGTAGCCGCAGTCGCTGTAGGAGATGTAGCCGCTCTTGGAGTAGCCGTGCTTCGGAACTGAGCTGGTGTCGCAGCGGATCGTTGTGAAGAGATCGCTGTCGTCCGAGTTGGAGGAGCGGGACCGGCGGGCCGCCACACTTCGTCGGCGGGACGGCTGGCGCGCTTTGTTGCCCCTGGCGTTGCTGATACTCACGTTCACGTTGACATTACAAGCGTTCTCGACGGTCTGACTGACCCGCACAGACCGCTCTCCCAGTTGTTGCTGTTGGCCAGACTGCGAGTGCTGCTGCTTGCTGCGGAAGTAAGCGGACGCAGGCGTCTTGTGGTCCTTCCTGCGGACGCGTCGGCGCAGCCGGCCGAGGGAGCGGCGCAGCGCGCGCTTGATGTGAGCAGCCGCCACGCCGAAACCTCTTCTCCGTCGAGTCTCGCGTTGTTTCTTTCGCTGTTTATGCATAATTTGTTTGCTACGCTGATACAGTTCGTCCTTTGTTAAGGTAAGCGCTAGTTTAAGTAGGAACTCTTTGTAAATCGGTTTGAGATCGTTGAAGGACATTCCCTCGGCATCAATGATGGCACCGAGTATATCGTCCAGACTTTCGAGTCCCTCTTGTTGGCGGAATTCGGCGAACAATTCGTGGAAGCCCAGCGGACTAGCTGAAGCGGTGGGTGGGGCGGGCAGCGCCGCGTCGCCGCGGCGGCCGTAGCGCATCAGCGGGCCGTTGGCATGGAGGAAGCTGCGGCTCCGCGGAATGGCAACCTTGGTTAGGATATCGCCGGCAGGAGGGTCGCTCGCCGCTTTGAGGGAGGCCTGCGAGAGGGAGGCGCGCCGATGGTTCGACGGGAAGTTGCCTCGCAGGGAGGCGAGCGCCGGCGTGGGCGCCGCGGGCGCCGGGCTGCTCTTCTTCTTCCGCGGCGGCCTCTTGGGCACCGGAGGCGGGGCCGGCGGCGGCTCGGCGGGGACCTCCTCGTCGCCGCACACGCTGCCCGCTATGCTGACGCGCCCGAAGCCGTTCTCGTGGTGCATCCTGCTGGCCGCCGCCGCCCGCATGCTGGTCATGAGCGCCTGGTACAAGTTGGCCGCCATGACGACGGCGTCCTCGGAAGACGAGCAAACGAAAGCGTGGCACTGGAGCTGCCGGGAGACGCCCACTTTCCGCATCACGACGGCGAACATGGGTGCGCCGACATCGGGGCACAGGGCACGTTGGTCATCGCTCGACATGGCCTGGAACAGGGCGTCCCGGTCGACGCCGTCGGGGTCAGCAATGAGCGGCAGGAAGGCGTACTCGAGGCCGGACGTGTTGGCGCGGCACACGAACTTGACAGCAGCCCACACCGCAATGGTCGGGAAAGGGTTCAGCTGGTCGCAGCGTCCGTGATGCACTTTAAGACCTTCCGCGGAGATGTCGACGAAGCCGGGTTCCCACAGTGCGCCGCTGCCGCCGCCGCCATCGGCGAGAATTCTCCGGTAGCTGACGTACAGCTGTTTCAGTGGCTCTTGGAGTCCCTGTAACGTCGTCACTTTGTCGGCGATCGGGACGGAGCCTAAGTAATCCACGCTGAAGCGGACTCCTTGGCTGCCTTGTGTCCCTCCTGCAAACATAGTTATTTACCAATTCAATAAATAGACACGGACTGGGCGTATTCTTACGCTCAATATACACCCATAAAACAGTCTATTATGGGTTCTTCCGGAAATTAGGGATTTTACCCTTGTAAAATATAACTACGCTCATTATAAGGACCACCGCAAAAATATAAAAATAGTTTTAGTAGAAACATTAATTTGCGCGCCTATTGTTAAGTAGGCTACCCTGGCTGCATGTGGTTTACATTTCTCAGCGCTCAAGTCAGCTCTATTTTATGAAAACCTGAATAAACACTACAATATTTTGAGAAAAATGAGTCAAATCAGCACTGGCGCCTTTATAAAAAAAAATATAATTATTGGCTGCCAACCAATCTTGATTGTTTATTTAGTCAAATGTCATAGTTTTGCGTGCTTTTCAGATTTTAAAACACAGTTTTGTCATTTGGTGTACAACTTGTTTGTGAGTGTGACCAGCTAAGCCGATGAAACATCCGTAAGTGGTTGCATCTTTCCCTGGGGCCTGACGCTCTCCGTTTGGGAATCCCTCAATCACGAACAGCGTTTTTGTTTGTTCTTTTGTTGGTCCAGATACTCACCCGTGGCAGACATTTCCGCGAACATCTTCTCGATACGGACTTGCACCGCGTTGGCCGTCCTGGTCGAGCGGACTGATCCCGGCGGCGTTTCGCGCGGCGCGTCCCGCGGCACGCCCCGCGGTGTGGCGCGCGGCGTGGCCCGCGGAGTGACGCACCCCGCGGCCGCAGATGCGCCGTCCGCGACAGACGACGCCGACGCCGAACTCGCTTTCCTGCGAAACAAGGCCATCGCATATGATCCAAAAGCGAAGCATGCGGAAATAAAAGTAGCCTGTCACGGCCCTTTTACGCGTTGCGCGACGTACTTCTCAGCGGGGAACGCGACGCGGAGCGAAGTGGCGTGCGTAACGGAACTTGTAGTTCTCGAATGAGTCGTCTTCCATATTCTCTTCACGAGCCTCTAACACCTTAGGAACCCCGAGGAACGATTTGCCTGCCGAAATGTATTGGGAGATAGCGCAGTTCACTCTCATATTTTTTTCTGACGCCAAGAAAATTCCTCTTGATGAAGTGACAATAGTTTTATTCTTGCCGCAAGATTTTTTTCTTGCAACAAGAACATTTTTCTTACTGCAAGAAAAAAAATCTTCTGCCAAGAAAAGAAATCTTGTGCCAATGAGAAAATCTTGGGACAAGAAAAAGCTGTTTTGTCACTTTATCAAGAGGAATTTTCTTAGGATCAGAAAGAATTTCTGTGAGTGCTGGATTGAATACGAATGGTCGGATTGAAGCGAACGGTGTGAAGTTCACACTGCTACGACCCTCGGATACATGCGCTTCTGAATCGTCTTGACCTGATTATTTATTCCTTGAGCTATCGGACACGCTCTGAACCTTACACACAGCTGAAATGCTTTTATTTCCTGAACATCGTAAACCAGTTGTTCAAGTCATTGAAGTAAGCGTGAGGGTTCTATTGAAAACAATAATGATAATAAAAAAATACTTCCAGGGGTTTTGACAATTTTGAATAATGCTAAATCACGATTTATAAGATCGAAGGAGGCTACCAAAAATATGCTAGGGTTTTAAATTAACTTAAAAACCCATTGATCTAAACACTTTGGGTGGTTATTTGAGCTTCTTTGAATTCGAAAATTAGATCATGCCCTCAATTCAACAGCATTTTCGTAAATTGCACGGCTTTCAAGAGAAATGGGAAAATAATATTTTTTTTTAAATACTCAACATACGTGAGATTTGGATATCACCAACATGAAATATTCAAAATACCATAAGTTTTTGAAAAAATCGAATGATCCACGAACTTAGAATGAGTTTTAAGCGAATTGTCCAAGTTGCGTTGTACTAAGCAAAAAGTTATTGGAGGAGGCGGCTGTCCTTCCATGGGGAACTATGTAACGAGCAGATTTGAAGCATTTCTTAAATAATATTTCTAAGTCAAAGTTCGACTTTGGTTTGCGTAAACCCCTGCTTATAATTTCTTACCGTCCAGCCGCTCGGCGCATCCCTTTGGCCGGCGGCGTGCGGCTGATGGAGCTGCGGGTCTCGTCGAACATGGCGTCGATGCGCTGCTTATCCGAGGAGACGGAGGCCGCCGACGACACCTCCAGGATGTCGTCGACGAGTCGGAAAGCCTCCGAAGCCCGGCCCGCCGCCGTCGCCAAGTCGCTCCTCACCATGTTGCTCACACCTGGGGAGACGGATAACAGTCCAGATTACTTTCTCAGAATGTCATCCAAATGTGACGCTACACGCGCCGCAGCCGCCTTCTCACTTTTTTCTTAACGCCGCGAAAGCTGAAAAATGTTGCTTCCCTGCTCTGAATCGAATTTTATGGCAATCTAAACGGTATTCACGCGCTTCATGATTGGATGTCTTGTAATTGGTCGATGGTGTTCGTGAGCTGCTCGGTATGTTGAATTCGTCGCGTCTTCAGGTACTCATCGTTACGATTTCGTTTCTGCTCCATAAACCATCCGCTTGGACTCCGCGCCCCAGATACTTGAGCCCACCTCGCATGCCCAACTTATTCGAAAAATGGGATTGCACTTAACATGACTTGGTTACACAGACGCACACCTGTTTCGGTTATGAAGGCAAAACAAGTTGCACCTTTACGTTTGGCTTCGAGAAAAACCTATTAATGAAAGGATCTCGCCGAGCTTTTTCGTCGAAGGAAGGCGTTATCTTGTAAGTATATCAAGATACGGCTTACTCCTCTTTTATATTCGTAGCCAAAACTTGTCTTTTTTTTGTGATGAGTTTTGCCGAGCCGAAAAACTCTTACTTCTTTAAGCCATGAGTTGACGGATTTTTTTAAGTCCCAGCCAAGAAAACTGTTATTCGGCATTAAAAAAAGGTAAACACTTTCTGAGGCCTATGTTTGATTTATGGGGGGCAAGGTAATTTCTATCGCTGCAATTTCCAAGGTAGTCTATGATGACCTTATTGTTTATCTTCTTTTTTTTTATTCCTTCCAAATTATCTTTATTTTGAAGTAAGTTAAATCAACATCCCTGTTTAGTCACAGAGATAATAAGGTAGAACCTTGAAATATTTAGTTGAAGTTTGCTTGTATTGCTATAGATTAATCGTGTCCGGTGGACTGATTTGTCTGCATACCGTAAAAGTTGGTAATGTTTTTATAATTTTTTTAAAAAATCTCCTGCTTATGGGGCAAAGTTACGTGCTTTGTTGACTGTAAACCGAATTCACTCTTAAGCCACAGATTTTATGTATTGCTATTTGACATTGACGAGCCAAGTGCCATAAAGTGTTGAAAAATCGAATAGGCAGGCCTAAATAATTTTTGAATATGCAGTTTTGCTCTAGAATTTCAATTGAACATTTTACGCTTGTTCTATGATAGATGAACAATTATGGCTTGTATTTTCTACGAAAGTAAGAGGCATTATTTTTGAAAAAAAAAAGGAATTTCGTACAAATTACCGCTTGAACTGTATTTGGAGTACGGTAGGTTTACATATGTATAAATTAGAACCGATAACGGTGAGAAAATGACAAAGTCGTCAGTTGTTCTTTGTCAGTTGGTTTTCTTCAATGAATACGTCCGAATGTGTATCTTAAAGGCGTCTGGCGCTGGCACCGGAAACTTTGAAGCTGCCACATCGTCACCGCTAGATCTGTGAAATTGTTTTTCGAGACCGGCTTCTTTGCCAAAGGCCGTCGTTTGAAACAGAAAGACCTTTGACATGAAACTCGACCCCGCTTTATGTCTATTAATTAATATCGGCAATTGCTCTTGCAGCGTCTCATAAACTCACCAAACCTAACGGTACAAACTGCATCTAAAACCTTATAAAACTTTAGCAAGATTCCAATGGCCTCACCTAACCTAGCTTTACTCTAAATATATTCCAATCTTATTGTTAAACTAGCCAATAATTGTACGAGAAGCTTAATAAAAATTTAGTAATTCTTTTTTGAGATAGCCTACTATTCTTACTGATAGACTCCCTCTTTTTCAACTAATCAAATTATGGCATGAAAAAAGAAGTTCCTTTTTACAGAAGAAACCAACCCCTGTTTTAGGTAGTCCCACACCTGTATTGAGTATGAAGGTGAAACACGGAGAGAGCGTAATTTAGTTATTTTTTAACATGAACTTATCCAAAAACCTTATCAATAAAATGGTCTCGTCGAAACCTCTCCATCAATATGGTTATTCATAGAGGTATCTTAGCAAATAACGAAAGTACGCTCCTCCCCTGTTTTACCTTCATACCTAAAACACGGCTTAATATTATTACCGTGTTCGCGAAACCCAAACTAAATAGCTCCTCGTGAAGCACTAAACTCCAAAATAGTCACTGGGTCGATTTACGATTTGATCTATTCGCGCCCTGCTCAAAATACGTAGACCAACTGAATGCTAATCACTGTCTTTTCTTTCTGTTCGCAGATGACCCCAGTGCTGCAGCCTGGTAAGCTTTATACATGTTTTTTTATTATTTGAACGGAGATTGAGTATCACGTAGTAACGAGTACCTTTGAAAAGGTACCGGTGTTCGCGTGGACTATTATAGAAGTAGACGGACGTGCTGGCTGAATCAACGCTGATCTTGTAGTCTGATAAGGTGTAATTGTAAGACTTTGTCGGCCGTTGGTTACGCGCTATTTGCATGAAGCGAATGAATCACAAAAATTCCGCGTCGATATGCCTTGTGTAGTCTTCATCATCCCGGCCGGTTGATCTTTTCATTTTTGAGATCCAACGTTCAGCAAATTACCCGTTTGCGCCTCTCGATAATTGAATTAGAATATGAGGTAGTAGCGGAGAAAATAGTTTGGCCGCAGAAGTCAAAAACAAGTATTTCTGAAAAATTGGGATGTTTCCCGACTCTGACTGGACCGATCTGATAAATGACAGCTCTGTTGGGCTTTTCGTTCTCCTGTTCTGGGTATGCAGATAGAACGGATATATTACTTTTATTATCGTCAGTTTTTAAATACGGCAAACCTGCATCATGAATATTCATGAGAATAAAGCTTTTACCGAGCCGATTCGTCCGATGTCATATACTAGTGTTGACAGGTCGAGCTAAACTATGATTTAATTTTTTTTCGACTTATGACTTTCTAAAACAAACATATTAGCCTAATTAAAACAGGTGTTCTTTCCACAGTGTAGTGAACTTGCATTACTCTTCCTGAGCTTAAGGACACTTTTTAAAAATTAGTTATTAAAATTACAACTGAAATTAAAAGCCATTGTCTTTGTATTTTTTCTTAAATTCCAATTTTGTATGTTTGCATATTCACAAACTCGTCTAGATGATTTCTTGAAAAAATCGTCGTTGAAAATTGCTAGGAGATTAACCGTTAGCAAGTTTTAACACTAGAACGCCCGGGATTTTCATTACCTTAGAACGCCCGATGTACCATTTTTGGTACTGTACAAGCGGGGAATCCCGTTACTTAAGTGTCGCTGAAGACTAATTTTAGCTTACTTTTGCTTCAAGAGACTATTTAGAACACACATTAGGCTTAATATTGTAAATTTTTTTATGAAAATAAAGATCAAGAGTCGTCAAATCAAGAAATAATAAACCAGGCACACAGAAGTATACGAGGAAATTCCACAGGCAGAGGAAAATCGCGGTTTGTCACAAATAGGGAAAAGGAAGGACTTGCTTATTATTCTGCGCTAGACATACACCTTAAAAGAAACCAACATGATACAACCCTTTGCACTTGATAGACGCAACTGGGTGAGTCAAAACATAAGTATGTGGAAACATATTATCGCGCAGATCGAGCGAAAAAATGAGGGTTGGTCAAACTTCCCACTCTATTGTTCGCGAAGGCGCCTTGTCCCTCAAGGACGTATTGCGTAGTCATTTTTCCACAGAAAAACATTCCTTAAAATTTTATCCCCCCCCTCAAAAAAAACAAGGAGGCTATTGCCCCTATAACGGCGATTAGTTTCGATCGTAGAGCAGATTGTACCTGACCACGCAAAAATATGAATGCTACCGTATGAAATCAAGGTCCCAACTGCCTTCGTTTATTAAATAATGGTTAATGTAATTCAGTTATCTGCTTGTCATTTTGTGGAAGTACTGATGCCATCTAAATTTGAGCGGAAACCTTAAACACAGTGCCATCATAGCTTATATTCACGGTAGGCCTACATCACTTTCACTTCATTATTATTTCCCCCCAAAATTTTACTTCATGACTCAAGGAAGTTATGGGGACTAAGCTACCGTTTTTTAACCAATTATTTTCCTTATGGAAAATATTTTTGAGAATCGCCTTCTTTTGGGGACTCGAGTTTTGGACATATCTATGTGGGAGGGGGGGGAGGAAGTCATTGGGAAAAATGGATTGATAACCTTCACTACCAATGTAACGAAAAAATGGTAACGCGTCAAAAAAAGACTGAAACAGAACTCCAAGGTTTGCTGTGAAGACTTGAAGCCACGCGGCACGTATATACTCCGAAAAACAAATTAT
>Ga0058701_10002989_pt1 | contig 13156 bp, 4 predicted proteins | sample AgamicOrMae_FD_97039 | JGI IMG/M metagenome (GOLD analysis project Ga0058701, IMG submission 97039) | Agave microbial communities from Guanajuato, Mexico - Or.Ma.e | ecosystem: Host-associated > Plants > Phyllosphere > Phylloplane/Leaf | place: Guanajuato, Mexico | collected 2012-06-04
TTACGAGGCTGCCCGCGGCATTTAATCGCGGATCAGATTTGAACCGCGAACCTCAACCGAGTCTCGACACCATCACTGGCAACGTAGCAACGCTAACCACTCGGCCACCGAGAAGACATTTGACGCTGGTGTTCAGAGGGGTACTTTAGTGACGTGGCCTCGGAGAAAGAAAGAAAGGAAAATGTAGCGGATATGGGAATCGAACCCGCACCGCGAGAATGACAGGCGGACACGCTGACCACTAAGCCACGACGCCTTGTTGGCGCCGGGTACAACCGTACGCATGAAGAATACGACCTGGTTCTTTCAAGGGTGGTAACGAGTTTCCTTACCCCATATTTGCGGCGGCTCTGACAAAAGTCCCAACTGCACCAGAGCTGCATAGAGGAGAACCCAAAGTCTTGAGCGTGCGCTCCATACGCAGCCTAAACAGCACACCGCCGTACAGCTATTGCCAAGGCAACGAATTTTCAGGTCCGACAGCCCATGGCTTCCATGACTTATGGATACATTTAAGGGCCTCAGCAAGAGTCGATATAAGATCAAAATATCCAGAGAATTATTCGGTTTCTTTGGTAAAAGATGAGAACGTTTTGCCAGGACGGGGTAGCCCTTCTTCGCGTCTTGTTTACGTAGGCACACCCAACGTTTTTGGTTTTTACTCTAGACCGGTACTTATACTAATCTCTGTAGGGACCAACAACCAAGCACATTTGGAATATAAAACGTATATATTAAAAATATATTGCAACTCTAATGGGCTTAATTAGTTAATGACGATCTTTTTCGCTATCTTTGTTCGTGTGCATCCGCCCCCGGGCGGCACTCGGCCCTTGGAGACAGTAATTCTGCTGCCCCCGCAACCCTAATGGCTGAAATGAATAGACGTAATGACATGGCATCGATGTCTGACAGACGTCTTCCAAATTAGAACTGTCCGGAATGTTAATACGTGCAGATTCCGTCCGGCCTTTCTGGACCCGAAAGCATTTACTGACGAATGACTGTTATTATTGGGCGTGATTTTTGGCAGGCCCTGACGCGACGAGTGCGTGGCCAGGTCCTGCGACCTTTTTAAGAGGAGATTTCCTGATTTAGGCTCATTTCCAACTGCTTTTTATCTCGTTTTTTAACCCATTCTAGACTTAATATCTTACGCCTGAGAAAGTGAAAAGCGAGTTGAAAGGCGATTTCAGATCGGTTATGACGGATTTCGTTTCTTGACACGTGCGGATATCTCGCGCAAAATTTTTAGCAAACCTCTATGGGCGAGAGAGAATTAGCCTTGCAACTTTCATTACTGATGTTTTTCTCCACATTAACCCATAACAGCCCAAATTGTTTGGAGTGAAATTTAGCTTAAGAGAAATTGAAAGGATTTTTCCGTTAAAATTCGCAATTTTAAGCTTTGGAAAATGCTTACATAATTGAATTTCAGGTTTCCAGAGAGGTGATATTTTTAGAATTGTAACAATACTGAACTGAAAAGATCCTCAAAATAAATTGTTCTGTTGCCGGATGGCATCGCTGGGCGGTAGTGGGTTAAAACATGCTTTTTAAAACTGATTTTTTAGGTACTCAAATTTTTTTTCCTAGTTCTACGTTTCAGTTTAAATTTTAAAAGCTCTTTTGAATGTCATTTTACCCGATAAACTTCAACCGTATTACATAAAGCAATTTTCAACGTTCTTTAAAAAATGAACACCTGAAATATCAACATTTTTGGAGTTTTCGTTACCTCCAGTACGTAATGAGCCAATCGTCAGATTTAATTTTAACCCCGTAATGAACTAAACTAGCATTGACGTTTGAGTGTATAACATCGGTGGCAACGGCGTATTTGAGCGGACAGCGTTGTTGGTTGAGGACATCGTGGGAGTATCTCGTGTTGGCGCCCCTTTCGCGCCCGCCAGCCCTTTCCCTTCCCCTTTCACCGCCCTTCACCCTTCCGGTTCCGGCCTTGCTGCTTAGCTTCCTTTCGCCATTCATCTCCTCTCTCTTTCCGCCCCTTTTTGCTTCCCTTCGCAGCGAGTTCCGTTTCCGGCCCCTACCGAGTGAAGGGCCCTCAGCCAAGATGGCCGCCGCTGCCGCTGGGTCGGAGGGCCATCCACTGTTTGCTTTGTCCCTCTCTTCGGTTATCCTCGCTCCTCTTCCACCCAATCATGTCGATCCCTTTTTCCCAAAATTTGGGCTGGACTAAATAATCGCTGACCCAATTTTGCGATGACGTAACCAGCTGCTTGAGAGCTGCCCGAACGCGTCCTCTCGGAGATCTTCAAAAAATAAGCCTACCCGTTCAAACTTAGCGTGTCCGGCGCAAAATGTTTGTGAAATCATTCAGAAGCGGATCCAGCCCTCAAATTTCAGAGCCCAGTAAAAATAAAACACCCGTTTTGGGGAATGCTACATCTGTTTTGAGTAAACTAGAACGGGGCGGTACGTACAGTGGTATTTTTTCAACGTATACCTATGTTCAACCACATCAATAGAAAGCTCTCACCGAAACCTTTCGAATGATATGGCCGAACGTAGGCCTATCTGGAAAAATAACAAAAATACGTACTACCCACGTTTCAGCATTCCCCAAAACGGGTGTTTTATTTTTATTGTGAGGGCTATTGAGGGAAAGGAGGAAAAGATTAAATTTAATAATGTATTACTTGTTATAAACGTGTGTTTCTACAAAACGCAAACAGGTTAACGTAGGCTAGGTAACTGGAGACCGTCCTTTCAGCACGTAAGGGCTTGTAAGAGTGTTCGGATGTGCGGTCATAGCTTATGCGCAGTCCCCGAGTTTGCATAATTGGCTCGCGCTAACTCAATTTCTCGCGAACTCATCAATCTTGTGCAAAAAACCAATTCGATTTACTTCGTTTCACAAAAATCCACACGTGTTAAAATGTAGAGGCATGTAAAGAGCGTGAAAGGTGGTTGGGAATCAGCAACTGGTGGAGCAACCTGACTTGATTTCTACCTGGCGGGTTGCTGCGCAGACCTTACGAGGGGGGGTGGGGGGTGGAAGGGGGGTGGAGGGGGAGCATTTCTTCTCTTTGTGTGGGTTGGTCCGTGCAGTAGTATGCCATCCGTACCTCCTAAAAGTTATCACGTATTTTGGAAGCACAGAACAGGTCGGCGGGAAAAGTTACTCTAGTGCGGGTTTTGGTGTTTGGTGCGCTCCCCGCCGAGGAAAGGAATAACTCGTGTCATGGTAGGCTCCATCTCAAACTGACTAAAAAATAATCCGTCAATATCACCGATTCCTTCCCTGAGAAGCCCCTATAATAAATCGTATTTAAAATAAAAAAATCTTAAATATTTGAAAATGAACTTGTGTGTAATCGTGATTTTTTTAGTTTTTTGCTCCTTTTTTCTTCGAAAGCCTTTCTTCGGAAGCCTTTCTTCGAAAGCCTTTCTTCGAGAGCCTTTCTTCGAGAGCCTTTCTTCGGAAGCTCTTTCTTCAAAAACCGAACGGAGCAAAGCACAACCTTACATAACTGGATAGTAATTAACTGAACCTATTTGACCTAATTTAACGGCAAGCTTACGCTGAGACGTAAGGCTGCGCTAGTTGAGGTGAGGGATACAACTTTCGTATCCATAACATCTCCTTAAAGAGATTCCGTAGGTGAGATTACCTTCTCTGAAACCATTTTTACTTTTTGCCGTGGTTTTCAACCCCTTTTAAGGGTTTACCTTGAGCGCCTCGTATTTGCACTCTGGGAAAATGAGTTGACACGAATCTAGTCTTTCACTCCGCTGCAGCAATAATTCCATCACGGAATAAATGTGATGTTTCCCAATGGCGCCCCGCCACTTCATTCTGGCCAAGCTAGGCGCCGCGAAGCAAGGCGCCGCCGAGCTAGGCGCAGATCTAGCGACTCCGTCTTGGCGGTTGCTGCAGGTGACGAAAACGAGCATTGCATCAACGCACGGGTCGCGTTGTTGCCGACACCCGTAGCCAGCGGCGAGTTCCACCACCAAAGGGTTCGAGCTCACAGCCTTCTCTACTTGGCTAAAAAGCCGCAAGACGATTTCAGCATGAAATTCGGCAATGCGCCGTGGCGTCAGTTGCCGATTCGTCGCTCGAATAACGAATAAGAGGGAATCTTCGCGGTTTAAGCGCTCTTTACTTTGTGAGCTCATGTTTCGTCGATTCGTGAACAATTGTGGCAAGGCGGTACCTTTGAATATTTCGCCGTATGCTGCCGATGTCCTGTTATCGATAAAATTTTGTTGCGAATGTCAAACCCCCCGCTCGGAATATCTCAGGTCATATGAAGATAGGCAACCACCTACACACCGTTGTGTGGTTGGTTGCGCGTGAAATAATCCATCCTAGACAGTGTCGATATTAAAGGATAGGTGTTTCATTTCCTGCCCCATGATTGATCGTCCAAACAGGCTCTGCCTATTTCATAAAAATAATATCCCATAAATTACGTTATCAGAAAAGATTTCAAAATTTTATGAGTTCTTATAAGGGTGTCTTCACTCAAAGGTCATACTCCGTGCTTGTTGAACTTTCTGGCGCATTTGAGTAAACCAAAGTAGCGAACTTGAGAACCGCAGCGCAAACACCGGCTTGCAACATGCTGCAAATTTCGAAATTATTTTCCCCCCCTTCTCTATGAAATTTGTACATAGATTTTAAGCTACGGCATTTACCAACGTCATTTCAAATCTTCGTTTTGTGTGTCTCTTGGAAAATAATTTGCAATACTTATTGAGGTCATACATAGGCAGATATTTTTAAATTGTAGGATTGCTTTTCGCTCTCCTACTTATTAAGATTCGTTTTTACAATAAAAAAATATGAGTTCTGAGGAAGAACCCATTGTTTTCCTTTTCACTGAAATCAGATTTGCTAATCTTTTCTCGGTAACCGCAACCTCTTGAGGGTCCGGTGCGCACATTTTTTTTTTTGATAAATAACTTTGACTCAAACCTTGTAAGGAAAATGAGGTACCCATTCTTAAGATCAATACTTGTGAAATCAGTCGGAAACAAGATGTTTGTTCGAGTATAACGATAACGATGGTCCAAATCCAAATTGTCGAATGATGAGCATTCTCTTGATTAGTCAGCTTCGGGGGCGCCTGACAATTTGTTGTAGCAGCTGCTGGGGAGGAAGGGCGTTAGGGCCACGAGGAAGGCTTGCTTGGATATCTCGGAGTTTCCTGCTTTGCAAGACTCCTCAACAAGGATGCTGTATCCTCAGCGAGAGGGATGGGGAACCAAGAGAGACAGGCAGCGGCGAGCACGAGAGCGAGAGAGAACGCGGCACAACAGGTTCAGAAGGGGGAGGGGAGGGATACGGATATCCGCCAGGCGGCGGGGGAAGAGAGGGGGAGTGGGCGGAGCAGGGGAGGGGACGCCGGCCGAGCAGGCGCTCGGGGAAGCTCGGCGCGAGTCGGGCATCGTGCCGCGGCCGCCGCCACTCCGACTCGACTCGACTCATCCAGCCAGCCACAGCGCGCGGGTGCTGCTGCGCGGGACACCACAGCTGTTGACGAGCGCTGAGTATGGTGCGCTCTGCTCTGCGCTAACAGCGATACACGTTCGCCGCTCTGTTTTGATTTGGAATTCCGACATGTCGCGACTGTTTTCGGTTTGTTGTGAGATCTGAGACCACGTCCAGTGAGTGCTTTTTGGTTCTGCTGTGCCAAGGAATACTTAACGTGTTGCAGAAGTGTGTATGTGCTAAAGTGTGGTTGCAAGTGGTGAACAACTGTGTTTAAAAGTGATTATTAGTCGCTGTATGCGTGGATTTACCCTTCCTTCGATCATTAAGGTGAGTTTTCTGCTGGACTCAGCACGTGTCGTATCACCACGCCGGACTTTGCCTACCTTGTTAAATATTTTTTTTTGGGGCGTTCAAACCAGCCTACGTCTGTAATACATGGCAATTCATAAGGTGTGTGTGCTATGCTATTGCAAAGTTCCGACCCCATGTGTGGTAACAACGAAAACACACCGGAATTTCGACTATGTTTAGTAACAAACATTAAATTTCCTCCTCTAGTTTTCAAAAATATTCACGTGCCCAACTTTTTTCTCCTCCAAACCACGTGAAAAATCTGCGGTCTCGAGTAACCTGAACTCTTCAGGTTACTGATCTCCGATGAAGACCTATAAAATAATCCAAAACTTTACAGCGAAATCAAAACGCTTGCTTAAACCAATTCTATTGTTGTAAACATTAGCAAAAGCAGCCTTTTCGCTCCATATGTCCCAATTTTAAGATGACACTCAACTTCTCAATATCAGGCAAAATTCTAAAAAATAAACATTTACTTGGACCGATAAGTACCAGTGTTTTGTTTGGTACGAACCATCTCTTTGAACATTTGTTTACATTCAGAGCAATGTTCTGCTCCGCTCAGCAGGTGGTACAGCGGTTCAGTATAATACTGTGGTCATTTAAAGACAGACGGACGCATCTGTGGTAGGTTAGATTGACCCCTGTAACGAGAGCGGGCCTGCCAGCGCCGCCAGCCAGGCAGGCAGCCCGGCAGGCAGCCAGCAAGCGCTTCCCTCCCCCTTGTATTCCGGCAGCCACTTGCGCGTGTTCGTCCCCACGTTATACACTCTACGATCGCTTCGCCTACACTGCGGATTTTAGAGATTGGATTTTAAACATCCTTTGTCCCATCACTCGTTTCCAAGGCCGAGCGAAGCGACGCAAAAGGCACCTAAACTAGCCTAGGTTAACCTAACTCTGCGCCAAACCGTACCGCTCACCCACCTGTCCGCCTCATGGCCCTTCAGCGCCACTGAAAAATGACATTATTTTCCTGTTCAAATGCGCCTTGCAAATTAGGCTTCTAAGTACCGGTAAGCCGCCTCTTGAAAAGTAATCGGTGATTACAAATAGGTTATCATTTTGAAGTTTCTCAATTTTGCATTCGAAATCATCTCTCATTCTAGTGTAAACATAAATTTCGCGTCGTGATCTCGCAAGTTATTTTAAAGCTTATCAGAAGGACAAAGGCGTAAAACATACTCATTTTTTAGACTACATGTTTACTGTTATATTGTTCATGGTTCTACGACCTACCTATAGTGTGCGATCCAAGACTTAAGTCTAGGCGGCGGCGGTTAACTTTGAGGGGCCGACCGGTTGTGTTTTTCCGAAGCAGGGCGGTTCCCCGAAATATGTCATCTTAATATCGTCGTGTAAATAAGCCACCAGTCTTTTCGGGAAACCCCTCAAACCACATAAACGTCCCTGACTTCCTGTTCTTAGAGTTTTAGCTTTGCCTTTTCCTGCCGACCAGGAGAGTTTATATTTCCTCGAGCAAACTCGCTATTTTAGGATGGAGCAACCTGTATTCCCGCTCTTAGCCACTTTTTACGATGAATCTATCCACCAATACTATGTCTATAGTCCAACACACGTAACCTTTTCTATCGTAGGACCAAACAGTTTGCCATTTTAGGTCAAACCAATCCACTTGCACTCGCAAGCGAATAAATTCACACCATTTATTTATTTTGAAAGAATGAAACTGTCAAGTTAACATTTAAAGAAGGACTTGTTTATAAACGCGTTATAAAAAAAATCTTTATCTGTTAATACCTCTCAATGGCTCACTTTTAAATTTGATAATTTTAAGAGGTGCTCCTGACAATGAGCTCTTTTTTGCTGTAAAATTGAAAGGCGGAATTCTCCACCTCTTGAGTCCCACCCAGATCAATCTAACTTGTATTTCTTATGTTTATTATATTTAAGGTGGAACGGGAAAGGTTGAAACTGCTTTCTTTAAAATTTAGTCCAGATTTTGATGACAGAATGTTTCATAGCAGGAAATTCATTTTCCGTATTTCTCCAAGATTGCTCGAGTTAACTTTGAGTTTGACACGGTCGGGGCGTGGGGCGATACCCACTCGGACATGAGTAATACCTCCACTCTGCAATATCGGGTTTTGAATGTGTGTATAATTTTGTGAGTCGGTAGCCATTCATGGCGGAGACAGCACGATGAAACAGAGCGGGGTGGCTCGCATAATTCGGGGATGTTGCGTTCATTCAACCCTTCCTCGCTCACCCCCGTCGCGGGGTGGGGGGTGCAACCCAGTGGCAGCGACCCCCCCCCCCGCAATTCCCTCGCGAACGCCATATGCGTGTTTTAACCACCTTTTTAGGCTCCATCGTCACCAGCCGCAATCTGGACAAAAGAAACGAAAACACAAGTCTATCTCTGCGGTTTGTAATAACTTGATGAAACATATTACCCCTGCGAAAATTGCGTTTGGAGTAAATCTGGAGATTACCCAGCGACTAAAACTATAGAATTTGAGATCTAAATATTTTGTATTCGACACTGTAAAAAAAGAATCTTGAATTCAGATCCAACAAAGTCTAATTACTGGTCTGCTGAAAATATTTCAGTCCCACATATTCATTGAATTTCAGTTATGTCGTTCTTAAAATAAGCGCTTTATTACAATTAGAAACGATGTCTGAAATTCAGTGAATAATTGGACTGAAGTTCATTTCAGATCAGTGATTTGACTTTTGTTGCATCAGAATTTTAGATTCTTTTCTTACGGAGGACTTTTTTAGTGAGGTAGATTAATTTGTTGCACCCCAGAACGAACGTTTTAAAGAATTTAAATATTCCCATAGACTAAGAAGTTTTCCGTTGTTGGAAGCAATATTTGAAGGGAGCACAAATGTGCGTCTTTGGTAATCTGTGAAATACGACAAATCAATGGACTCTGCGATGAAGGTGTCTAGTGCCTCGCTCCTGGCTTGGCAACGAAACCAGTAGGCTTAAAAACGTAATATTTAAAATAGACATTTTTTGACGACGCGATTTAAAGACGATCCCCCGAGCCGGAAAGCCGTGTCGATTTTGTATTATTTGGTATCTGCGAGTTCCGCTCAAGTGCGGTATCGGTGTCGGTATCAGTTCCACGATAAGAAGGCTGAGCGGGCGCGCCGCGCCGCGTCTCCAAGCTGTTGACAGCCAGGTATATTTAGACGCGAGTACTACGGATATTTTTCTCATATCGTACGATACTCGCACGGGTATCATTGCTTGTCACGACCAAGCTCGAATCGAAGCTTCCATCTTGCGTTAAGAATCCAAGACAGAGCGACGGAAAAGCGTTTTAAACCAGTCGATCTCTAGAATAGTTAAAATTGTGCCGACAACCATCGATCTTTGTCTCAGCAACAATTTGATTGTCAGGTCTCCTTTGGAACCGAGTTTTCTTAGTCATTGAAAGAAAAATCGTTTATTTTCTTATATAAAAAGTATCAGTTCAGGGATATATTTACTGTTCTCTTGTTATAAAAAAGTAAATATTTGTTTAATTTTTAGCAATTAAAAAAAATAATATGCGTAAAAGCTTAGTTTTAGCCCTCTCCGTTATGCTGAGTTCGGTTCATTGTGATCTTGGCTAACCTAACGTAGGTTAACGTGCTGATAAATCGTTGCTTGGGTGTCTTTACTCCTGTATTAGGCAAACAGCTGTGTTTCGATTTACGTTTTAAGAAGGAAGAGCACCGAAAGTTTTTCATTGCTGAGGCTATGTCTAAAAGTAACCAATTAATTCGTTTAAACTCGAAAACCATGCGGGAAATCCTGTGTCCCAATTGATGGGCTGCATGGAAGTTATTTGGCTATAGGAAATGTGTACCGTTGTTCTTCGTACACCGCAGTCGGGATGTCCCTTGACGTAATGCCGAGCAAATGCTAGTTTCCGCGAATTGTGTTTATGCTAATGGGTTCGCCCGGAGAAGCGGGAACCGCGATGAAGATCGCCTCTCGCCGGTCACTTCACTTTGAAGGTTAGGTAACGTTTCAGATATCGTTCCGAAGAGATGGTGAAGCAACGAGGCTGTCCACGGAGGTTTAATCGGGAAAACTTGACTCAGGCTTATCGGCAGGTGTTCCTGGAGAAGATAGCGGAATCGCTGAGGACCTCCCCCCCCCCCGCGACCCTGCGATTGTTTGCTCTGGAAGCTGAGCCAGGTGGAAACCTGACCACGAATTATTTTGCGGATAAGGGTTCGTGTCAGAATTGTGCCGACAGCCTTTTTTTCTTCTTTTTTTGAGAAATTTTGCCGTTTATTATTGTTTACCCAAAAAGGAATATCTTTCAAATCTGGAACCTTATAGAGTGTTTTAAATGAAGTCCTTTACAGATTACTTTAAATGCAGGATTTGGGCGTAAAAATGTGTTGTCCTTGTTGTTTTTCTTTCTTAAGATATATTTATTTTATTTGTCAAAAATTATCTGCTTTTTATCAAATTTGTTTAATTTTTTTTTATCTTTTTTATTTTTTTTTATCTTTTTCTTCTAGATTTTATGTATTTTCTTAATTTTTGCTCGGCAAAAATTAAGAAAATTAATTTTGTTAATTAATTAATTAAGAAATTATTTTGTTTTGAAAATTCCATTCAACGTGAAATCCATTTTGCATAAGTCTGGACAGTATTTTTTTATATATATACTTATTTGGTCTCGTAGAAAAGCACCCTAAAAAAATCTCGACGCACATAGGTTTAATTTTAAAAAATCACTTTATACTTCGTTAACGATTGGGATCTTTGAGGCGTCGCGGCAACCGGACTCGAACTGACTTATGAGCATAGTTGAGCCTCTTTCTAGAGACCCTCGAGTGAAACTAAAATGTCTTAAAATCGACGTTCACTCGTAGACGAAAACGTCATCTCTATCTTCGATTGGTCGGGTTTTTGTCGAAACGAGGAAATCGCAGTCGGAAGTTTTCCAGGAGCAGCAAGTGTGATTCGTTTCAGTGGCCCCGCGTGTGTGTCGATTTATTCCCACGTGATAGGCGTGCGAATAAGCGATTCACACCTAGGCTTGATGAAACACGCCGTTTATCGGGGTCCCAATCTCGCGCACTTAAAATCGGCAATGTCGAGGAGTAGAGAAGAGAGTGAGCGAGCGATACGGTAGGAAGCGAGGGCCGGACAGAGACGGAGGTGGGATTCAATTACTTGCGCAGATATCCCGCCTTCCGCCTTTTCATTCGTGTTATTTGACCTTGAAGATTTATCGCAACGAGTGGCTCCTCCAATTTCCCGTTTTTCTTTTTCCTTTCCTTTCCTTACTAACCTCTCAAACTTGCACGCTTTGCTAAAAACATCGAGCCACGACTCTTGAGGCTCTCTCTATTTAGCTATCTTTATTTTTTAAAAAATTTAAATGTCGAGTGTGTTTGTGATAAATCCGCAACTATAAATTTAGCTATTGCAACTATCAATATTTTAGTTAAAGGATTGCTCTCTGCTCTTCGTTGTCAATTTCGGCTATTTTATGTCGTTTGTCCTTGTTTTTCTCTTTGTATGTATACTACCTCACCTCTGTTTTATATTTTGATTATTGCTAAGCTATTGCAGTGATTGTTTGCTCTGACTCCCTCGTCACGTTCGGCTTTGTCCGCACTCGTTCCATTTTACTTCTATTTATTTTTCGTTGCTCTCTACTTTTACGCACTCGAATCGACTTCGAATCGACTTCATATCTTTCAGATTACCTACACCACCATTTCCGTCACTTCCTTACATTTTCTAGCCGCGCACGTGTTATTAAAAGTCTGTGTACATATCTTTGCCTACTCATCAAGTGCACTGTACAGCACAAAGATAGGTTATCAGTTGATGTTGCTCAGCATACCGTAACGATGTACGACTGAAGTGACCCACTTCCTTCCGTCCCTATTGTCGCCACCCCGAGCCCCCCCGAGTCATGCGCGTCTGCATAAATTTGCGACAAGGGCTGGCTAGGCGTTGGCCATCGTTTTGGGAAGTGCAGTCGGGATATCGCAGTATGTGCATTTGCGCTGCATTCCTAGAGTGCATCAGATGACCCGACTTGTTGCATTTGCTTTAAGATGTCGCTCTCCGCATGAAAGTTCCAAAGACCAGAGAATTCTCTTCCGTGGCGGAAGAAAATTTCGTTCATTGCTTGAATTTTACAGTTGTTCTCATAACCCAGTTAGAATCCTCAGACTTCTTCATATCGTTTTATTATTAGCATCTTAGACAATTTCAACCGGGGTTAAGTCGAAAATCCGATGTAACGTTGCATGAATTTGGATCGCTCTCGAAGTGAGCAATCCTTAGATGGAGGTTTATGTGGGATAATTAGTTAACAAGGCTTGCTATTTTTTTGTTTTATTTTGAAATCGGAGTAATCTTGATCAGTTTTACCAGACTGGCAGAGGTAGGCAATGAGGTAAACATCTGTGCAAAGCGTGTGGCCTACGTCGGTCGACTCCTTAATTTTTTACTTTTTTAAGCATGATATTTTTAAGCATTATTTCAACTGCGCAAGAAAATGTTCCTGAGTATGACCCTCTATTTTGAAGGGATACATTTTTGAACTTTTGACTGGAAATCAGCTCTGCGACATTCTACGGTAAAGAGATGAGATCTTTGCGACATTGTAAAACCACTCTGGCTTCCTTAGTTTAAAATAAATTTATCATTCAGTAGATTAGTAATTACAAATTGTTAGGCATCATTTTAATCGGAAGCTCTTATCGTTTAATTGATGTACCTGCTCTGTTTATTGGAAAACTTGTGGAAGCGGCAATCATGTATTACTCGAAGAATCGAAAGTGACTGCAGCGACATGAATAATTTATATGTTTAATCGATTAGTTGTAGTATGCCATCTTACATTCTGTCAAATAACCACAGTTGGGTTTTTACTGAACTAACAGTTGTTTTATCGAGTTATCGTCATTTTTGCATTTCTTTCGCAAGCGTCATCTGAGCTTTACTGAAACGCAGAAAAAATATCAAGTTGAAGTCTGTTAGTAATGAAGCCGAAATACCATTTTCTGGCCCAAACTGAAATTCGTCATCCTCAAAAAAAAAAAAAGAATTATTCAAATTTAAAGAGGGGAATATCAATTAAAAATAAAGAATAAAAAAATTTGAAAAATAAAATAAGATGGTGAATATTGTAATTGTGTTGCAAACTAACATAATTTTTTTTTAAAAAAATGTGATAATTTTTGTTGTTTTTAAATAATATAATTGAAAATATTTGGTCAAATACGAAGAAGGAAAAAAAAAACTAATAAAATATTCGTTCAAATAAGAAGAAGGGGGGGGGGGGAAAAGAAAAAAAATAAAATAAAAAAAAAAAAAGGAAAAAAAAAAAAAAA
>Ga0058701_10002990_pt1 | contig 13154 bp, 10 predicted proteins | sample AgamicOrMae_FD_97039 | JGI IMG/M metagenome (GOLD analysis project Ga0058701, IMG submission 97039) | Agave microbial communities from Guanajuato, Mexico - Or.Ma.e | ecosystem: Host-associated > Plants > Phyllosphere > Phylloplane/Leaf | place: Guanajuato, Mexico | collected 2012-06-04
CCTGTACACCTTACTCAAATTCATCGACAGCTGGTCGATTTATTTGAAATCCGTTTCTCTGATCGGCTTTCATCAGCACATAAAGAGGCATGCTCTTTCCTGCATAAAATGTTTATTTCTTGGTGTTCCCTCGCAGTGCCGTGAATCTGAATCATCGTCTACGACATTGCGATACGTTATTTTAATGTGGTTGCAAGACAGCCGTGAGTTAATCCCACCCACCTCTACTATTTTTGGGACCCGTCGAAATTCTATTAGGAGTGAAGAATTATTATCGTATTAGGGAAGAAATACCGACCCTTGCCTCCAAATGGAATCGCAGACCAGGTGGGGCATGTCTGCAGCGGTTTTACATCCGTGGCGCTAATGCCATCGGTTTGTCCAAAAAAGATCAAAGGCCATCCTTGATACATCAAGACCATTAAATATCAAAGTTTCATCTCAAAAACGTTTGCATATTAACTCTTCCATCTCCTTAAAATTTTAATCGCTCCTCAAAGAAAGTTGTTGCGAATTCCGCAACTTCTCCAAAAGCGATTATCAGAAATGCACATCACCGCTGTAATGTAACTAAAAGGAAAGGGTTAGGGGAGAATGATGTATTCGCGATGGACATCACTCTGAAAACAATAAATAAAAAAAGGCGGAGGAAAGAATTGGAAGATCGATGGGGTATGAAAAAGGATCAGGCACACAGTAAATCTCAAAGGTGGCATTTTATTTTTTATTTTTGCTTTCCGTGCTTCCATTTAGTACAATTTTTCAGGACATTGTGCTGGTTCTTACACTCAACAACACCGGTAATATGAATCCAAGCAATGGTCACGAGCCTTATACTAGCAGTCTTAAAAGTATTGATCGCCCCATTTTTTTTAAACCTCCGTAACTTTGAAACGAAGGAAGATACGTCAGAAAAGCACGGGCTAAAATCGACGTATCTTCAAGAGATCTATCATCATGATTCTGGCTGATATGTCGATTTCTTCCCTGTCCAAAGTTAGAGGTTTTTAGAAGTTCGCGCGATAAATACTTTTGAGATAGCTAGTGCGTCGCTTCAGTGACTCTCCGCGCAACTCAGTGTCAAAAGATGACACAGTAAGGTTCGAAAACTGCGCCTTCAAGATCGCATTCAAGCAGCGGTCTTTTTAAGTAGACTTGAAAATACTAGCTCTGCGGTGGAGGCATCGAATTCTTCATCAGCATCCACTTCTCGTCTCGACTCGCTTCCCCTCTTGCAGCCACTTGACTCTGCCTTCTTTTTACTCCAATTTGAATATGTCATCGTGGCCCTTATTATTTGGCTGCACCCTCTTGGTGCGCGACGACGATAACCCTTAACCTCGAAACAAGCGAGTTCGCTCATATATGATTTCCGCAAAGCCTGCTCCGCGATTCGGCTCATTCTCATAACAAAGCTCCGAGCAAAGCGCCCTTCTACTGTTGACAACATGTTCCTTGCGCCTGCATAACTTTACCGCTCCCTTCTTTTGTTTTTTAACTCGCGATTTCGCAGTGAAATGGTCAGAATTGACGTCAGCAGAACACGTTCCCTTTTTTTTCTTTCTTCTCATGTGGACGGGATATGTCTATTCCACTCATCATGCTCACTTCCTCATCTCAACCCTTTACAGATCAAACCTCGGTAAATGTTGGGGTTAGGGAGATTAAGGCGGACGATCAAGTTAGAATTTTTTTTTGGTGCAAACCGCTCTGTAAGTATGAAAGTTAGGTTTAGTATTTTTCGCGTACAGTCGAGTGCAGCGGAGCTATAGCGGAGCGAGGCACAAGGCAAGTTGTCAAGATGTTACTTGTCCGCTATATTATTTCCCGCCGAGATAAAGGCGACGTCCGTGCGGTGCGCGAAGCGGTAACGAAGCGAGGCACAAGACTCGGTTCAGTGAGGTCACAGCAAAGCGAGCCTTATCAATGCATTTAAAACCCAACCTTCACGGTCACATTTAACGACGTGAATGTTGATGTAAGTCTTGAATGACCGCAGATTTCTCGACGGTTGAAATACTGAATGCGAAAAAAAGTCCTGATTTAACGGAGCACAAATATATAATATCACGAATTTTTGAACTTCTAATTTTTCTAATTCCACAAATTCGTAAAGAAAAAAAAATTAAAAGTGCGAAATAAAGGCCCTTTTGTCAAGCAGAAATATACAATATCATACGAATTTTCGAACGTAAAATTTTACCGATTCCTCATATTTTTGAGGCAAAAAAAAGAGATTACTCAGTGCGAAAAAAAAGGCCTAATTTAGCCAAGCAGACTATATCACGAATTACTAACGTTTAATTTTACCAATTTCACAAAAATTCATATATTAAAAATATTCATAAACATTAAAAAAATGAATTTTAGGGTATACGTCATTTTGAATAATCATCAACGTAGACTAAGGCGAGAAAGGCTGTTGAAAGTGATAGTATCGCTGTCATCGTGAGGTGCGAGCTTCGCGTTGCGCCGCTTCCTTCCCCTATAATACGCACCAGGTGGATTTCCTGTTGGCAGAAGTTGCTTGGCCGTAACAGCATGAGGCAGGGTGGCTCACGGAGCCGCCGAGCCGAGCGCGGAGCGGAGCGCAGCGGAGCCGAGCTCAATGGAGTATTGATGGCACATTTCTCGGCGTGGCGGAGAGGCGAGGGGAGGAGAGGGTAGCAAGCTAAGCGCAGCTAAGCAGGGACTCCTGCTTTGTTTCTTGATAATCGCATAAATAAACAGTCGGAAAATGGACACCAAACAACCCTCCGCGCGCCGCTGGGAGCGACGAGCGCTAGCATACCGCGCGGTGACGCTCTTTTCGACATTCTCTCTGTTCATATTTCGACCTTATTCTTGAGACTGCACTCTGTCGCTGAAAAGGTAGCGCTCTTTGGTATCTTGCGTTCAAAAGATTGAATCCTCTACTTCTTGTGTTTGACCTTTCTAAAAACCTTCGAATGGAAGCCACTCGTTAAGACCAAACAGACCCATGCCAAAGCTTCCGAGTAAGTAAATTTTCGGTTTGAACGGTGAATTTCAGTCGATATTTTTGAAAGAATCGTCGATTGGGGCGACAGCAGAAGAGGTACAAAGCCCCATAACCTTACCTATGTTAACCTAACCTAGAAAATCTATCCTGAGTCAACCTAATTAAACAACGCCAGTACAACACATTTAATCCAAAAATTCACTTCTGAAACATCCGATGCAACAGCATTGCTATTCAACTTGAGCTGTCGAAAGCCCAGCTACTAGATACTCGCGTTAGCGCAATTCATGTTTCTGACAAGGAAATGTGGTTTCCGGTTTTCCGACCAAACCTTGAGAAATCCTGTATTTTGAGTATGGGCTAAAATACGAGAGTCCCTAGCAATAATGTATTTTTCAGCTCAGATAATTGATGAAGGCTTACAGCAAGCATTATTGACTCTCCGGAATAGAATAGGCATTTTTGGGAGTGACTTTTGAAATGCGATTAGGGTGGATGAAGGAGTTGGTTTAAAATATGCAACGCGTCAAGCTGTGCGTCAAGTCCCGCTAAGCAGGCCATTTTTGCTGCGTCTTCATTTCGTCTGCGACGATGACAGGCGGGAGTGGCAACGCCACAGCTCAACGAAGTCGCCGAGCCAACTCCTCATGCGTGCTTTACACTCCCTTTTTTATTTACCTCAGGCTGTGAGTGCTTCTACCTTCGCGTCTAGCACAAGCAATCTGCATTTTACATGTTACCATTGCAATTTCTTGCTGTTTAACTTTATGGCAAAGACAACACAAGCAACATCCGAGCAAGGCAAGCGACATCTATCTCGCCCGCAAAGCACGGGTTGCCGCCGAATTTCTCCTCGGCGGCGGAGCAGCGGTACCCTGAATTTCTCCTCGGCGGCGGAGCAGCGGTACCCTAACCCCTCTTCAAACCATGGCGTTTGTCCAATAAACAGGGTTTGTCTAATGCGGTCGAACTTTCTTTTTAGGTGCCTTTTTAGATCACCTAGTTGGTACCAAGGGGTAACATCTTGCTGGAAACCTGTACAGTACACAGGATATCAGGATATCAACGATATCAGTCGAATACCAGATACATGATAAACGGATATCAGGAGAAGTTCACCAAATTTCAATTAACCCTCTACCGCCCAGCGATGCCCGTTTGGAAACAGAAACAGTTATTTTAGAGGATCGTTTTAGTTTAGTATTGTCATGGCTTAAAAAATATCACCTCTCTGGAAACCTGAATTTTAATAATTTAGGTATTTTATAGGTATTTTTATATAATTAAGTAATTGCGTATTTTTGTGAGAAAAAAATTCTTCCATTCCCTCTCAAGCTAAATTTCTATCCAAATACTTCGGATTGTTATGGGTTGAATATCTGACAGATTTCAGCAAAATATTAAAAATATCTGCTGGTTATATGTAAATATTAGCCAGACATTAGTAGACAGTGGAGAGAGAGAGTAAAAAAAAAAAACTCGAAAAATCGTTGAAAACAACCATGTTTCGACCGAATCAACCCGCCGGATAACAGCCGGATATCACGGGCTTTTGTACACCGGATATCATAAGCTGTCACCCCTCTGTTGGTACTATTTTTATTCCGTCAATATTAAACTCTGACAGATTTCTCGGCAGCACTGAGGCACCATAATTTGAAAAAACAACCTCGCCTGGAGCCACACAATTAATGATTATAAGCCATCATAAACTCGCTAATTTTTCATTTCATGCCAAAAAAGTTAAAATAAAAACATATAAATGCTTGAAAGCCCAATCCCAATCTGTTGTAATCGCAGTTTGACAAGTAAGTTAATTAATTTTTCGTTTTAAAGTGAAAATATTATTTTGTAGTTGGTTAAAGATTTCATTTCGCGTAAAAGAGCGAAGCAAATGAATCGTGTCGCATGAGGCAGGGGTTGGCCAGCTACTGCCACTGGCTCTGCCAATGTTAGTTTGTCGTAGCGTGCAAATAGCAAAGCAAAGCGTCTAATTGAAAATTGCACTCGACCAGCAGCAATCACATTCCAATTACTGCTAGCAGCGTTGCGGCGGCGGCGGCGTCATGCGGCCCTCTGGCTGTTTGCTCACGACCAGACGCGCAAATTATTCACACTTGCCGATACAATAAACAAATGCCATTATTCCTCTAATTTTTTCTAGCTGTCGCGAACGTCGATAACAGACAACTACAGCTTCCTCTTCCTCTTGCAAACAACCTAAGGCGGTTCTACGGTTGTCACAACTTTTCAGGGAATCAACGAAGCTACGGGAAGTCGCACTATGACGGAAGTCAGATGATGTCAAACTGCGAAACAAATTACGAGTGACGGCTAATTTTGACTTATCAGAGGATGAAAGCGCAACTTAATTCTCGTAAGTTGTTCCTTTTTAAGAGCAACGAGTAAAAACCATACACCTGTTTTGGGAAGTTCTTATCTGTTTTGGGTAAATTAAAACGAGTGTAGTGCGTACTTCGGTAATTTTTCCAGAGACACATATGTTAAGCCACATCAATGGAAAGCTCTCACCGAGACCTTTCGAATTGTGTGGCTGAACATCAGTGTATCTTGACAAATAATAAAAATATGAACTACCCCTTTTTATTTTCACATCCAAATCAGGTATAATCTCCCAAACACAGGTACTCCATTTTCACGAGTTTATACTTTGAATGTCCTTGAGTTCGACAGGACTGTTTATTGGTTAACTCACAACTGAGGTTGTTAATATCTGATAGCGGTGACATATGATGTGGCGGAGATTATTGTCAGGAGTATTGATAGGGAACTGTATGGAGTTTATGCAAGACTGAATAATTAAGACTGCTACGTGGTTCAGGAACCATATTTGATCTGATTTCGTCGATTTCGTTCGAGTCTGATTGTGAAGAGTGCAGTATCGCCATAAAGTATCGCTCCGCGGTCGTTCCTCCTAACGGCTTGGCGAGCAAAGATAAAATACAAAACGACGCGAAAACGAAAGAGGTATTCGTGGTGGGTTACACGACTGCGTTCGAACGAGTTTCCCACACAGAATCAAAGAACATCGGGTAGCTGTCATAAGCGCCAAAAACCACAAGCGCCAACGCCTCATGCGCCAATCCGTAACCACCAAACGAGAAAAGTCGCAACGCCAAAGGTCTTAACTGCAATATTAACCTAACCTAACTTAACCTAACGTTACCTAACCTAACTTTACCTAACCTAACTTAGCCTAACCTAACTTAACCTAACTTGACTTAACCTAACCTTTACGAACTTTGGCGTTTGCGACTTTTCTCGTTTGGCGGTTACGGACTGGCGCTTGCGGCGTTGGCGCTTGTGGTTTTTGGCGCTATCGAATGCCCCCCAGAACATCGATCTGCACTGCAGCAACTTCTTTCTCAGTCGCTGAGGAATGAATGATATTTGCAATAAGAGAAGAAAGTTGAAAAGGCGGGCGGGAATATATCAAACATTGGGCAGCATAAGAGCCTTGTTTGTTGCATTTGCATACTTGGCCCGCTCGCCTCGCATCTTTAAGATGCGACCCCTCAGTCAGTCTGTAAAAGTGGGCATGAAATGATCTCGGCTGGGCGGGGGCATCGAGAGGGTAGCTGTGCGGCCGGCCGCGTAGGGGCGCCGCAGGCTATCCGCACGCCCGAAGGCAAAGCGATTTCCTCCGCAAATCTAATGAGAATGACCAGACGTCGCGCTGATCGGTCAGTTGGAGTGTCAGTGTCCGTCTCGATCGAAAATCATCTTTTATCGGCAAAAAAAAAGTCAGGATCCCCACGACCGTATTCGTCACCCCCGCAGGTCAAAGGTCACCTCCGCGGGAAAGATAACAGAGTCCGAGTTGTAAACCTGAATAGGATGATGTATGGGAAGATGGCGGCCTTCGTTCATTTTTCAGCCGAGATATCTCTATCTTCCCGTGCGTATGGATTTTCATTATTTTTTCCCCGATATGGTCCGGTCCGTCCTGTCTGTTTATTGTTTCGGAAGGCGGAAAAAAAGTGAGTAAGCTGCGAATCCGTCGGAGGGTTCACTGCGCCTAATTAATAATCGTGTCTTGGTCCGTTCTGCTCCGGGCTGATGACAACTCAATGGAGGAGCGGAAAAAAAAGGACTCACCTGAGCCGCATTATTTACTGAGGCGATCGTCCATAATTCCTTCCGTAATCGTTACTGCCTCTGATAGATATCAACTATCTCCCAAGACGCGCGATTCGGAACACGAGCGCCCTAACTCAAATTCCTCCCAAAATGAGAACATTTTTTTGATTGAATCGGAAAAAAACGAGACGAGCGGCGGTCGGTGTAGATATAGTATCCATGTACACGCAGACAAACGTTTTTTAGGATGGGGGAAGGAAGGAATCTTGCTCAAATGTCTCTATCAGGCGGTAAAACGCCGCGGCCTCACGCCAGGCTCGCAGCGCCTCCCACCGGCCAGCCCAACGGACGGGGTCCGGCCAGCCGCGGGGCGAGTGTTCGACGAGGGCGTGGAAGGCGGGCGTGTTTATTTGACCGGATCGTATAAATCAGGGCGGACGCCTGGATTGTCGGAGGCGATTCTGGCTGCGAGAAAACAAGAAAAACGCTGTCATTTTCACAAATTAAGGCGCACACGCCTCGGGCTTTCTTTATCTCGAATAATTGAAAAACAATATTCCCGCTACATTTACGAAATGTTTTATCTTCCGATCTCTCAACAAAGGCAGCCTTTTTTCTTCTTTTTTGACGAAATAATTCGGGCTGGCGAGAGTACCGGCTTGCGGGGAATCAATACTTGGGTGTCCGTAAGGCGTCTCCTTTGAAAGGACCTCTCCACGTTTGGAAATATCGGCAGCGGCCGGCTTGGCTGCAGGTCTTCCGCAATTTTTGCGGCCGGGTGATTGATGGTGGAGGTGCCATATCCAGCAGCCCGTCTCGACGCGTCGCTTTGCGTCGCTTGGCGTCGCTTGGCGTCGCTTCACACAGCGCCCCCTCGCGTGTCACATTGCCGATCTTCTTTCTTCCTCGTCCCCCATTGCCTCTGATTCTCTTCAAGTCGCGTCACGGAATCGACGCACCAAATGCCGATCCACCTCTTAAAATGTCGTTCACAAGCAACAATCATTTGGGAACATTCAGCTGTTTCGCCACGCAGTGCGGCAGGGGTATGCTTAGCTTACCCCTAACCTAACCTAAGCTTAGCTTACCTTAACCTAACCTAAGTTAGGTTAGGCCAATATTAAGGACTGTTAAAACGTGCCTCGGACAAGAGAGAGAGAGAGAGAGAGAGAGAGAGAGAGAGAGAGAGAGAGAGAGAGAGAGAGAGCGATCCAGTCTCGTCAAGATGAAGTCAATCGCTTGAAAAAGTCGGATTTGAATTAACATGCTGGTGGATAAAAAACAAAGTATTATACCACCCTTCTCGCAAAAATTTGTGTTACCTTCCAATTTCAAACAAGAAAGTGTAATTAAAGGCTTTAATGTGCTATTTTTGTGATTCCGTCATTGATCAACTGTTACACAACTCTGAGGCACATTGCCCTTTTTTTGAAAAGTTTCATTTTACAATAAGGTAATTATTATTTGATCATTACTAATTAATATTTAATAATCGCTAATTATAAAGTCAGCATTGCGCCCTGTAATATCTACTGTATCACTATTCCGTTCCCATGCGAGTAAAATCTTATGTAAATCGATTTTTAGACCCTAAATTTCAAACACTGATTACTTAAAACCGTCGGAGACCTAAAGATCGGTCTTATTTTGTGTTTCGGGGCAGCCCTCTACACATAGTTCGGTAACCTCTTGAACACCCTGAGTAATGCTTATAATGAGGGCAAATGGTCAGGATCGACAATTGTAGCAGTTAAGTAAGTTTCTGTGCTATTAGAAGGAGGCAAAAAATGAGCCAAAAAACGAGCAATTGTATTTGTGATAAATTTTGAGAATACAGAAAAAAAGATTTAAATTTTTTTCAGCAGATTGATTTTGGTTTAAAAAGAACTCTATTAATGGAGGAAATTTTGCGGTCGTTCCCTTTTCTCTTTTTTTCTGGATTAAAATTTTAAGTGACATGGACGAAGCAAGCGTTTGTAGCTCCAGCCAGATTAACAAGTGGTCTGCTGCAAATGAAGCCATTTTGAAAGACAGCGGTAAACAAGTGAGGAAGGAACATCAACCCCTCTCTGTCCCGCTCGTCACTACACCGACCTCAAACACTATCAACATCCCTTTCACATCTCAATTTTAATTACATTTCCTTTAATTAATATGCTAATAATTTGGCGTGGTCATTATTGAGAGCAATCAAGTAGCGCGATTCCTTTGATCTTGTTTCTCTTTGGACTAAAATCAGATGTCGCCGTGGACTGCTCGCTTAGCAAGCAAATCGCATTGTCTTTGAAATCACGCCAAGGCGGGCTCACTTACACGGCGACGAACAGCGAACACGCGACACGCAGTCGAGAGTCGTTCCGCGTTAATGAAGAAAGAAACGCGATTGTCACGTCGGGGCAATTATTTTAAAGGAGTTAGGGGAAGACATCGCCGACATCATAATGCCTATTCATCACGTGAGCAGAAGAAACCTCCCAAGTCTGGCAAAGCCGACCAAAGCAACCAATCGTACACATCTAATAGACGTCAATTTTCCGTCTTGGATTTGTTCATCAAAATGTAAATCCGTCGAGGCTTGCAAGCAAATCCTTGGCTTGGTTGTCACCCTTGCGAGGCCGCGCTGCGCCGCTCCGCCGATGCCTCTGAATGTTAAACACTGTTCTACAATAATGATAGAGAAAAGGGCGATTTCCTGTCATTGCTGCTAAAGAGAATGCCGCCCTCTTCGCTCTTCTTCCCTTCCCTGTCCTTCCTCGCCACGTACTTTGCATTTTTATGACTGCTTTTTAAAATCGGCGAGAGCGCTGCCTTTTGCCTTGCGTTGCTACAAGACGCATCACCTACAATTACATTTGCCCCAAAAGGCGTCCTGCCTCAGGAACAACATGTAGCCCCGGGGGAGCGGAACGCGCTTAAGAACCGACCCCAGGGGGACCTGGGGACCCCACGGGGGGACCTGGGGACCCCACGGGGGCATCCGCGAAAGGCGCGCGGGTGGGCTCAACGGCATCTGAGGAATGGCCCACCAGGACCTGGGGAACGCCTGACCTGGATCCGGCCGAGGTCCGAAAATGGAGCAGAGAATGCCAAATAGTTGGCAGAAAGGAAGGCACTATGCGGCCATCCATTTCACCGCTCCTCCGCCCGCAACAACGCAAAAACATCCTTCAAGTGTCTCTGGCAACGAGTCCGACTCACAGAAGTAATGAGTATGATCGTGGACTTGCATTGCAATGAGATCCCTTCACTACGTGATCAAGAGCTGACAAAGCTGGCCAAAGCGTAGAAAGCTATGGCGAAGAGGACGAAATCGTTGTCTCGCTTCCAGCTCATTCCAAATGTATGCACAATATGCAGTGCGCAGCACATATCCCGTCGCGCTGAGCGAAGTGAGGCGAAGTGGCGTCGACATATGCCCTGCCGACTTTATCGGTCCTTCCACACAGTGTACTCCCTCCCGAAGGACAAATACACTTCGTAACGGTTATGCTGATGAGATGGCGCTTTTATTGCGGTTCATTTTAGGTCATCTTCCCGGGCTGGAGAAGCATCTTTCGTCACCTCAAAGCGGAGCGCGTTCTCCTCGTTGTCATAGAATTCCTCGCCGAGTTTGGGTGCTGTCCTCAAAGAAATTCCGGCCGCAGATCGGTCCGATTACGAGCCAGCTCATCTGGTCAAGTCCTCCCTATGTAAATAGCGGAACGAAAAGGAGTGCCGCTGCATTGGCTGCGGCATCCCAGATAGGGCACGTACTGAACGCCTTGCCTGCAGACAAACGGAGGATCGCTCGCCCCGTTGTTATTTGCTGTTCGGAATTTCTCTTATCCCAAGATGACCACCACCTCGCTTACCTTTCGCACCTCGCCAGCTCCCTGCAGCGTTTTGTCAAAAAGGCCGCTACCCCTCTTACACGGCGCGCGGCAAGAATACTTGCAATCAATTTTAAGTCGGGCGTGCCATTAAGGCTAATGGCAATGACCACAATTAACTAACCTTCTCAAACACATCTTGCGCTGCGCATCTGCGGCCCGCTAAGGTCGATGGGTGAAGGAAGGCATTTGCTGCGCCTACGCTACATGCAACATGAATAAGAAATAGCCTTAGACAAAGACAGCCACAACCGCAATTAGGACGGAGAACCATTCAGAGGATTACCACTTCCTAGAGAAGGCCAGGCTGACCGGACCGGACGGGACGGGACGGGCGTCGCCAGCGGTTCTGCGCTCCGGGCCAGTCCTCAGGGCTCCGGGCGACGGTCCAGGCGACGGTCCGGGCTCCACAACGCGTATCGCACCTTACTCATGGGCTGCTGGCATGGCGGCCTCATAAATACGAGTAGTTTGGGGGAGCATTACCGGTCGTACTCCTCTCCTCTCCTCTGCTCTTGTGCCTCTAGGGAAACTTGCGGTTAACCGGTCATATTATCTGCACCGGTCGGTCGCCCGCTCGCTCGCCTGAGCTGGGCCAGGACAGGCCGAGTCCCGCTTGCGCCTCTTGAATAATTTCATCGCCGAAATCGCAAACATCGACAAGGCACGTCAAAAACATCTTTCAGTCACATCTCCTCTTCCCGCTTGTCACTTCGTAAGATTTCCACTGTTGCTTTTTAGTTCTTCCACCTTGGTTCGACCTTTTATTTCGTGAGAAGGAATCTATATTCAATCGCGCACGTTGGTTTGGTGGGTGCCTCGCTCCGATATCGCTCCGCTCACCTGTCGCCGCTTAGGTTCGGTCTCTGACAGTAACTACCACCAAGAGTTACGTGGAAATGAACTTGGAAAAAGAGGTACACTCAGCCTCGCTTCGCTGGATATAACGACAAGGTTTAGAGAAAGTCATCGCAAAATGTTTAGTGGCCGGGTCAAAGTACAATCAACATGCAGTATATATAAATTTGTAAATTTGATATCTGGTTTAACACTCCGCCCGTCCTTCACCTCTGGGTGCCTACTGTAGGCACATTTTACAAAATCATATTTTTTCAACAATATTTCGTTTAATATGGGTTTGATGGTATCCTTCAAAACTAATAGAGCCTTTCCAAGTGAAAGATTTTTTTTTAGAAAAGATAGGGTAGCAAGTAAGATACGTCGCAATTCAGCACAGTAACAACGAAACACCCGTTTTAGGGAATGCTATAACTGGTTCGGATGTAAAACTAAAACGGGGGTAGTGCATATTTTGATAATTTTTCAACACATTCTAATGTTCAGCCACATCATTCAAAAGCTCTAGCCGAGATCTTTTGAAAGGTATGGCTGAACATAGGTCAATGTTGAAAAATTACTAAACTGCTTACTACCCCTCTTTTAGTTTCACGCCAGAAACAGGTATAGAATTCCCTCAAACGGGTGTTCTGTTTTACTGTTAGTTGCACCAATAGCCGTAATAGTATACTTTTAGGAGAATACGATTTATTTTATATAAATACTATTTATAAATGACAGAGTACTAGTATACTTTTGTATAAATTTGTGGACGCTTCTTGCAAGAATATGTTTCAGCTACAAGACACCCGCCCGTCGAGGAGGAAATAAATTTTGGTCGCATCAGCAGCCACGCATAACAAACAAGGGTCCTGGCCTGTTAGGGTTGCTCCTTCAAAGGGACGGAAGGGAAGGATAATGTACTGTGGTCACAATACATAGACCATTTTGCGGCTTCTGCTCACAGCCATTACTAGAGATTTAAAACAATCCCCAAGAATCCTAGCCGTGCCAAAATCGCCCACAGGCTTCCCTTCTCCCTTCCTACACCCCACAAGGTGGGAGTAAAAATTTTTGGTAAGAATTTGGATGGTCAAAGACAACTCAAAAAACTCTACCATTAAAAAAATGATTTTTACACCTATCCCACGAGGAGAGTAAGAGGCAAATTTTCGAACGATAAGAGAGGAAATATAATCAGAGCCCGTAAAAATCTCCGAGTATACAACATCATCCCCCAATACCCCCAACTGATCAATAACTTGAAAATTCTTTATTACCGAAAAAAGTCGCAGTATTTTTCCGCAGACCTTTTGAGCAGAAGACTTTAGGTCTTCGTAAAAAAATATAAAAATATAAAAAATTAA
>Ga0058701_10002991_pt1 | contig 13152 bp, 6 predicted proteins | sample AgamicOrMae_FD_97039 | JGI IMG/M metagenome (GOLD analysis project Ga0058701, IMG submission 97039) | Agave microbial communities from Guanajuato, Mexico - Or.Ma.e | ecosystem: Host-associated > Plants > Phyllosphere > Phylloplane/Leaf | place: Guanajuato, Mexico | collected 2012-06-04
AGAAGGGGCTAAGCCACGGGTAGTTTTATGTATTTTTTTCAAGTTTGTTAATGCTTTTGTAGATACCGGTAGTAGAGGTTAGAGCTTCTTCGTTAAAATCCGCGATCAAAGGCCGTGGTCAGCATTGAATGCAATAAAGGGTGCTCGCCGAATTGAATTCCGAGGAAAATAGATTGAGGAAAAATACATGGCGGCTGTAAGGAAAAACGCTGAATTTCAATGTGATCTTTTCTGTCTAGAGTTGGATGTAATGGAGACATTTTATCCAAAAAGTAGATTTCGGCAAACCTTCTCTACAAAACAAAACCGATTTAGGGAATAGGGGGTCACCGTGAAAATAACAGAGAAAAATACATCTTAAAACTCAGATTTTGCTCAATTTTTGTAAAATTTGCTTTTTGCGTGATTTTGAAGCTGTCGAACTTACCCCAAAATCACCGTAACGATATTCCGAAGTAAACTACAATAAAATGGAAGCTCTTCTGAACGCCTTCAAAAAAATGTGCGGGTTTTAGAGCAACCTTTTTTTTTCCGGACAGCGAATCGGGCTGAGCCCGCAGTTCGCCATTGGCCTTGGGAGATGTTATTTAATGAACTAACAGGGGATAAACATAACTTATTGTGATTAAATCAACTTCAACGGACTTCCTATAGTTCATTGCTGATTGAAAACCCTTCCACTGGTTCTTTGAACACATGCCGTTTTCCTAAGGAAATATCTTGCCTGGCATTGCATATTTTACGAATTTTTGAAACAAATCGAAACTGACCAGAAAGATCTCGTCCATGTAGGAACTGTACCTTGTGGTAGCCTATAAGCAATGAGGAATCTGGCAAGAATTCGCGGGAAGGCCTTGGACACACAAACTTGGTATCCGACATATTCGCGCCCAAACTATTTGCGGACGCTTCAGGAGGCGTTCCTGCTGCTGACATCTCGGCAGTAAAATCGTCCCATCACGCTGGGTTGCAAACTTCGGGATCAACGCAAAGCGCATGAGTGCTGGGTATTCCAGTCCGAAGTATCTCACCAGGTCTCAAGACATAAATGCGCGATTCTACACCACTCTTTTATTAGTTATTTATTTTTAATCCGAGCAGAGCCGGAGTTGGGGTTCCCGGAAGATTCTCATCACGAGACCCCCCCCCTTCCCGCTAGTGTGTTTCCTCACTTTGTCAGGCCCAAACAATTTAATTAGCATTACATCTCTCTTTTTAACCCCGCCTCATTTCGGAGAAGGGCTTTATAGTTTCGTGCAAGTCCGTCCGTTTTTGAAAACACTATAGTATTTTTTTAAAAAAAACAGGGAATGTCTATTGACCCGACTGCCCTATTCAAAATCTATTAGGCTGGGTTCCGTGTAAAGTCATCTCCCATTTAAAATGCATTAGGTTGTTAACGTGTGTTCAAGTCTCTCCATATTAATGCATGTCGGGTCAATAGCAACACCCTTAAAAAATATATTTTGTTGTACAGACGATAATCCATCGTACGATATTGGACGTAAGAATGAATAGTCGTAACGATGGAACTTCACTCTGAAATTTGACTCGCTATCTCAATACAAAAGAGGAAAAAAAATATCGTTCGAAGACGCCTCTATGAAAACGAAAGCAGCTCTAGCGACGGAATTTCCGTTCGCACTTTGTTTTTGGTAACGGCTGTAACAATGGACAGGCGGACGTGCGAGGAAGATTGCGATTTTCTGCCGATTGGAAAAGATGCCAGAACGGCCTCTGTCTTTGGTGTAGTTTTGAAAAGAAGTACTTTGTGCGCAACCGTTTTCATACTCGACTGTGTTTCATGTCCTTTTCTTATTTCCTGTTCTTTATTTTCCACTTCCCCGTTTAATGCGCTTACAATCTCTTTTATTTTGATTATGTTGTATTATAAGTTACTTCCACCGGAAAAGTTTGCCTGAAACACAGGTTTGCCAAACCCCCTCCTGTGGCTGTTACCTTCTTATCCAACTTCTCAATTTACTGCTTTTTTCTTCTTTTATTTCTAGCCTTTTTAGTCGTCATTTTGTAGGCTAAGTAACGACGAAGCATCTCACCTCAGACCAATCCATGATGCTATTTGCTGTTTTTCGACATCGATATCAGGCGATAATAGACAGGTGATAAAACGGCATTGCGCGAATGTAGAGCACCCCCAAGAGGGAAGGCAACCGCCAGGGCCTATCTACAGGTCTTTAGTGGTGCTGAAGCACATGGCGAGAAGCCGTGGCGCCGCGTCGTGTCTTTCTCTGTCTGTCAAGTGACGAGACACGATAAGGGCGGTATTGGTAAGGCCTGTCGAGGCCTCAGACAGCTTAAGCCTTTTTTTTCTGCTCCGAGGTCTTGAGGGTTCACTGATGAGGCCGTTTTAGGGTGGAAGGCGAGTCGATCAAAGTGAAAACAGGCTTTTTTCGTGTTGGTGGCGCGCATATTTTTCTTCAGTGGCGATGTAAGTATATCCATGTTTTTAAACTCCAGAAAAAGAGGTCACCTCTGAAGATTTCTTCGAGAATATTCGTGTCAAAAAACCTTCGTGCCTCTTAAATGCCCCCCATTTTTTTGTTTTGTTTTGTTTATCCGGATATTTAACTTTTTACTGCGCAAAAATAACGAATAACTTAACAGGTCAAGCACGTAAAAAAATAAATAATAAAAATAAATGACCTGGGCTTCGCTTTGCTTTCATCCCCCTCTATTATCGCCAAGCAGCCTGTTGCCACAGCTTAAAATGCATCAGTAATACTTTTGTTGGCTACCAAGTCATATATATATATATATATATATATATATCAGGTTGGCCAAAGTTTCAAATAGCAAATGGCGAGGATAATGAAGGATTGGGGAAACTACCATAATTCAGGACCTTCTGTCTGGTGACTTCATTTTCGTGCTCATTCGTCCTCACTGCGTGTTTCATCCCCTTTTCGGTCGCCATTGCTAAGTTAGCACTTGCGTGGCCTTGCTCGCTCTTCATTAGGAAACATTTATGTATGCTGTAGGAATGACCTCGGATTCCCGCTAAAATTTGTTTTTTAACAAGCAATATTGCAGTACGCGGATATTTTAGTTACAGAGGTTAACCCAGCTTATTTCGAGAAGATCCATAAACTTTGTCGCTACAGTTTCCCAAATTCAACATTGATTCGATGACTTTCTTGTTACCCAATTTTCAACGTCCAAACAGCGTTGGCCATAACCGTGGAAAAGGCGGTAAAATGAAGGGGGGGAAAAACGCTATGTTACGTAGTCTTTCTTCAAGTAAGCCAACTGAAATCTAAAAAAAGTAAAAATGTTATGCGGGGATTTGCCCTACATTTCCTTACTGTTAACCTAATTAACTTAAAGAAATTTTTTTAAGCTGACAAATATTCTGTGCTTTTTTATTGGGATTCTAAATTCATAACACTGAAATCTTAGAGGTTCTTTCAGGGAAAATCTTATTGTAGACAAAGAGAAACGTTTATCCTTGTCAATATCTGATTTGTAGGAAAAAGTGGTTTATATAAGTTTTATTTGCATTTTTCGTGTAGGCTGTACAGCACATTTAAAAGCGTGGGGGTTCACGCCGTTGTTTCCGTATGGTCTGCACATTCATAGGAAATTAACGAGGCTAACGGGGCAGGTATGGACTTACATTGCGCCATTGTTTACGGTGGGCGATAACATTGTATATTTAGCCTCTCCCCCTTTCGTTGCTTAACCCAAATTTTATGTTTCACGCACAACCACGTTTGCAAATCTTGCTCAACTGAAGAATAAAACCGTTTACTCAAACAATGCCCACAGATTCTTGCTTGTACGTTCGTGCTTACATCTTTGGCACCGTGTTAAACGATGATTTGCCATAAGTGGCCTGCTTCGAAGTGAACAGTTAAAACTGACTCCTGCTGTTTTGGGCTTGTAGGTAGAATAGAGGAAGAGCCTGATTTGGTTGCTTTAGAAGATAACTAACTTATCAACGACTGTATCAACGGAAAGATCTCGTCGAGAGCTCTTGATATAGTTGTTCATACGTGTTATGTAGAGTATTTGTTTGTTAGTTTTCTTTGGCAAAGCAGGAGAAGAAGGATTTGACAGGTGACAATAACAGTTTCCGTGGAGGTATTCGCGGAACGAACCGCGATAACAGCTGAACTACTCGTAATGTAGACGTGCTGTTGCAGTAACATGCATCTCTGCAAAGTCGCTAACCTGTTTATGAGTACGACAATCTCCGCAAAAAGTACCATCCTTGATTCGCAAAATGGGACAAACGATACGTGACCAGTTCGTGGGTAACCATGCTGAACAGCGGTTTCCGAATTTTATACCGGGTTGCAAAGCTAGTAACCTAATGAGTTGTAGGCCTACTGTATTTGTGCGTCGACAACATCTCCATTTTTCTTTTTCGTTCTGAGATACCTATCCAACCACACTGGCTAATGTCGCTGCACCAGTCTAATGCGGAGCTGCGTCATGTTACGTCTGGCAGGATAAATAATTCAATGTGACTTAATGATCTGCTGGTTTAGGTTAGATGGGATTATGTTGCGTGAAGTTGCGAGGATTATTAAGGGTAAATCACGTAAGTGCCTACGTAATGAACGGCTTCATTCGGTTAGGTAAGGTAAGGTTAGGTTAGGTCAAGAAACGAATTGACCGTCGATGGTTGGCCCATAAGCCACTTGAGCTCCCATTTTCCTTGACGTTCGGGAATAAATCCGTGTGTAACAAGGTGAACGATTGCTTATATGAACAACGACACCTTTGAGAAGTACGAAAGCGAGCGCACGCAACGTAACGTGGATCAACCGCGGCGGTGGAAACCAGGTGGAGACCAGCTGCAGTGACGTCATTGCTCCATCGATCGACAGACGTTTTCCGTCTGCTTTAGGGCCACGCCGGGCGGCGCTCTAACTGAAAGCGCTAAACTTCAGGCGCCAAAAGAAAAGCGCGGTGAGCGCGAAATCGGTCGCTGCAACGGGGGGCAGTCGCACGCCACGCCACGCCACCGCTACAGCGGCGGAGGCGGCGGAGGCACTTCTCACGACTCTATTATTGTCGATAGGAAAGGTTGAAAATTAGCAGGTGTTGTGTTCGGGTAGCTGTCATAAACGCCAAAAACCACAAGCGCCAACGCCGCAAGCGCCAATCCGTAACCGTCAAACGAGAAAAGTCGCAAACGCCAAAGGTCTTAACCGCAATACTAACCTTACCTAAACTAACTTAACCTAACTTAACCTAACCTAACTTAACCTAACCAAACTTAACCTAACTTGACCCAACCTAACCTATACGAACTTTGGCGTTTGCGACTTTTCTCGTTTGGCGGTAACGGACTGGTGCTTGCGGCGTTGGCGCTTGTGATTTTTGGCGCTATCGAATGCCCCCCTTGTGTTCTACCCTCCGTCGTGAAGTCAGACTGTGTGACAGTGGAGCGAGACAAAGGGCTTTTGAACTGACCTGCCGCCAAGTCTGATGCGGCTTACTTATTCTCGGTAGCATGCATCCCAGGTCGAAAAATCCGCTAAGTCCATCTCAGCGGCTACGAAATTGACACCTACGAACCGGATCCGCTTAAAATCGTGTAACAATCACAGCGGACCCGGTAAGAATTTAACCGCGTACGGTAAGATTTTTAGCGGATTCGGTACGTAGGTGCCACTTTCGTAGCCGCTGAGATGAGTTTAGCGGATTTTTGGGATACGCTAGGCGCGATCACAGAGAAATCGAAACACCTTGTTTCCGGGAGCAGAGTGTTTTCTGCATTGTTGAGGTATCGTGTGAAGGAAGATGTAACAAAAACTTTTTCAAAACACGTTTTTCAAGCCGCGACACAAAAAAGTTACCACCTCGAAAATTACCCCATCTTACCATATGCAAAATAAAATGGATAAAGTGGCAGTAGCTTAAAAACGGCCAAAGATTTCGCAGAATTTTTGGAATTTCTGCCCCAAAGCCTTTTCCCTACTCCGTTTTTTTATATTAAATGCTTTCTTAGGATCTTTCTCGAAAAAGTTACTTGTTTTGAATTTTGAACATTATTTTAGGTAGGTAAACTTGAGCAGGTATATTTTAGCTTAGAAAACCTTCAACACCACCATCTCTATAGTCAAAACGGAGGCGGATATTTAGTCTACTTGTCAGCGAGAAAAGGTGAAACACAAGCGATAGAGAATCCGATCATTTAACACAGTGAAGGTTTGAAGCCAGCATTAGGCGAGAGGAGCATGTTGAGGGGTGCCTAAAGCGGTAACGGCCCCTTTGTTAGCATGACAATTCATTCATTTTGAAATAGCCCACATAGTCAATATTTTGCAACAAAACAGTTTACGCCAGTCCTCTTGCGCTGCCGCGGTCCCATTCAAGTCAGCATTATCACTCGGTTTGCTTGGATGCACTCAGCCGACTGACTGCCTATTTTGTGGTTTAGCTTATAGGTCTACCCCACTCTTCGTCGTCCCTGCAGAGGAAAGGGGCCCTAGTTATGGGGAAAGGGAATTCCGATTGTCTAATCGCGTGCATACAACGACAAAAGGTTTGTTTCCTTTGACAAATTCCAAAGACCATATAGCACCGCAATACTGCTGCACTGTCGCTGCTTTGAAGTACGTGGATGTATTTTAAAATCCTCGCAGAGTTAAGTAACAACGAAAGTGACAGGATGTTGGAATGGTGACTCCACAGGAATACGATTCTTTTGCTGACGCATTTTAAATCCACTAACTTAACCCACTACCGCCCAGCGATGCCGTTCTGCAAGAGAAAAAAATATTTTAGATCTTTTCAGTTCAGTAGTGTCGCAATTTCAAAAATATCACCCCTCTGGAAACCCGAAATTTGACAATTTAGGCATTTTTCAATGCTTAAAATTTCGTATTTTATAATAGAAAAAAAACCTTCCAATTTCTCCTAAGCTTAATTTCACTAAATCCTGTGGGCGGTTATGAGTTAATCAGTTAATAACTGCAGCACATCCACGAATTCTTCAAGAAGAACTTCTACTGATTATCAGTGGTTGTGTCGATTAATTCAGTTAGTAAAAACACCATTATACTTCCTAAAAAAAAGAACTTATGCAGATTTGGAGATTTCAGACGCAAAATTGGTTTTCGCTAATTTCTCGTGAGACTCTGAAGTTGTTTTGAATTAATGCGTCCTCACTGATGACATTCCCGATAATGTCAAAATCTCCTCTATACAACTGTGAGAAGTTGGATGACATTAGCGAACTTCAACCCATTCCGTCGAGCATGCACAAACACACCCTCATGTATACAAGATCAGTGAATGGAAAGGAAGGCATAGAATAAAAGTCCAGAATGGGACAAGACAAGCACGACGGAATTGAACTTGTGACCTAGCACAGGTCTACGTGATATACAGGCCATAGGCAATAACACATGGGCCACTTGTAGATGGGGAACGCCGACCTCACGTATTTGGGTTGGATTTAAGTTCTTTCTTTTTTGCGTTGACGTTCGACAACCTCCACTAGAATTTTTAGTGTATCGTACACCTCATACAACATTAAAGAGAAGGGCAAAGAAACGTGTGCCTAAAAGAGAGGAAAGAAATAAAAAAAAGAATTCAGTGAATTTGGATCAGGTAGACCTACTTAACTGAGCGAAAAAAGTGAACACTCCACGAAAACTTTCGGAATCTGATTCCAAAGATAACGTCTTTTATTATTAAAAAAAGACTTAAGCCAACACATAAGCGTTGAAGTCATACCTCCTGAAATGCTGGCTCGTCTATACACTTGTTTGTTCTTCCTTGTTAGCATTCATTAAAGTGACCCTTACACTAACATAACTTAGGTTAATCTTACCTCACATACGTCGCACTGTCGCTATTCCTCTTTGATGTAATGAAAGTTTGCATCAGGGACGATCTCGGAGGTGAAAAATTAAATTCTTTGAACTGATTGTGTGTGATCATCACTGATAATTATATCAGTGGCTTTCGCAGATTAAATTTTTCTAGTGACTTTCATATTGCTTTGGTGGTAATCAAGTGTATCCAATATTAATATGAAACTACTATAGTAAACATAGATACCTGTTGTAACAGAAAAATGCACTACAGAACAGAGTTTTCTCGCTTCATCAGTAGCGACGCCCGCAGGTCAACCGCAAAAACACGACAAAAATGTCGATAACTTCAATTCTAGAAACAAATTGGATTTTACTGGACAGCAGCTGTCGGGTTGAGGCGATTATTTGTTTTGCAATTATGAGACGAGGAAAAAAGGGGTTTTGATTGCAAAAATGGAGAACATTCACTCTGTAGGACATTGAAAGCTGACGCGGTGGATGGCCCTGATAGTTTACGTCCCAGCACGTTCAATAGTACTTTGTACTGCGCTCTAAGGGGAAAAGGGAGTTCGTTCTCCTTCACAAGGTACAAAATCGTGTCGAAAACTGATTTTGGTTATATGAGTTTAGGCTACGTTAGGTTAGCTTGGCGATGGCTCCCGCTAAACAGTTAGAATAGCTCAGTGCGCACGCTCAGCTCAGAGCGCGCCATTATTAACTTGGCGCAAGCCGTTGGTAGGTTAGGTTAGGAAGCGTCGCTTTAAGCTTAGTGAAACTTCTTAAAAAAAACAGTTTCGTATCTTTAGTTTAAGCCTGTTCGATGGATTTTATACGTTAAGCATGGGTATTTAACGTTAGGCTTCCCTGGGAAAAACTCGGTTTCTCGCTTCGGAACCTGAGGGGTGGGTAAAGTGGCATCGTTGGAAAGAATACGAACTCGTATTTCAGAATCCAGAAAAGGTTGAAAATGTAATGAACTTTTAGTGTGGTAAAAAGGTTAATGTTCTTTTCAGTGGCGAGAGGGGAGCTCACAGCCTATCCCAATTTACTTGAATGGCGTTCCCTTTAAAGTCCGTTTAGCAACATCTCACGGACGTTTGCGGGGCGAAAGGTACGGCACGTAGAGAGTATAGAGTTCCAGTGCTTAAGACAAAGTCAGAGGCCGTTCGTACTTAACAGTTACCGTTTCGCCAAAGTTCCTTTTTATGGTTTCACTGAACCCTAAAGAAGAGCATCACACACTAATAAACTATGAATGCACTTTAAAAACGATCAATTTTAATGACACTTTCATTTTCCTTTGTTTTCGAGCAGATGCAAATCGATACCTCCATGCAGTTAGGCCATAACTGAAAAACCCAGTGCTGTAATGCCATGACTGAGAAACCTAGTGCTGTCAGGTCATAACTTTCCGTCTGAAATATCAGCACTTTCAGAATATTGGCTTGTATGCTCACGGATGAATTTTCCAACATTTTTCCTGCCAAGTACAAAATTTACGCAGCAAAGTTGTTCTCCGACATGAAATATGCGCCGAAATTAGCCCGTGGCCGCAGAAATTGAAATTCTAAAAGCTGTAAAATTTTCGGCCCAAAAGTTATGATCTTGCTTTCTCAGTTATGACTTTACAGCACTGGGTTTTCAGTTATGACCTTTCTGCATCGGAAGTGTCGAAATATTCATGTAGAATTAAAAAGCTCTCTAAAACCCAAGTATTATTTCTTCCAGTAAAGATGTAATCCGCAAACTAGTCTAATGCAAAGCGTCTCCCTTTTCCCAAATCTCCACTTTGCGGAATTTTGAAAGACTCACTAAGGGAACTCTACATTTTAAGGGATAATCTTGGTTTTATTTTCCCGATAAAAAAACTTTTCTTATCGTTTTCATAAGCTGTAAAGCGCTCGTCGACGTTAGCGACGTTCCCTGGATTGGAGTTCTGCCTTCTTGTAACGATGATCCTCTCGCGATAAAATTTATAAGAGCGCAGCGTCTTGTCATACCGACTGATACGTTTTATTTTAGCTGTAATTCGATCCAGGCTGCTTTCACTCATAATAATGCTTTTCAGATGAGTTATTTATGGTTCGTGCAGTGTAATTTCATCAAGAGCAAGCAGACCCGACAAAGATATTTGACTCCCGTATTCTGACTCCCTACCTCACGGATAACCGAAATCAATTATCAATTTTACTTCCATGTTCGTAGAACGAATGGAGGTATTAGAAAACCATAAAAAATTGAAGTTGAGCCAACAAGTAAGCACATTTCCTGATTCTGTTAATAGTGAAACGCCAAGAAATTATTTATTTTGGAAGTATTTTTATAACTGGATATTTGCTGCAGGGAGCACCTGTATTTCTTTGTAAGCGTCGTCTGTCGTCCCTCTTCGGCGACTGGGAAGGCATGTGGATGGCGTAGGCGAGGCAAACGAGTGACGAGTAAAGAACAAATCACTCCGTGAGGTGCATCCTGCATTGGCGATTCGGCGTTGTGGATGGAAGCACGGTGCGCCTGGACAGATACCGAAGGAATACGGAATTTTAGGAAGGAGTAAGAAATGTACCGTTACCGGAGATTTTGAGACACACGTCACAGAAAACTATATGAAATATTTTATTACTTTGCTCCGTTACATCGTTACTAAAAAAGTAGCTATGTTTAGTAACGAATAACTAGTAACAAGCAACGTTCGAATGTCTGTAGAAGACCACTCCACTGGTAAACATGAACGCATCAACACTCAACAGGAAATCACACTAAAACGCTAATCTGGCAAAATCTGAAAGAAATATAAGCCACCCGATTTCTCAGTTATTTCAGGGTGACCGAGTAATTTTTTCGTCTACATAGACTCGAGGAAGATTTACCTACATGTATAGCTTATGCAGAAAGTGAGTATATTCAACCAACCTTGAAAAAGGAAAAAATCTTAAAAATTGAGCCATAATTCCGCTCCGCCATAGGAGCATGAGTATTTTAAAACTTTCTCTGACCATTAAAAAAATAAATCCGTGACCCTTCCTTTTTACAAGCGTTTCACACGCGTCGTGACGTAAAGGAAAACCAAGAAAATTTGTATATTTACCTTTACTGGTGATACACAAAAGCTATACCGTAAACGTTTAATCGAAGAAATCAGCGTTTAAAGTATTTGGGATTCATTCTCCTCACGTGGAGCCCCTGCACATGACAGGATAGGCAATACCAACACTTCTGTGTATGCTTGTTGACTACCTATTCCCGTGTGAAAAAAATGTTCAGTCCAATCGAAAACATGATCAGGCACTGATCAAACACTTTGATCAGGGTCTGGTCTTAAAATTTTATCGCGGTTGGGATCAGGATACTGAACTTTGATTCAGTCGGATCGGTCGGGCACTGATGGATGGGGTATATTTTGTACAGAAGAGATAACTAGGAATTCCACCTAAGCAATGGCTTTTTGTTAAAATTGTTATTATAACAATCGCTTTTTCCGAAAGGGGGAAAATAGGCAGCCCTTCCACCGTATTCCTCATTCCAACTAATGACCACCCTCATAATTGTTTAACCGTGCGGAGGAGTGATTGTGAGTCTAGTTGAACGTTTGGAAATCACCATATCTTCACCATTGGGTGGAAGGTGGGAGTGGAACGTGGGTGTGGAACACTAACAACCATAGTGAAACGCAGAAAATGTGGTGCACTGGGTTTTCATAGACTAAGATTATTATTCAGCCTTACATTTTGAAAATGTCTATCCCTGCATTCGAAGGGGACGAAAGGTAAGAGTGGAACGTTTAAAAATGATATCTGGATTAAATGTTTCACTCACTTGTCAATCATGTTCTGCGGACCCTGACTTTGAATCTGGTCTTATGTATTGAATTTTTTACCCCCACCCCCTTTAGGTAGGTTTTCGATGTCACTCACGCATAGCGCCTTTATTAGGCTTTCGCGCCTATCGCGCTCAGCGTGGGAGCTGCATGACAGTTTTTGTGCTATTCCCCAATCGAGCCATCAGTTTAGATGGGGTTTGGGTTTCATGTTGTATTAGCATACAATTACGGCTTGGTCAGAGCCAAATCAAGAATTGATCTCACTTAATCTACCACCGAAAGGGCCGCGACGCACGCCCTTAATTTACTTGTTATTAGTGTCTGATCTGACTCTGTGATGACCTGATCAGGCTGATGAGACGCTAATCAGGTTCTGCTCTAGGCTGATCAGGTACTGATCGTGATTGATCGGACACTGATCAGGCCCGATCGAGTGCTTGGTCAGAAAAAAAAACTCAACATGAGCCAGTCCTGATTGGGAACAGGTGAGCCACCACTAATAGATTCATTTAGGCTGATTTACGTGTGGAGACGTTTAGAGGGATCTGAACAGATGGGGTCAGTTAGTTATACGAGTGCTCAATCGAGGCGACGAGCCGGCATCAGTTTGGTCATCAAAGGCTTCCCGATTTCGCAGTGACGATAGAAATTGTCGGAGGCCACGTAAAGGCAGCGAAGCAGCTCCTTGCAATCCCCTTCCACCCTCCCCGCTTTATCCGCATTTCATAAAGTTTCGATTCCCTGGAAACGGCGAAGGAAGGAGGATGTGAGCAAGATGCAACAGGCAGACATTTTGGGTTAACCACTAAATTGGCTCTCGTAAAGCGGTCAATGTTTTGCATCGTTGTGAAAGTGGTCGGATAAGAGACAGGAAAAGTGAGTCCCTATGAGCGAAATTGACACCTTGCCGATCAGCAAAGATGTTTTTTCATATAAGTTAATGAAATACGTGATTTTGATAGCAGCTTTTAACTTAAATCTACGTTCTCGATCAGAAATTGTAATTTTGCATTAGCAAATAAAAAAGCAACTGTTTCTCGTACATATACATTATCTTCCATCGATGATTTTAAATGGACAAACAGAGCGGTTTGCACACGTATTTGCCGGAGTGTCGGATCTTGTCTTTGGTTTCCAGAGCTCCCAATGGCAATGAGATGAACAAGAAGTTGCCTCAAAACAAACCGAGCCGTGACCAGTCTAGCCTGCCCCGGTGTAATATCTCGTCTATGGCCGGATCGGCCGCCCATGGTTGTTTTGTTAATTGTCACGGTTTAAGGAGAAAAAAACAACAAAAAAACACGTACAGTAGAAATCGTTTATAACGACATCGGTTATAACGACGAACCGGATATAACGACGGAATTATGACCAAAAGTTTGGCCCGCTATGAAAATACATGCAAAAAAATCGGATATAACGACGCGTCTATAACGACGAAACCGCTTATAACGACGCAAGTTTGGAGTTTTTTGATCGGTTATAACGACGAAGTTCGACGATGACGGTGAAACCGCGCGCTTTCGTCGCAAACACATA
>Ga0058701_10002992_pt1 | contig 13149 bp, 6 predicted proteins | sample AgamicOrMae_FD_97039 | JGI IMG/M metagenome (GOLD analysis project Ga0058701, IMG submission 97039) | Agave microbial communities from Guanajuato, Mexico - Or.Ma.e | ecosystem: Host-associated > Plants > Phyllosphere > Phylloplane/Leaf | place: Guanajuato, Mexico | collected 2012-06-04
CTTTTGAACAATACGATAACCAACCGCGGAATAAGTGGGATGTTCTGAATTTAGTAAGTTGGTAGACTGATGAACTTTTGAAGAGCACCTAAAATCAAGAAGGCCTTCACTGTTAGGTTGAACCCAAAGGATGCAGAGTCACGGGAGGAGTACGAAATGTGTTTATTTAAGCCTCTGAACCTGATTGGCTGCTAGTTACTGCAAATATTTGCTTACCAGCGAAAACGTCTACTGAACCCACTACCACCCAGTGATGCCGTTCGGAAACAGAAAAATTTATTTTGGAGGATTTTTTTCAGTTCAGTTTTGTCACAATTAAAAGAACATCACTCCTCTGGAAACCTGTAATTTAATAATTTAGGCATTTTCCAAAGCTTAAAATTGCGTATTTTAGTGGGGAAAATCCTTTTAATTTTTTATTAAGCTAAATTTCACTTCAAATACTTTGGGCTGTTACGGGTTAATTAAAATGGAAAAGCGATTTCAACCTGAATCGGCAGTGTAAAGAATGAGTTTCAAAATACTGCCTTCGCTCAATTTTAAGCCTAAGAATTTTGTTAGTTTTTTAATAAATATCAAATTAGACAATTCCTTGGTACGAAAACCTCTTGTAACTGGATCTATATTAACCTAACGTATGGAAACTTAAATGAACGACTCTAAGACGATGAAGTTCGTGTAATATTTCCATGTATTCAAATCTTTGTGCCTTTACATTTCTCGTAGATGCGACCGAAAATGAAATTCGTAATGGTGTTTGTCTATGTAGGTTCGGTACCTCCTCCAGAACGGAGCGCGGCCGTCTATTAATCAGCCTGGCAACAGCGCTCTAGCGTGTGTATTACGCCATGTCCGTTGCTGGGAGTTCCGTTACGAATTGGTGAGCATGCTGCTCCAAGAGGGCGGCAACCCGCACGTCGTCGGTCGGGACGGGTCCGCGCCCTTGATGGTTTGTCTTGTACCTCTCATCAATAAGGACCCTCTTCACCAATTCACTCACAACATGAAGGTACGGCTCGCTTTTGGATCGCAATTTTTCATCAAAACACCGCTTGAATAATGTTTTCATACTTCCAGGTGTGCTACATTAACTGCGTGAGGATTTTATGCAAACACGGGGCCAGTCCTAACTGTTCTTCGCGGTCGAATCTCACCCCTCTGCACGTGTTGGTTTTCACGGCCAACGAAAGCATTGCGTTGTCTTGCCAAGAAGAAAAGGCCAAAAATTTTGAATTCATAAGAAACCTTTTGGTGAGTAGGGAACGATTAGACAGACGCCTATGTTCATATTCTACCCATTAAAAAAATAATTATCCTATCGAAAACTTAGAATAAAACCAAAACTTAAAAAGGTTTTCGACACGGAACCCTCCGACAAGAATTCAACGAAATCAAACCTAGCCTGACGTTTCCTGAATCCACGAAACGAACCCGGTTATGAAGAACTTGCATCCCTGTAAACTTGAGCCGAGAAGTTCCTTAAAACTTGGTGGTGCTTTTTGCAGGTGCTTCTTTTGCAAAACGGCTTGGACCACAACGTGAGCTTCTCCCAGCGGACGCCGCATATCTTCCCTGCTCTCTTGGACATGGTTCCGAATGTCCGGACTCCATCAGATCTGAAACACGTCTATAGCCTTCTGTTAGCCCTTCTCCAATTTGGTGCCAATCCAAATGTGAACATAGCATCTCCGCAGGAGCCTGCGAGACCACAGTCAGCGTCTATGTTTGCTAAAAATACTTCCAACAATGTAAGCAAGTTCGTTCCAACCTAATTGTAAGGTTCGAAGCTGAAATTCTTTACCTCTTGTGTTCCATCTTCGTTTAATCTTTCATTACATTAAGAGGGTTAGCAACTCACAGCCGTCAAAGTTTCATAAAACTAGGTTAGGTTCGGAGATACCTCGTCTCGCTACCCGTCCGCTCGGCTGCCAAGCCTGGTTTCGCTTCTCTGCGGCATTCATTGCCGTTGATGACTGATAGGTTAACATAGGTTCGGTATTCGCTCCGTTCGACTTGGCAACGGTAGAACACAAGAGTTGAAAAACTCCACCGTACAGATACTTCCTGTATGAGTATGCCACTGTATTAAAATCACGTAAATTTTGTTCTTTTTCTCCGTTGTGAAGATTTTTGTCGAGAAAATAATGGCTCCATGTTTCTGTTTTCAGGTGCTTTACTACTATATAGAAGTTATCTGCAGAAAAGAAGAGATTTACATGGACCCCGCCTTGTCCTTCGTGCGTATTATTATGCTCTTTTACTTAACTATGGATCACAAACCGTTGTACGCTTGCTTAAGGGTACTTTTCAGCCAAAGTACCGGACTGATTCCCGTCAGGGCCACGGCCCTCTTGAATGTAATCAGGAGTCTCCACTCCACCCCACGATCTCTCAAACAGATGTGTAGGATTTCTATCTACAAAGCGCTCCGTCGGAAGCCCGGGGTTTATGCCAACAAATTACCACTGCCGCCTACCTTGAGAGAATACATTCTAAATTTCGAGCCGTGAGCGAAAACCCGTTCATGTTCGGTTCGCCTTAGCGAGAACGCGCCATGCCGATCTAAGACAGCCAGAAAACCTACTTCATATGAGAGAACGGCAAGGATCTACCCGTCACTTAACCTCATTTAAAGTAGTTTCAGCCAGAGAACTCGTGAATTTCGTATTAATACTATGATTACCCTGAAGGAAAAGCCTTATTAAAGTCAGAACCGAATCCTATGAAATTTCCCGCCGTTGAGTGAGGCTAGCTCTTAGTTTCGCCTCCTTTCTCTGTTATGGAGTAATTCCGGCCGCTGTGTTCGGTGGCGCTCCCGCTCTCAGTAAGATGGCTAGACGTCTAAGAGACTTTTCCTTCCTAGTTGGACATCACCTTTCCGTTAACATCACCCTTCGAGAAAGAAATGCTCTCTAGACTATCAATCGAATAAGCTACATGCTCCTGCCAGGGTCGAATCTTAAGGTTGGACCGGTCATATTGGTGTCCTGATCGCAAGCAACCTAAAGCGACATTCGGTTGTCTGGAACGTTATCTTATTAACTAGCACTAGTTTGTCGGGCGAATAACTTCTCCGTTTGTGAAATATCGTTGCAAGGTTTCAAAAGAATTCTCATTCACCAGTAGGTTCGAAAATCAATTTTGATTAATACCGTACTCTTTGATTACTTCCGATGTTCTTTACATCATTCTTCTGGATCTTGAGAGAACTGTTGATTGAAGGAGCTTTACTTCGTTGTTTCGAGTTGGTCCGTTCTTACAGCGCTGCATAAGCCTGCATGATTTTCGTACTATGAGAGCAACTTTCGCTCGGACTTATTTAGCTCAGACACAAAATCTTTTTAAAACAGCAACAGAAGGAAGGAATGTCTTTAGATGTCTCCTGTTGCGCCGGCTTCCTGGCAAGAGTCACGAAAATATTTCGACGATCAATCATTCTAGTGTGATATTCTCAAGTGTAGTTACATGAAAGTCGTATTTGAGATATTTGATTTGATTGCAACTCAAGTCAAATGTATTCTGTGAAAAATACATTTTTGGAAAAAGACATTTACTTCCACCGTGGTGCCAAGCGAGGAGGGCGGAATTGAGATTTCTGGGGAAAAAAGTAGAAATGATGACTGAAAATCGCGTTATAGTGTCAAAAGGAAAACATTTGACAGGCAGAATTTGAGTTTGAACCGTGAGCCAACTTTGTGGAATTCTCAAAAATTGCGTTCAGCGGGCGCTTGAGAGCGCCTCAAGAAGGTGCAGCTGATCCTGTTCAACTCACTCTCTGGTATCGAGTCTATGATTTATATGTATGTTACCAAGAAGTTAATACGTTTGTTACCATTATTTTGAACGCGGTAGTTTTTTTTTTAAAAACTATTCGAATAGTTAAGTTTTGAATCGATGATAGCTTTTTAAAATAAAAGGCGTTGTAATGTTTGTACCGGTATTAGTTGAAAGGGACGTTTACTGGGTAGTAGTTTAAAAACGTTTGTCGTTTTCGCGGTTTTGAATGATCAGAAAATCGGGCAAAGACTGCTTTTCGCAGTGTTTAGTTTTATTTCACCAAAGATTACGATTACAAGTCAGTGTCCACCGTGTCTTTTGTTTTATTATTGAAATTACTTTAAACCTGTCAGGTGATGACTTTTTTTTAGTAAGTGGGAATTGGTTATAAATTTCAATCTTTTTTTTTTGTGATCAAAGATTTTTTGTCCTTGTATGGTAAAGAGATTAACGATCTGAAATATCTCATGAGGACTGAAGCTCCTAGCATTATGACTTAACCGTAAGGCAAAACATAGGTACTTTTTTTTCAGTTTACAAATTTGGGAAAATGTGAGAAATGAAGTATTCTTTATTCTTTGGATAGTTGAGCTCTGTTAATATCAATTAGAATGTTCACGCGTGAATTCATATTTCTTGGATTATTATTTACTCGACTGACTTTATGCTAATTAAAAATTTATTCAGTGTTAATGTGTAGTCTTCTTTCTCAAGGCAATATTGGGTCAGTCAAATGGGCATCAAACTCGTGGACCAGTGGAAGTGCAAGGGGCTCTTATAAAACTCTGAACTTACTTTCGCTGTTCCTTAAGTTATTTGACCCACGCCTATTTGACTCATCCAATGCGCCCCTGTAGAGATGATTTCATGGATGAAAATACGTAAGCTAAGTGTTTCTCTTGTTAAGCACGATATATCAAAGAAACGCCCTATATTCTTATGGGTTATGTTTTATAAATATTCTAGTTACGTTAATTGAATTAAGGCCGATAGCATTAACGAGGTTCGAGGCCTCCTCGTCGTTGCAGGGACGAACCCTTACCTTTCGGATGATATTAGTCTTGTAGGAAATCCCATGGCATAAGAGAAAAGTCAAATGGGCGACGGACTTCATGGGCCCGATGTCAAAGAAATGGTTTGAGACGACTAACCTTCTCGATAGAATCCTGTCAAGCTACAACTTAAAATCTGTTATTTTCGAGTTATAAGGTGCAGGAATGTTGTCGCCCATTCGACTTTTAATGTGCCGTGAGAGGGACGAAATATTGTATTTTACTAATTGATCAGTGCCTGAACGTGTCCACGATTCACCAGTGTCTTAACGATACTTAGTCTATTTGTTAGCATTCATAATTTCAGTTTGTCAATGGGCAAAAACTGTTTTGATCGTCATGGATTTGAAAGTTGAGGGCTGAGTCCCATGGGAAACTGAAAGAAGATAGAAGGAAAGACACTCGGCGAGACGAAATGCTGTAAAACCCGTGGAGAGTGGATCAGTGCAGAGTCCGAAATTAGGTCGCTAAGAGAGACCCCATAATACATGGGAGGTGGGGGGAGCCTTCCAGCCAACTTCAAAACGAAAAGTAGACTCTATGGAGTAAAACGAGAGTTCGCTGTACTACTTCGCGGGTCTCGTGTACTATAAACGTCGGTCCGCTAAACCTGGGTAAACTATTAGTCGCGTGGGTCCACCGCAGACGAAAAACACTTTTAAGTCTCCATTGGGGGTATCGCATATAAAGGGCGTAATAATGAACCGTACCCAGAAGTTTTACGGTGTAATAATTCGTAAATACAAGCCAGGAATGTTACGGATTTGAAAGTTTGCTGACGTATATCTTATTTTTTGACCTGATCGAAAAGCATGACTTATGTATAATCGAATCCATGTACTCTTATGTACATCTAACGTGTTCGTCAATTGTTAGTTGTAAATCCACAACGTGTCCAAACCTTTGATGGTACTTTAAGAACAGAGTTTTAAGTACAGTGGAAGTCGAAATATTGGTTTTCGGTGTCTTTCCCCCGAAAAATATGAAGAAAAAATAAAGATATGACTCCAGAGGTTCAGCCAATTCAATGATATTACTAACATACATTTCTTGACGATCTGACACCGCAAATCAGTATATCTCGCTGCTTCCGACTGTACATGTTATACTTAAGATAAGAAAAAATCATAAGGACGTACTCTATTTTGCCTTGTTTAAAGATATCCTTAGTAGTGCAACATCACCTAACGCTCTCTGAAATCAAAATGAGCCTGTTATTTGAAAATAATTTATCAGATGTACTGTATGCAATAAAAAAAAACATTTTATTTTGTTAACGGAATCATGGACTGTCCCGCTCATTAATAACCACTGTGTTCAAAATCTCGTGTAAAGATCGCCCGCATATGGTTGATGTGTTTCGAGTGCGTGTTATGAAATATTGTTTGCCTCACTAATTTACTCTTTATTTATTGTTTACGCCAACTAAGGTTTTTCTAACTTGCCCCGGTTTATTTTCGTTTTTATTATTATTATTGACTCCGGTGGTGAGTTTTATACCGATGTTACGACTGCTCACACATTGAAGTGCAGGACTTTTATGTTGTTTTTGCCAGTGATTGTGTGTGTTAAATTATGTAAGTTTGTTGATCAAATACCGGTCATGTTCTGCCCTTTAGATTTTTGTTTGTAATCTCATAGCCTATTTCGAAGTTCGAATTTTTATCCCCTTTCGTGTTTTTGTGTTCGTCTACTTTACTGTGTTTCCCAGAATTATTACTCTATGGAAATTCAAACAGATATTACAAGACGCAATTTGCCGTACCGGTATTCATGAAGCAATCGTTTTTGAACGACTTTGCGTTATCCCTGTATATTTTCGGGCTTGAGTCGGGAATGTTGTGGGATCACTTTGTTCATTAAAAAGACTTCTTTGTGACTGTTTTGTTGGACCAGAGAGATTGTTGGTCGCTAGTTTTGAAGAGTTTGTTTGTAACTTGTTTTGTGTAACACTAGTATTACTGAGAAGGATTCTCCAATATTGTTTGTTGTCAATATATTATATTGAGAGTTATTGTAAGCAGTTTACGATGAAGAAATACGTTTTTATTCAAGCTTCCCTCTAAAACCTTTTACTCTATCCAACAAGGAGAAGTGAAGGTTGACGGATCATCTTGACGTTTTTGCGCTTCTTGTCAGACTACTAACTCGGTTTTACAAGTGAGCTACAAGGGAGCTACAAGTAAGTGAGCTACAAGGGAGCGGTTATACGTTATTCCAGGATACTAAAACAAGGACAAGTCGTTTTCCATAAAATCCGAAAGTTCTCCTTGAAGAAGAATACTCGTGTCTTGTTAGGAAACAAGACAAGATCGCGGAATCCGATCTGTAGAAACGTCGAATTTTCTGGAAGTAGTGAGCTAATTGGCCTACTATCGCGGATCATTGCGCTCGCGCCTTCTTCAGTACTCTGCGGTCAGTAGGTTGATTTTGGTGCTCATTGTCAGAAAGCGGCCGCGTCGCTTGTAAGTCTCTTTCACGGACGACTGCGTACCAAACTTGACTGCTCTGCGTAATGCACTCTCCTTATAGTTTTTCTTTTATTACATAACCGAAAATTTTGCAATTTGGACTTCTGTGTTAAAATCGTTAGTGTTAACGAGAGTTTGGTACCTGCTCAAAAGCGGGCGTTTTCACGAAGAAGAGGATGAGATTGCCCGCTCGTATCAGCCACGTTTATTCTCATTATATTAGAGCAATTATAAAAGCACTGTGCATTTTATTAATTTAGCTATGATAGCTTTTGCTGATGTATCATGTAAAATCATCATTTGTGTTTGAGGATTTTTTTTTAGGGATTATAAATTGTTAGGTTTATTTTGGATAAAAATATCTTAGGAAAGTTGTTTTTTTTTAATCTGCTTTTTGCTGGTTACGGATGAAGATCCGGTCTTAAGTTACGGAGCGTCTTTTCCAGTGCACTTAGTATGATCTGTCACGTATAGAGCAGTCGTATGATCTCGACGAGGACAGACCGGATTAAACCTACAACTAGTCTCAAATTGGGAAACTTTTGGGGAGAGGGGGAGAGGTTCTTCGCGACGCGATGTGTGATTAATGGAAGTTGAGCAGGGCGTACGGAATAGTAGCCAGGCGGCTCGAACAAAACGTTCAATTGTTCTGTGTCACACTTTTTGATACTTATGCTATTTGTACATCTGTAAGATGGAGGGGGAAAGAAATAATCCGCTTTGCACCGCGACTTTTTCACTGATAAGCGAAATCCTCCGGTGCACTGTAAATTTAAGACGTTAGCTTTTTCTCCTTATCAGTTCCACCTTTCGAAGCCAGGACGAGCTATGGCGGAGCGAAGCATAAGCCACCAAACGATACATCATTAAGCGACTTGAGGCTTACTTACAATTTGATACCATGTTCGTCGCTCGGTTGCGGAAATCCATATATTTAGATTTTCATTTTAAAGGCGAAGAAAATAACAGCTTGCTTCCGAAGAATGAAATATTAAGGAAACATTAAAATCTGCAAAAAAATATTTCGAATCAGTACGGGTTCTCTCATTTTATCAATGATCAATAGCTTCCCTGGTCTCAAGTTCAAAGTCTCAGCAATTTCCTGTTTTGAATGGGCGCACCAAACGGGAGCAGTAAATTAAACGAGCGTGAAATCTGCACCTTTTTGTTGAGGATTACAACATGATGACTGTGATCTTTTATTCTTACTGCAAGGAGGAACCGATAGTTTTGGCAAGATAAAGTCGCGTGAATCAGCCACAGCTCTGACAAACTGATTCGATTAACATGTTCCATGATCAATTTTTGTCGCAGACGACCATGAACGAACTTCCTGCGTTTTGTGCGTCAAAACTACGGTACCGGTAGTGAACCATCATTTTGAGGTTCTTTTCTGTCAAGGTTCAAGAGATCACAATTTTTTTTTCTGTTGGGGTCATTAACATCGACTTTGGCAAATAAATTGTTGTGATTGGTTTTTATCATTAAGGTAAATCCGGCCAGACCTTTCCCGACGGGGCGCGGAGCTGGTCTTGATTCAAAGGGATACAATGGCCGAATGAGATATTAGGGGTGCTAAAATCTGAGGTCGCCCCTGAGGACGATTCACCGCCCTGATTTGATCGTGTGCCATGAACCTCGAAACCCGATAGCCCTCCTCATTCACCTCGACATTCGACAATCCCGAGACGATTCTTGATAAGGCACAGATGCACCCGGTACGCGGATTTAAGACCTCCCTATGATTTTTTTTAAAAGTCATAGAATATTAATCTTTATCTATTACCTATAATATTATCATTATGTTTTGTGGCACAGCAGACAAAAAAAGGGGGGGGAGGAAGAGGGGACGAGAAAAAGAGGACAACGGTGAATCTCAATCAGGTGCCAGGAAAATATTCTTCTGTATTGTCCTTCTGGTGGTTTTAATTACTTTTTTTTGTCATTTTTGTCGATCCCACCCTTTTCATCGAGAAATTGCCTGAATACCTCCCACTCATTTTTTAAGTTATCCGTTTTGGAACGTTTGAAGAACAATATCCATTTTATTAAGTACCAGTGTAAGCCATTTCCGGGCTTACAACATAAAAAGAAGTATCACGAAAAACACCTCAGATGCGCAAAAGCTGTGATCGATTGGTTCCTGGCATCACATTTTAGAGCAGCTTCAGAGCGTTGCTTAAAAAAAATAATAATAAAACGAAAACTACCCGCGCGATTCGATGCGCTCGGCCTCTTGATAATTTGGAAAGAAAAAAAAAGCTGGAAAAAAAGTCGTCCAGCTTAATTTTTAAATCCTTTTTTTTTAAGAATCATAGTTGCCTTCTGTCAGTTTTTAAGTTTTTTCTAATAGAAAATCGCTGCCCTGCTGTTCCAGCCATACGAAATCATGCGCCTCTAAATTTTGGTCATCTTCTTAATGAGGGAAAATGGCGTCCACGAATCCAAAGTTCGCCTTCTTTAGTAAATCGAGATTCAGAATTCGGAAAGTAAACACACCCTTGCGTATCAAAGAAAAGATATTAAAAGAGAATCTGCCGGGTGCACCGCGCATTTGTAATCAAGGGAGGGAAACGAGTGTGGATCAGTGCCACCAGAGGGCGCCACGAGACCGGCAGACTCCGCATGCTCCGCATCGTCCAGCTGCAGACACAAGAAGGGAGAGAGAGAGACAGACAGAGGAGGAGACAGTCAGTCAGTGAGTGCTTGGATGCGGGCCGGAGAACAACATGACGAGTGCGCGCCTCTCGTGTGTAGTGTTAAATTGCTTGTTATTGTTATCGTGGGCACAAGCGGAAAAGATTAACGAGCAATGTAAGTACTTTTTCCGACGTTAACCCGGGTTTCCGAGTCTGCAGACTCCGTATCGATCCACGGTGCGTGCTGCAATGAGGCGAACATAACCTCTGCGTCGACAGTAAACATTTGGAAAGGCTTCAATATTTAGGCGGCTCGTGCGCTCATTACCATGGCATTTTGTCAAAATTATGCACACTATTCCAAAAATTTGCTCCGTCGAAGCCCTATTGGCAACTGCTTGTCAAGCCTAAATTTCAAGCAATGTTTATGTCTATCTCTTTACCAGTACATGAATAACATCCTCCTTTCCTTACCATTCGTTACATTCTAAATATCAAAACTGTCAACGAATCATTATACAGCATATGAATAGCTACTTCACAACGAAGCAAATATGCGAGGGGCCAGGATCGAAGTTTTAATGAGCGTGAGAGGAAACTGTAAGGGTTCTGTCGGAAACCGAGAACTTTCCCTTTCAAGTGATATCCCACGCCTTTGAAGTTTGTTTACATTTGTAATGTATATTTTTAGACTGTGGGGTAAAGCGAGAGGGAGTCAATAACCAAGCTACACCGAACGCCCAGGCTTCAGACAGTAACTGCGCTGGTCCCGATTGTTTACGTTTTTTTTTTCGGTCGTTTGACGACGATATTTTGCATTAAGGAGGGGAATATGTATCAATAATCACCCATGATTAAAAGTTCATTTCGTGGCGGCACCCACAAACGCCAAATTTCAAAACCGCCAACGCCGTACCCGCCAGTATCCATAAGCGCCAATAATCATAACCGCCAAACTTAAAGGTAAGGTTGGGGTAGGTTAGGTTAAGGTAGGTTAGGTTGGTAGCGGCGTTGGCGGATTTGAAATTTGGCGTTTATGATAGCTACCCACCTACTCTCATAACGTCCCGCACATTACCCTCGGATATGGGCAAATATTCACTCTTTAAGAGCGGTTCCCCGATAGCAACGGAAATCCTCACCCCTTCTTGAGGTCTGTTCGTTTAAAATTGCCTTGCTGTCAAGTAAATAGGACCCGTTGGAGCCCCATTTCGCTGTTGACGTGTAATTTCGTCGTCGTGACGATGATAGCCGAAAAGCGGCGAACTTCACTCAAGTTTTAAGCACGAGCGTCTGAGCGAAGGTACTTGAAAGAGGTACCCTTTTAGAGCCGCGGGAAATTAGAAGTGGTATTTTCTCGCAGCAGAAAGTGCAATATTGTCGCGAACCCACCAGGAGTCGCCGGCAGGCGACGCAGGTATTCATATTAAGCGCCATTCCAAAAGTCGGCGGGGCCAACGCAAAAATAGGGGGATCTTGAAGAGCGTTCTTAATGGAAGTAAAGAGCAAAGCTCCCTTTTGTGGCCGCTAATAGAGAGCTTACACCGATAATATTTCGGGGAAAGATGTTACGCCGGAATGACGGGGGAGTAAAGTAATTTTAGGCGCGTTTCACCTCTTGAAGCGGAAGACCAGCGGTATAGCCCAAATCAAAAGTCACTCCGGATTTTTATTGGCTCACTGATTTTAAAACATCTGTAAGGTCTTGGTCCTACTTGGTCATGGTTAAACAGGAACCTCACGTATTTTCGTCTGTTTTTCGATATCCTATCAATGGCTAGGCCTTATCAAACGGAAGGTCTTGGAGAGAACTTTCCATCCGTATATTTATAACTCTTGATAGCTGGGTTGTTATTAGACCCAAGTAAGATTGAACTAGCTTAGTTAGGTAGCAAACTAAATAAGCTAGGCATACCTGAATGTTAATCGGGTTAATCCGCGGCATCAACACCGCCGAGAAGTAAGCTGCATCAGGCTAACAAGATAAACTCGGATTTTAAGTGCCTTGTGCGTCGCTCCGCTGTTGCTCCGTTTGAATTGTTGACGGAAGGTGGAACGTAGAGGTGGACAATTCCACTTTTAAAAGTGACAATATGTGGCGTCACGGACTTGTCTCACTTACGCTATTTAAATAACGTTGCATCACGCTCTGATAACCCGACATTTGTTATGACCAACGCCGTCATTTTTTTTTCATTCTAATTTGACGCCTGTAACAAGAAATTCTGTTTCTAGTGAGAACATTCTAGCTTAGCAGAATGTCAGCTCTTTGCTATTTTTTTGCGTTAAAAAATCATTTTTTTGAAAAAAATCTTGGTATGAATACTGAAATTATCCAATAGTTTAAGGTTGTAAGTTTTGGTGTCAGCTGGACGTACTGTCACGCTCAAAATTTGACGACTTTTTATCAGTGAAATTTTGCAGTAGTCGGAGATAACCCTCGACTGTTCAGTCGAGGGCATAAATAGCTATGACTAGTGATTTTATTTTTTCTTATTTGTATTGGTACTGTTAGTTTATTTTGATAGTGTCCTTATTTCAGTCGATTTTAGTTGCGTTGCCAACCTGAATTTGAAAGAACAAAAAATCACTTGTCAGTATTTATGCCATCGACGGTACTTCTGAAGGCTTGTTTATTTTTAGGCGGAGGGAAGCAAGAGACGCTGAAATTTCGTGTTCTTTAAATTACATTTCTGCAATCGCATTACTTTAGTAGATGTGCAGCGCGCGATTTAAGAGAAGGCGTTGCTATGCTGCGGAGTGGAGTCATTTGTAGAAGGAGGATAGTGACGCGGGGGGGGGGGTGCGAGAGCGTTCAAATTCAAGCAGGTGAGACCTGGAGCACTTTTTGCAAGGCGGAGGTCGGCGGCTTCGAAATTCTCGGTGCTTTCTGAAAGCTTGCTCTATTCCACTTAACTCTTAATTGATGATATATCCAGGTGCTGTCGGTTACCTCATCTCGAGCCTCATCTTCTAGGTCTCGTTCATATTTGTTGATTTTTCGATTATCTTCAACGTTTTCCCAAACATTACTGATTTTTCAACTGTACACTCGAGATAATTATACGAGTACAGTAGAAATCGTACATAACGAGCACGAAGATCAAGCCGAATTTGCTCGTTATAACCGGTTCTCGTTATAACCGATATCGCTATATTTATATACGTGCATCTACTAAAACATTTAATTACGGTATCTGAGGGGTTAAA
>Ga0058701_10002993_pt1 | contig 13149 bp, 12 predicted proteins | sample AgamicOrMae_FD_97039 | JGI IMG/M metagenome (GOLD analysis project Ga0058701, IMG submission 97039) | Agave microbial communities from Guanajuato, Mexico - Or.Ma.e | ecosystem: Host-associated > Plants > Phyllosphere > Phylloplane/Leaf | place: Guanajuato, Mexico | collected 2012-06-04
AAAAAAAAAAAAAAAAAAAAAAAAAAAAAAAGGAAAGAAAGAAAAAAAGAAAAAAAAATGCAGCGCTACTGGAACTTATCTTTAACTCTTGATATTTTGGCGCCCGTGATCATAAGAGCTTCCACAATTAAGATACTGTCTCTATTGTCGACTTAATCGTTCATAGACAACTGTTCAGCAGGAAGAGATCTCTTCCCGGCGTTACAAATAGCCCATTTTAGGCGTCGAATACGTACGTTGAATCTGTGCGACAGCCTCTGCGAATCCAAAGGTACCCTTCTCCATCAATTTGGCCGATTCTTGAGCTCCCCAGTCAAACATATTTCCCGCTAAAACGGACGTGACCAGCTCTTCGTGAAGCTCTCTTCCATGCAAGCCGTCCAGAACCTTCAAACGGTCAGCTAGCTCGCTCATCGCTGCATCGTTCTCCATTTGTTTTTGCTGCAAATTAACAACTTGTTGAAATCGTCCTTAACACGATGAATCATTCCTGTTTTCAATGTTTACCTTTAAATACGGATCAGGAAAGTCTAGTTCTTTGAGACAGTGCTCAATCGTATCGAGAAGACTTCTCACGGACAAGCTTCCGTAGGCACTGGAAACAAACGTAAGATGAAAAAATGAAGACGGGATGGTTAACGCAGATAATTTGCTACAATTTTGATTTTTAATGATTTTTATTTCCATGACACTTTTTTGTCATTTCTAGCTGATCGGTGTGCGCCATTTTCGATCTCGAAAAAGCTTATATTCCATGACCACCTTCGCCCGATTTTCCCTCTTATCTGTTGTTCCGGTCGAGTTTCCCCTGATATTTCCCTAAAGCCTTTTTCACCCCAACATTATCAGGTTTCACGCGGTGTCCACATTTAAGGCAACTCTACTTACGTAATACCAGCGATTTTAAGTTTCTTTTATTATACCTATGACTTTAGGCGGAGTCTACCTTAAACTAGAAGCTTTTCGCTTCTCCCTTCCAAATTTGTTGCCGATATTCCACGTTTACGTCACGACCGATTTCGATTTTCCAGGATGGCATATCAAGTTTCACAGAAGAGAACCATTTTGAGCCCTAAAAAACAGAAATCGGCCGAGGCATTCATAAATCGCGGGTGAACTTTAGGAGAGAAAAGCTGATGGTCACCAGATCGGAGACCTACCTCTAAATCTGAAACTCTTCAACCGATTCGCATTTTCCAGGACGGATATTGAAGGGAAAACGTTACATTTTGTTTCCGGTCTTCAAAAACGGAAATCGGCTAAGAAATAAACTCACGGCGAAAGGCAAACCATACGCTAGTTCCACCTATTTTTGGACGACAGGGTCCACAGGAGGGCTTCTTGTTTTGGAATTCCATAAAACAATAAAAAATCATCGGTAATTACGGGAAAAGGGGCTTTTGACAAACTTACAAGGGCTGCTCTCGTAGTTCCCGCAGACGCGTGACAAATTTTTCCTTAAAAAATTCTCCTCTTTGTTTTGCAGTTGCTGAGTCTGGTTGACTGTTGACGGCGCGGCTTGCATACTTATCGACGGATCCTTCGAAGAGGTTCAGCCAATACTCTCTGAAACAAGAAAACACAGTTTCAATCCAAGTCAACAGTTCTTCGTCCAATCCCGAAATTCACATCAATTCCAAAATCAGCTTGTAGCCCTGAAAGGCGTCGAAAAACGACAATGTAGTAAAATCATAAATCAATCCTGCAATGGATTTGTTAATAGATCTCATGTAATTGACCAATTGTGATACTCCCGGTTACAGATAGGCTGTTTTCTTGCCTTAAGTTACACGAATCAGCTGAAGAAAATTACGAATTTTTTTGTTAAATTCATGGCGACGAAAACGGGCCAAAAGATATTTACATTGAATTGACATTCTGTAGATGAAACGTCCATTTACAAATTTCCGACGGAAATTAGGAAATGTTATTCACTAAGGAAGGTTTGTTTGCCTTCGATTTGGGAGAAATAGCTTGAGAGGCAGAAAGAATTTAAATTAAGTAACACAAAATTGCTTAATTAAAAAATGGGTCCAAAGACGGCCTAATACTTCTATGTTCGTCTTGATACCTCTAGCGTTTCCAGGATACCGGGGTTCAGTAAAAAAATAAATTTAAAAAAAAAAACTGACAGATAAACTTTTGTCAAGGAAAGTTTTTTTTTTTAATAACTTAAAAACCGATGGAGATATTGGTAAAACATACAGAATCAAATGCAAAGCAAATTCTGGGGGAACATTCGTCCGACTGGACTCGCTAGGGGAGGTTCTCAATTCGAGACCAATTGCAACAAATACCGAAATTTTCATCCAAATCGGTCAACTTGGTCGTAAGATATCCACTGACAAACTTTTTCGCACAGACAGACAGACACATGCACACACACGTCAAGCTAAAAACCAGTTTTCTTGGCGTTTCAGCGTCAGTAGAGTCAGAAAATGTGCTTGTTTGTTAGATCGACTTCGAATTTTTGACGGTATTCCAATACTTCCATTCGTTCTGCGAACATGGAAGTATAACTAATGAATGGACTAGTTATCCGACATTCGTGAGTTTCAAATCGGTAGTAATGCGGTTTGAGGAAGGTAACCTGATAGTAAATACCTTGCTTCGTGGTCTTCGGTTAGGTTAACGGTGTCCGGGATGTAGGAAGCTGGGTCGGCAAGAAGAGGGCAGAAGCACACCGTAGCTTCTCCTCTGTCCATTTCCAATTGGCTCACCGGAATCCCCGAAATAGCCGAAGTGTTGATAACCTCGTTCAAACCAGAACTCCCGGCGTAGTTTTCAAGCCACGAATATTTTTCCGTGTCTAGGAAGAAAGAAAAAGGAAAAACAGAGAGAGAGATCATTAGTATAGGTAAGCAGGAATTTTCGAGGTAAAGCTCAAAAACGTTCTTACTAAGAAAAAGCGGCACGGCGTTTTACGTCACCATTAACGAAAACCATACGTGAGAACAGATCAAGTTCTTAGTTAAGACAAAGTTTAAGTCGTATTTTTACCTAAGTACACAAATTAAGATTCATGTAGGTAAGTAAATATTAGCACAGGCTTCCCAACAGATCATTGCGATAACTATGAAACCAACTGGTTGATAATTTTACTTCTTAGTTTCAAGGTGTCCCCGAGCTCGGATTTCATGATGTAATCCAATAAAGGCCATAATAAGACTTACCCCATTCTTCGGTGCCTTTAAGAAACGCTCCGATGGCTCCAAGATATCCTTCATGTCTTAGAAATAGAGACTGCACTTGATCCCTGCTCCAATATCTGATTGAGAAAGTTAACGTGTGCATACTCAGCGGGTGATTCCTCAAAAAGTAGCCTCCGAAATAAACCTGAAAAATTTGCGAATACGATAGAGGTTGAAATATCGCACAAGTCGTTAGAGATATCACAAATAGGGTATGATATCTTTGCAGGTCTTCAAATTTTACGTGGACTAGACCTTAGCTCTTCCTCGATATATCTACTCCTTTTAGAGTTATGAGGGTCCTTTGGAATGCCGAGAACCACTCCCCCCCATTGTAAGGGAAATGTAGCTCTGACAGGTCTTAAACGCGGATTGGCTTCATATTTGAATTTCATTGGTCGATAAGAATACACCGACTGATGAGACCAAGATTGATTTGCATCGAAGAAAACAAACACAAAAACGGACAAAATCCAAGAAAAGTTAACAAATATTGACTTAGATATTTCCCAGTACCAAAATAAGATACCGCAGTAGCCCGTGTTTATTGCGCACTTATTTTTATTTCGAAAACCCGGCGGAAGTGCATTAAACACGGATGTGTATTATACACGGACTTCAAAGGGGGAAGAACAGGTTAGATTGAAAATTGATTTTATAGTTACGTACTAGTAGGTTATCTTTACTGAAATATTTCTTTATTGCGGAGAAAAACGGGTAAAACTGAATTTTAGAATAAACTTTAAGCATTCTTTCCTTAAGCAGGTTAAATATCTGCCCCAAAGTTTTGTGTAATAATCAAATCGAAGTAGTGACTATTCACACGCTGTTACATTTAAAATATATTGGGTTGGTTTCAGAGCGCAAGTCACCTCCTATTTAAAATGCATTAGGCTGATTTGCGTGCGTTCAAGTCTCCAATGTATCAACATCGGCGTGAGTATAAAACTGACCAAAAACACATTATGTTGATGTGGTGGTGTATATTGTGATTGCGTACTGATACCATTTGACGTTTGGAAAATAAGGCTATCGTCGAATTCCACAAGCAATCGCTAGGTGGAAACAACATGTTGGTCCTTAATGCGTAAGCGTCAACAATAACCTTAAGTGCGCACTATATCTTTCAAAAATTAGGGTGAGAATGAAAAACGAATGCGCATTGCTCATGGGCTAATGCGATAAAAGTGACTCACTGGATGCCCTGAGGATCAAACCTCTGGATCCTGGTTGCGACTTACACACAAGTGCAGCGCATCAACAAATAAAAAAAGCACTCGGAAGAGGCCGAAACTAAAACCGGTGGAAGCTTACCTTATTAAGTTTATGCATCATTGCATACAAACAGGCAATTTGACCGATATCATTGCTGATTGTAACGAGGAGACTTCTTGCTAAATCCGCTTCTGAAAAATTCTTACCTGAAAAACATAGAGATTGATTTGTTTGATCGCGAGACGGAGTAATCACTTAACCATCTTGTTCAATGCTACTCACCGTCGCTAGACTTCTGACTGATATTCATTGCTTTTCCAAAGGCCGAGGCAATGATGTCTCCAGAAAGACCAAGGGCGTTCAAGTCTCCTCCATAGATATCTCTAACTAACATGTCCACTTTCCTGTGGTCACCTATCTCAGCCAGGTCTAACAGCTCGTCAAAGCCCTGAAAAACAGAAGGATGAAGTCATAACATTCCGCTCAGCCAGATATTTTACGAGATCTAGCAGCAAAGACGGTTGTTCGGCGACATTCAAATAGAGCACACCTTTGCTGACGTTAGAAGCGTTCCTAGGCCCCAAAACGTGCCACCTCCAGTGGCCGTGCCTCCGATACGTTCGTACGAATCGTCCGACTCCACCTGGAACCATACAAATAGGTATGCAATCGCATTATTCGAGAAATATGACGCTCAAGTAACCTTTTAACAGCTTACAGCGGAACATCCACATGTGTCTCACCCCAATACAGTTGAAATTCTCAATGGGACCCGAAGGTTCAATTGGACGCAAAGGAGGGATTTTTAAGCTATAGAGAAGCTGCCCAAGATCGTATCTACTAAATAGGAAGGGGCGTTAAATTGAACACCAAAAACTTCACCTGTAATAGCACCCCTCCCCAAGGAAGAAAAAAAAAAACTCATTCTGCAAGTGAATTAATAAGTAAAACCTCAGCGAAGAAGACAATACAAAACTGCAACATTTCGAGGAAGACGTTTCTCATTTTCCGCTTGGGATCGCCTGGGGATTTACCGCTTTCCATAAGAGCGACGTTTTGAAATTGATGGTTTTACCGTGGATCTCAAAAACTCGTAGTAAGTTTGCGTGAACTTAATTATCAAAAACGTAAGATTATGTGTCTCTAGACATGAAACTAGCTCTTGTCTCATGCTCTAGATTACTATTTCCTTCCGAGAGTTGAACGGCATTTCCCGCCGTTTGTGAAAATTCCCAGCAATTGTCAAGGCGACAAGTCAGTCACCCTGCGTTTGGTATGCGGCGAGATTTCAGGGGTATATCAGAGCGACACAAGACTGTCTTGTTTTACTGTTTGAAAAGGACATTTTTTTTGTTGCTCTTTCCTCAGCTTTATCTTCAAGCCCACTCACCAACGCCAAAAATAGGAACGCACCTTCATTATGCTAACGCCGGATCCGATATTGACAAGAAGATAAGGGAAGATATTTGGATCTGCTGACTGGAAAACATACTGCGGTTCGGCGTTCCGATGGTACATGAAGGCTTCATTTGGAATATTCTTGAGCAAAAAGTTGCAACCTTTGATCAGGCAATCTATTTCATTCTCCTTGTCTACTCTGTAAACACAGAAAATTATTTGTAAAAAAGCTGATGTGAACCAAGCAAAGGACATTGTTTTAAGATAAAGAACTGTCTTCATCAAAAGTGGTAAATTGAAAAAAAAAGAAGATAGATTAGGTGGCATTATTATGAAGGGAACTTCTGTGTCATGCATTTCCAGCGCAAAGTGACAAATGATCAAGCCGAAAACATAGAAACAAAGGGCACCTGATTCTGAAGACAATTACTACCAATGTTAAAAGACAATAAAAACTTACGTGAGCCCAAGCTTTTCTTGAATAAGATGGGAGTATTTGTAGGCACCACCTCCAGTAGCCTTAATGCTCTTACCAACCATCTTTTCCTTCCTATGGGTTAAGTGCTGTTGAATAAAATCCAAACAGCTTTCTATATACTTTGTTTCAAATTTGATGAAATGTAATCTTGCTCCTTGGGAAACTTCATATGACGTGGTATTCTGTGAAAATAGAAAATGCACAGTTTAAATTCAGTTAAGAAAATTTCCTCAACAGAACATCAGCTTAACTGGCAGACATGATAAGATTGATTGATTGATCTTTTTTTGTCCACATTACCTAAAATTAGGTTTCGGCATCGTCAGAGATTTTCTGTACAATGATCTGGAGGTAAGTGGGCAAAAAATACACCTGACATACAGTACACTGGCTCCATTTTTTGAGTTAATAAATCATATGCAGTCTGAGAATAAATAGATGCCTCCAGGAAAAAAAATCTTAATTAACACAATTTGTCAAAACTTGAGCTTACCACCTCTGAATTTGAGTTTGCTTCTTCAGACTCATTTCCATACAATACTCTTCTATGGGAGATGGTAGAATAATATGCAATTTTTGTAAGGGACCCACCTGTTCAAAATAAAAATTGAATTAGTAGGTGTCCACCTAGCACAGGCACAAATATGCCATGACATGGTGAGAGCGACAATATCAATGGGACAAATGTGACGGTAGTTTTAGTAAGCTCATAGGAACACGACTCCTTGTTTTGACCTCTTGACTGAAAAATTGTTTTGACGTTCTGGCAAGCATTGAAAAAACTTTGAAACATACAGGTGAAACATACAGGTATGTCATACTGCGATACTTCATTTGATAGTAATATTAGAAGAAGCACACGTCATCACGAGGTGTCGGCACACGGAAATGTAAACAGATTCAACAAAAATAGTCAGCCGTGACAGCACACGGCAAAAGTAAACATGGGTGAGCACTTGAGAGAGGTTATGTTACACCGACATAACTAAACTGAATGGGACTGGACAATCAACATAACGACGACTGAGATGTGAAATGTTCTTCAAAGCGAATAATTTAATGTTAAGTAAGCTCTCACAGAAGATGAATGACGCAGCTTTAATTGCATGAATAGTCAATTGTTCAACCATGACACGCACCAAAAGTATCTTTCGAGAAATGAAAAAGGTAACACACTTACCGATATCAATAGCGAACCTCTTAGCATGTTTTAAATTCCGAAATGTTTCCAATGTGGCAGGAATTTGTATACTTCGTGTGTGAGGCCGAGTTTTAGCTTCCATTGGTTAAGGAAAGTATGGACTTGACATAAAACCTAGAAACAAATAAACAGGCCTGATTGTCAAGAATCAACATCAAGCAAAGTTTCACCGCAAAGCTAGACTGGAAGCGATGTCGGAGGAAAACTGCGATTGCCGACGTTTCATAACGTACCAAATACAAGTTTAGTGTAAACAGTGATTATCTGCGAACTACGGTGTGTAGGAAGATTGAGCAGTGTTTGCACCGTCGTCCGTCTGTCTCCCGCTGCCGTGTCGTCAGCTGCGGCAGTTTGTTTGTGCCCCTCTCCTCACCTGTCCCTCTCCCACCTTGATAAATTTGGGCGGCCTTCTTTCAAAAACCTTCAGAACGATCGCGGTTGTCGACACCAAACAATAGAATCTTTCTCGAAAAAAAAATAAATACGAACATTCTTCGAAAAGGCATAACTTGCATCCCAGACTTTGCCGTCTTAGGGAAAAATATGCTCTCCGATAAAGCCCTAATCTAGGGCTTTATTCTCCGGGAGCAGCTCTGTCATTGCGGTCGTTAACTTCCATTAATCGGTGGATTGTTATTGATCTACAGATCACGAAAATTTCTTATTGAAATCTACAGTAATCTAGTAGCGGTGGCAAGATCGGTTTAGGAAAGCGTTTATCCGCGTCGAAAAAACCCAAGAGCTATTCAAGCATGATACCATGTGAGTACACTCACATAATGATACTATGAGTAGCCCAATAGAGCCTTGTCGGATCTCTAGCAAACGCTAGTACCGGTGTCATTATTAAAGTGCTGAATTTTCTTTTCCCTATTTTGATTCTCCTCCACCTCTCGACAATCAGGCACATTTTCCAGAAGTTCCCTGTTCCTTTCATTCCTTTTTTCGACGATGTAAAATCAGAAGTTAGAAATTGCGAGAAACGACGTCTCTACAAATGATTTTGAAGCCTCTCTTATTTCAAATACAGACAGGTAGTACCCTCCACACTTACCTTAAAATGGTAAAAAAAAAGGAAGGCAGCTTCAAATAAAGATCAACACTCCGTTTAACATACAGATATATTTCAGGCTAATCTACAATATCCACAAGTTTATGCAGCGACACTTGTTAAAGGATTTGTGAGGCTTGGTGAATGGGTACTTTCACTTGAAATAACGGCAGAAGTTTTCGGTTTCATTTCTTCAGAGATAACGGGAGTTTTCTCTTCCGCCTTCTTTTCCGGGGCGGGATTTGAAATTGTTTTCGGTTTTTTCTCAATGGGCATCTTGGACTGGACTAACTTTTCATCCAGCCTAGTCCATTTTTCATCCACCAACCACAACCACCGGGCTAAATCGTCCGCGTTCGCCACCTCCGTCAAGTCCTCCATCTCTTGATTTGAACTGCAAAGGAAAAAAAAGTTATGATTAAGAGGGGAGCGCACCGCTACGTGGACGTAAAGTCCTTCCTTGAAGATAGCCAAGTCCTGTGAATGATTATAAAAATCGACATGTCATGTTAAAAAGACGCCATAAGTGTTCGAGTTACATCAGAAAGGCCGTCGCGTCAGACATAGGCAAGACGTATGATCAATAATACTATTTCATGACAGCATTACATTCCAGTTTGAACTATTTGCGACCTGCGATAATAAAAACTCGATAATCTCAACAAATTCTTATCTGATCTGGTTAATTGAAGGTAATATACATATAGATAAAAACAGACTCCCTTCAGAATTAAAAAAAAATGGTCGGATAAGAATGGTTGTTATACAATTTAACGAGCCGTAAACTACCTAATTAATTTATATAAAGAGTTTTTGACAGTGTCTCCTGAGCAATATAGATAAAATAATAAAAAGAAATAATGAAAAAAAAACTTACGGTCAAAAATAAAACAAAGAAAAAACAGGTTACTTCTATTCGCTCGGTCATATTTGAGACTAAACCGATCGGGCCAATGACAAGAACGCATTTATATGGGAGGGACTTCAACGCACGTAAAAAAGGCTTTAGGTATTTTAAATGGACCGGAAAAGTGAATCATCACTTTAAAAAAAGGAAAAAAATCCTCCGCAATTTGGATATTTTTTTCTTTTTGAAATAGTGGTTTTAGTTTCTTCTGCACGAATATGACGCTTGCTAGTTATTTACATTTGAAGATTCTTCAGTTGATGCATGAGGGACATTACTTCCTCTCAGAAAAGTTGTCTTATGGTGCTAAGCAAAAAGGGGGGAAAAGGTGGGTTAAACAGATACCGCAGTGATGTTAAGCTATAGGCTCAAAGCCACATTTCCTTTGGCTACTGTTCACAACATGATAAAACAATCATAAAGGTCATACGCACCCGAAGTACTTTCCAGAGACGCCTTTCAGCTTTTCAGATAACGCTACATGGATCACTCCTTGCGCCCCTTTCTTAGCGGACTTGATAAACGGCCAAGTGAACGGATATGTGACCCACCTCAGGTAAGAGTGGGTATATCTACTGATATTGGTATTAGTGATGCCCGGGTGAACAGCATTCACTGTGACGCCACTGCCTGAAAAAAAAGAACCCATATAGTATACGAAATTTAAACTCCCTCATATCTTAGAGTAAAAATGAGGTATGTACCTTCTAGTTTTTTGGCCAACTCTCTGGTGAAGAGGACATTTGCCAGGCAACTTTGATTGTACGCCATTTCTGGGCTGTACGATTTGTCGCTATTCAAATCTTCCGTGTTTATCTTGCCGCGTTTAAACGCTACGGAAGTTACGTTGACGATACGGCTTGGTGCACCAGCCTGCAAAATAATATGGTTAATGGCAAAAGGTAAACACCTCCGCGAAAGATGAAACAACGTTCCTTTTTCACAGTCTTAAATACTATGCTAAAAATTACAAAAGGAGTACATAACTGCTCTATTGTGCCAACCATTTAAAGTCTGCATTTTTTTAAAGGTATAATGGATATGTAAGTATGATCTTTGTGTTCCACCAAATTTTGACACACACATTGTTCAATGCCTCCTAAATGTTCTCAAAATAGATTCTAAATGTGTAACATTTGATTAAAATGACAGAAATGAGCAAAAGTCAAACACTCAAGAGAGGACCAAAGCGAGAGCAGGGGAAAAATTCCTCCCAGCCCAAAATCGTTGAAACTTCCAGGATATGTTAAGATACGCCCAAGAAGATCTCCAAACCGGTTCTTGGAGTCCGATCGCCCCTAGGGGGTGCTAGGGGGGGCCTAAGTTTCAGGTAGTTAGACTGGCGTTTCCGTACGAACTAAAAACTCCAAACCAACGCCAGTTGTTAATTCTCGATCTAGTAAGTATACTTTGGAAAAATGAGAAAAATCCGACCACTCTAACGTTCAAAATAAACACGTTGTCAAGTTCAAAAAAATCGAATATGCCAGATTTGACCTTGAAGGAGGGGCGGGGACTAAATCGTTCACAAAGCAAAAGTTGTGGGCAATTACCTAACGAATATAAACCCGTTGATAAAACAAACCAAATCGTCCAGCAAAATGTTCAAAATTGCGTTAGAAAGGGAAAATGTGTAATAGGCAACCCACCATACACGCGTATGTTGCGATTGCCTATGCAGAGGCGCTAGCTCAATGTTTTGCTAATGCCCTCAAGGTTATGTTTTTTTTTTTTTTTTAAAAAGAGAGCACTGTATTTATTAAGCAAGAACAGACTTATAGGATGTGATTCGTGTTTTCAATGAAGAATTAGAGTAAGTGTCGGAGATACCAAGGATGGAAGGGAGAGAACAGTTTTGCAAGTAGGACAGTAGATTTAGAAATTATTTTTATTCGGAGTCAGAATTTTGATCTTTGTCTGCTTGGACTTCATCCTGCTCTGAATCACTGGCGTCATCCCTTCTTGCGAGAGTTTATACTTAGGGAGGAAGTCGTTTGAGTCAGCACCATGGTTTAGGCACCCAAGCTGAAAGAGCTCGGAAGCTATAAGTGAGCAGCAACCGACAGTCCTGAGGCCCACTTTGCAAGTGCACCTCCAATCCAACACGACATTAATGCCTCTTTGGGTATAATCGCAACACACGCGTGTGTGGTGGGTTGACTAGTACACATTTCCCCTTTCAAATGCAATATTGAACATTTTGCTGGACGATTTTGTTTGTTTTCTCAACGGGATCATATTCGTTAGATGATTGCCCACAACTTTTGCCCTATGAACGATTTAGTCCCCGCCCCCCCTTCACGGTTAAATCTGGTATATTCGATTTTTTAGCGCAAAGCTGCTTTACGAGAATCCTGTTTTTTTTTTTTTTTTAAATTTGTAACGGTCATTGTTGCCAAACTCAAGCTATAAAATATCAATTTAAACGTAAAGTGACCTCCCGCTCTATACAATTTTGATAAAAGTCGTTGAACATGACAACGTCGTTATTTTGAACGTTAGAGTGGTCGGATTTTTTTCATTTTTCTAAAGAATACTTACTAGATCTAGAAAAAAACAATTGGCGTTGGTTTGGAGGTCCTAGTTCTTACGGAAACATCAATCTGTCTACCTGGAACTTAGGCCCCCCCCTAGCCCCCCCTAGAGGCGATCGGACCCCAAGAACCGGTTTGGACATCATCCTGAGCGTATATTAACATATCCTGAAAGTTTCAACGATTTTGGGCCGGGAGGAATTTTTCCCCTACTTACGCTTTGGTCCTCTTTTTGTTTGAAGATATTCAGGAGGAAGATTTAGGTGGATGCTTGTTTGAAAAGTGTACTGACAAGTTAACTCTTGCTGTAATAGAAGCTAGAAAATCAGATGCTTTAACAAGATAGAGGAATCATTAGAGTTTACTAATCCCATGGAGGAAGTAAACAAGTGAAAGTCATAATTTTGATCAACTTTACGGTGTGTGACATTAAAATATGTAAACTGTAACTGATAACTTGAAGTATACTCACCTTTATCTTGTCCAACAATAAATTTGTGAGGAGGAAATGACCCATATGGTTAACTCCTAGTTGCATTTCAATCCCCTCCTTTGTAGTTTCTCTCGGACAGCCCATAACACCAGCATTATTTACTAATATGTCCACCTTCTGCATTTCTGAAGAAATCGTAAAAAATTAATTAGGTAATCTTGTTTAGTTTAAAAAATAAAAACAAATGTTGCACTTGAAATGCTGACATACCATTATTTATTCTTCTTGCAAATCTCAAAATGGAATCCTGGGAAGAAAGGTCACAATATCTGCAGTATACGTACTTATTTTGGGATTCTATCACAACAACTTCTCGGGCCTGAAGCAAAATTTACAGATATTAGGGCTTAAATAAATAACTGCTACTGACTGCAAAATCATTACAGCTCAAAGTAACTTACCGCCTCACATCTCTGTCTATCGCGGCAAGCCAATATTACTTTTGCACCTCTTTTTGCAAAATCTTTGGCAACTTCTTGACCAATGCCAGAGCTTGCTCCAGTCACTATGGCTACCTTTCCATTTAGGTCAACTACCTCGTCAAAGTTTCTGCCGCTAAGAAAATCTCTGCAATCAGAGTACATGATGGGTGATCATTTGCAAAGCTCAGGACACAACTCTTGAAAATGCTGGCACTACTAAACCATATAATTTAAAATGAATGGATTGCTACATTAGATA
>Ga0058701_10002994_pt1 | contig 13147 bp, 10 predicted proteins | sample AgamicOrMae_FD_97039 | JGI IMG/M metagenome (GOLD analysis project Ga0058701, IMG submission 97039) | Agave microbial communities from Guanajuato, Mexico - Or.Ma.e | ecosystem: Host-associated > Plants > Phyllosphere > Phylloplane/Leaf | place: Guanajuato, Mexico | collected 2012-06-04
CTCATAAATTGAAATTGTTAGTACCAATGTCCACTACAACAACGCAGTTGATTCAGGGCGAGCCAACTCAATGTCACCACCACACTTCAACTAAAATCGAATGTCTAATAGTTTTTGGGTGTTGCTGTTATAAACAGCGCTGTGATATTGGAGAGTTCGATGTGCAAAGGCTGTTTGTTTCAAAGTGATGAAATGTCCTTGATGGAGAGCAAGTAGTACTGGAGTAAATCAGCAATGGCAGAAAAGGTATCGCCAACAATGGCGTCGATAGGTACCTCTGTTAGATCGGGGCATTAGTCACCGAGTCCACGGAAGTCAGTGGGGCGTCGGAACAAATGGAACAAGCCGCTACATCAATCTCCAAGGTGCAGGCTGGACGTACTCGACGCCAACACCATACATGATCCACCATCTAAGATCCTCCTCGGGAATTGATGGGTGAGGCCACCGCCGATGGACGGACAGTTGTATTGTCTATTGACCTGTGAGGTGTTGCGGAATGCGCTCTTGCTCCTCCTTTTCATCAAGGGAACCGCACCGGGACGGTGCCGTCGCTCGGTTCGACCGTTCCGTCCATGGCCCGTCTGCCCTGCGGTTCATGTGCCCCAGGCGCCGTCCTACAATGCCGTCCAGGTCGCACTTTCTCACACATACGTGCTATGCAAGGTCCCCTAATGAAGTCTTCTTTGTCCGGGCAGCGGGGCCCATTCTTCGCTGTGGTCCATTTTCGCCCTGATATGTTACCGCGCCCTCACTGCCTGCTCACAATGAGATGCCTGTGGCTATATGTGAAGACAAACTTGTGTCCAGCGACTTTCGAGCCGGGCTTGCTTCGATCAAGGAATTAGAAGCACGATCGAGCTAAATAGCTCGTCCAGATATCATCAGCGCCACCTTCTCCAAGGCGGCGCGGGGTTACATGGAGAGCGCCATGCCATGGCCTAGAGACAGAGGCGGCGCAACCGTTGCGGGTCAAGGAGGGTGACAGAGATTAGGTCCAATGCAGTGCTCGGTGCACAGAGGGCTGGAGCTGGAATCGAGGCGACTTCGGCAAGCCAGTTAGCAAATTGGTCCCGGAACTATGACACAAACCCTCCCTTAGTAACTTGATCTCATCCAAGTTGACCGACAGCTTTTCCTCTTTTTTGGGGAGTGTGCTTTCCTCGTTTTTGCGGTCAATGTATGCGTTGGGCCGGATAAGGCCAATGTGTTATCCTGTCACATAAAAACGGTCCGTCACATTGGTATGACATGGTCACGGGGCTGCGTGGCCACGCCGACCCCGGCCAGTCACGGCGACCCCATTCCATTGGTGAGGTGTCAATACCTGATGGATCATCTGTTCTTTCTTGTCGCCCCCAGTGTCGGCTTACAGACTAATGACGGATGGAGGTAAATTAACCACTCCTCTCGTTTTTTGGCTTGCAAACGACCACAGACTTCTTCTCTATTACTCTATGACCTTGATTAAAACATTTCCTAGTGATTGAAAGTACACTATTTCTTCAAAATCAACTAACCTTTCTTCCATTGGGAAAACAAGCTCCTATACACACTCAAAAGCAGAACATAATTTATTAATGCCGGCTTTCCTCAAATCCCCTCGTTGCAAAACTATTAGCCTTATTGGATAGTACACCAAAATGTAAAGAGGTTAGGTATTTGTTAGAGGAATTACTTTGTTGCGTGCCATATGCCTTACTTCAAGGTCGCTCCGATGGAATTCAAGTTTAGCCCTTAGACGAGAATCTCGATTCGATTATCATGTGCCCGACCCCGCCCGGCTTGGTGGTGAAAGGTGAAACATAAATCTTGGGGACTGCAACCTTCACTTACAACATTTCTTTTTGAGTGACATCGGTGGATCACTCTATTTTCAGTTCGCCAAAAAGCCTAGCAAAATGAAGGTTTCATTGTGATATCTGCGACGAAGCAAGCCGTCCCGTCGTCTAATTTCGGTCCCTCCCAACGTAAGAGCTCTTAAACGATGTTCGCGAGAAGAATAGAGCGTGAAATATTTGTTGGGGAATGAATTTGCAGATGGACACGCAACTGACTTTTCACCCCCCAGGGCCGCCGCTTCCTCAAATTTGCATAGCGAGGGCAACACCGCCGTTTTTTTTCCGTCTTTGTGGGATTCGCATCCCCTCCGCCCTTGGGCTGACCCTTGACCCAAGGAACCTCCGACCCTCACGGAGTGACCACAGCCGCGGCCCATGCCTTCTGTCACAGACGATACATATGCAAATCGACAGCTAGTTCTCCGCCGCAACAAAAATTACACTCCCTTCCGATAGAAAAAGATATTCAGCTCTGATCCCAGTAAAACTGCAACGCACGGAATGATGGGCACCCCGGCTATTGTCCCGACGTTCATCCTGGGACACCCCCCAGAAACTTAACACAGAGGTCCCTCACCGGTAACGCGACGGCTGCCACTGCTTCCGATGAAAAATCGATGTAGCTTTTACTAAGTATTGACACACAAAAGACTAGCATTTTCTTAGTTTGGCCAACGCAAACGGTTTTATTCACAGGGTGTGTACGCCCCGGACTGCCAACTAAAACGGACATTTCTGGTCGAAAATACAAGAATTAATTAACTTTTTTAAGGTCCATTTTTTAAAGTAAAAATTGGGCACTGACAAAGAACAGTTTATTACAACAAATTAAGTAATTTAACATGCACCTTTACAAGGGAAACGCGCGTAATTATTCCGGGAAAGAGCCTAGACAACGGATAAGCTGATGTACTTCCCTGGGAAAGATGTTTTTCAACGTGAGGAATTTGAGGAAAAGCCTATATATTCATTTGCTAGTTCACTTTGATTGCTTCCTTTTGAGACTTGGATTCAAGTTCAATCATACCCCCATGGATCAATACACCATTAATACAAGACCACCAAAAAAAGAAAAAAAGAATTCTGCAGAAACTCGACACCACTTTTTCCCCTTTTGTGGGGAGGAAAGCACTATTTACTCGTTGAATAGCCGCGGTTTTGCCACTAACTTATTAAATTTAAAGCGTGGTGTAGGGTTACTGGGCGCGGCTGGCCCTGTTTTTATGGGCACCTCGAGGGCCGTTTTCGCTGCGCGGCGGCGCAGCGGCGAGGCGGCGAGGCGCAGAGATGGCTGCGGATGCTCGACGTGACGCCGATGCCACCGATCGGTGCGAGCGAGTATCGGTCGGGTTCACCACGTTGTTGACTTCCCAGCCTGTTCGCTTGTCAATTATCGCTGTCTCTCAGTTGCTCCGGCTGCACCGAGCGACGTCGAGTCGCCTGGCGTCGCGTCGTGTGCTACCAGCGGCGGCGGCGCGCCGGCGCGCCTGATTTCATCACAAGACCTTTAGTCTTTGCCGACGGTCATCTCTGATCGAGCTGCGCTACTGCCGTTCACTTCCACGGGGCTTTCAAAAACGGAGCAACCCTTTCAAATCGACTGGCTTTTGCAAATGGGGTCGAGATTGAACCTAAAACTGACCGGCGTCAACGGAAGGCTAAGATTTTAAGGAATAGTTTCGTATGTATAGTCGAGGTCAATCGGCCTCAAAGGACGGGTAAGGTTTAGAAAATGGTCTCGCAAACAGTCGTGGCTGAAACTTAATAAGTGACTGCGGTGAACGGAAGGTTAAGTTTTTTTAAAAAAAGAGGTGGAATTTTCAGGCGAAGTTTTTTATGCTTAGGTATTCTTATATTAAATAAAATGTTGCTTCAAATGAAGTTAAGAGTTACATTTTTTTCTATTTTTTATTTTTTAAAAATAATTTCTCCATTAAAAATCCTGAAAGATTACTATTCCCAGATTTTTTTCTTAGTTCTATTGACACGCGCTATACGATAGTTGAGAAGCTAGACTATGTCCGCAAATAGCGGCGTAGGAGGAAGTCGTGTCGGACGCCATCATAGAGTGACTCGTCATGCCGGAGAAATTTTAATTCCGAAGAAGTACGGCGAAGGTAATTACTGAAAAGTATCCATCATTAATTTACACAAAGGTGCAAAGATCCGTCCGTAAATCACGGCAACCTGTTCTCTCATCACTTTATTAATTAGACAGTTGAGATGAACGAGTGCATTTTTCAAGTGGGAGTGCACGGTTACGCCCAAAAGCTTGAAAGAGTGCCAAAGTTTCTGCTAAGATACATTGCGCTGGACCTTTCCAATTGAGCGGGTCAGTTCCTCAAACTGTTTACAAACCTTCATCACTGTCATAAACGGATTTATCCACCCACGAAGTAAGTTTTGACAATTGCATGTTTCAACTCGAAAGTTGCACCACTCGTTGCCAAACTTAACGGAACGACAGCGGATCGAGCCACAAGGCGCCGAACCTTTGCCAAGCCTGCGGCCGCTTTCTGCTCGGCGGCAGCAATTAAGCCGTATCAGGCTTAAGATTAGAAGCATAAGGCTTGGCAATGAGTGGTAGTCACGGATGTTTTGTGCCTCGTTCCACTCGGTTTAATGCAAAATCATAAAACAGTTTGAAAGCTTTAAAATGAACAGTGTACGTCTAATGTTTGTTCTTCAGGTTATAGTAAAAGGCAGGGCTTTCGGGCGGGGCTTTTTTCTGACCATCACGACATGCTATTCATTACTGTATCCGAAAATATCCTGCGGACGAATTCTGTATCGGGAATCGAAGACGGTGCGCGATTGGCTGATTTTGCCCCCGGCTCACAATAACATCTTATCTCATTGCAGGAGACTCGCTATATCGATATAACGAACCCCGGGAAACGCGAGCATTTTTGTTCCCACTTCTCCGCTTCTCTCTCTCATTAAAAGCGCGCTTAACTTATTTCCGGCGTCCAGCCAGACCAATTTGGGCTCAAGCTGAGAGTATGAAAAATAGTTTCAGCAACAGGCACTCTTCTTTTTATTACTTTTTATTGTAGAATTTTCACAAGGAAAATGCATTTGAAATAAAGCTACAAAGCAACTGAGCGGAGCGAGACACAGGGCACCAAACCTATTGTTGCCATGCATGATAATGCCTTATTATCGGTTGGAGGAAAACCCACTGCCGCCGAGAAGTGCATTGCATATCAGGCTTAGCGACAATGCGGAGCAATAGCGGAAGGAGACAGGATGTACCAAGTCTAAGCTGCAAGGTTTCTTGTTATCGTATCCTACTGTAGTTTATTTTGGTTGTTTACCAGATTATGCCCAATTATATCTAAAAACACTCCGAACTAGCTTCAAAATAAGAAATAGTATAGCAATCGCCCGCTGGCCTTCCGCGATCTGAGGAATTGAGATACCTGCCAACGCAGGGTATACAAACAAGCAGGTGCCAAAGGGTATGAATAAAAAAAAAAGAAAAATAGGAGCAGGTCCACCCTTGATAAATAAACTTGGTATATCCGCGTGTAATGATGTGCTCTCCCTTTTTATTGACCCTCTTTTTTTTCGTCTATTTTTTGCTGACTTATCTACCATTAAATTGCGAGGACAGAGGGTCCGTCTACCTGATGACCATCCCGATGGTCAGGTAGACGGTCAAGAATTCCCGAGTCAGACCCCTCCAGTTCTGACAATAGACCCCGTCTCGGAAAATAACACAAGAAAACTTATTCATCGCCTTCTATTATTCCGTAAACGCTCGATTGAGCCTTACGAAGTTTATATAAACCAGCCTTAACGTAGGGTGCGGTACATTGGACATCGCCTTACAAGAAAACCTACTAAATTTCCCCCATAATGGATTAGCTACCAGGCAAAGTAATGATGCAGGGGGAAAGAGCCTGATTTAGTTACAAAAAATATTGACACTTTTTATGTCATGGCCGACTGTTATGCTTTGACTGACAAGTATTGTTGGATATGGAATTATTAGTTTTGGCTAAGGATGATCCGCTTGTGGGTTTCTTTTAATCCGTTGTGATATATAGCAAATATTGTTTTTTTTTGCGTTATTTTTTTCGGACGTTTTCATTCGATCCGCATAGAATCAAATTTACATCAGCCTCTTCTGTGGCCACAACTAGATTTTTTTCAACAAACATCGTCTTTCTAAGCGAAAATTATGACAAATAATTGTATTTTGTTTGAGAAAGTATTTCTCACATTCATTTTTTTTTAATTAGTTATTTCATTTTTGTAAATGTTAATACTTTCGTCATTTTTAAGAGCATGGAGGTAGCAATTGGTTTCATCGGCCATTCGTAATGCGTCCATGCTTCCCGGGATCACGATGCAAGACAGTGCTTTCATTTAAACTGGGAAAATAAAAAAAAAAAAAACAATGCCCTTGTCCATTGTAAGTTAAATTTACCCCTAACTGTAATAAATGCCTAGTAGCTTTCACAGTTAATCCAAGTTGCGCGGCTTGTAAAAATAAGCTTTGAGTTAATTTTGAAATCTTTTAACTTTTGGAGTCGTACTTACGACCGGACAATTCGCGCGCAAATCGGTGAAGGGTGTGGCTATATGCGTGGTCAGTTGCCGGACATGGTGGGGGTAGTGACGGTCATTTCTTATTGGTCGATCGTTGGGGTGGGCCGCCTTTACGGCCGAATCATCCCCTCGGACAAATCCCACCCCCGTCCGGATCCCGTCCGGCTCCCGGACGGTCGCTGACCGGAAGCTCCGGTCAGATCCTATCGATCGGTTCCGGTGTCAAATGAAACGGCGCGAAACGGCGTCATGTGCCCCCGGGGCCTCGGCCGCCCTGGGGTCCACAGGCTCACCACCCAGAAATAACACATCCAATTTAGTGAGGTATGTCAAAAAGACAGCTGATGCCATGCCTTCGGTGGCCAAATTCACTTTATAGGTTGAGTCCCCTTGGGCTGTATTGGTAATTGCTCAATGCGGGCTCTTGGCGGAAAACCACAATGACACAGTCGCCTTTTCCGAAAACCTTCTGATACGCTCAGTCTACCGTCTCCTAAACCTAACTATAGCACTTTAAAAAAATTGCCCCTGAATTTATTGACGGATTAGTGCCTTGAGCAGTCGTTTTTATTAAGTCAAATAAGGGGGGTTTTCAAATTTTAGGACTTTTGAAACTTATTATTTCCGTATATGGTGCAATTTTTAAAACGATAAATTAATCAGAAATCGGCTAATAACTAACAAAATTACACATACGAAAAAAGGTAAATAACAACCTATGGAAAGTTAGACTTATTCTTTGAAAGTATTGGCCTTAAAATAATTCAACGTTTTGTTAGTTTTCTCATTACATTTCTAGCTTTGGGGTTTCTTAGCGTGCGATATTTCTCCTAAATACTTTACTTGAACAACTTGTTTTCGTGATGCGGTATTTCGGCGATGTCTTTCGTTTTGATATGAATATTTTCGTGTGCATTTTCTGATGCCCGTCGGTCAGTACGAGCACCCCATCTGTTCTCAATAATTCGTTGTGGTTTACATAGAGTGCATCTCGGTAAAGGGCTCGTCAGGCTGAGCACGCGACGCTTTGAAAAACTTGATAGCGGAAGACTTAAGAGTATGGAACAGGAGATGTTAAACCTCTGATACAATTCAAGAAACCAGAGCAGTGTTCCCCTCTGTAAAGCACAAGTGCTTACTTGCTATTAGAAAAGCATTCAACTCAACCGATCACTCTTTAGTGTATACCAACGTACAAGGGATGGCGATCTGCTGCCCTAGCCCCCGGGAGCTTATGCTGTCCTGTAAACATTGCGCTAAACAATAAAAGTTCGTGCCACTCGTTTAAAGTAAGCAATTCTCTGAGACGTAGCCTCTATCTACAGGAAACCGATTAAGGTCGAAGAAAATATCCCGACTATTATTTCCTTGTTTATTGAAGCATTCTTCACAGAAATATTCCTTGAATAACTGATTTGTGTCCTAGCATTGTGTATATTACGAGGAGAGCATTCATTGCTAAGAATAATTTTGTTACCATGTTTATTCATGCTTTGGTTAAAGTTTAAGTTTTGGCTCTTTTCACCTCAAGTCGTGGCTCGCGTCTTTTAGTAAATATTTGCAGAATATCCCATTGGATTTAACTTGAATTTATTCACAGTTTTGGAAAACCGCAAGAGGCCAACTAAGCTTCCCTCAATATGCAATGACGAAGGATAAGATCATTTATCGGTGAGCGAGCGCAGCCTAACCGCCAGCCCGATTGTTCTTATCCGTAAGAACCCGTCCGCCCGTTTCCCAAACAAAGCAGCACCACTGTAAAGCAAGAGAGCTTTTATAAACAGCCGTTGAATCGAAAAGAATGGATCACTGCTAAACCTGCAAAGGCTCGCTCCAATCGTTGAACACTCTTCAGACGTCATTACACCGAAAAACATACCTACGTTTAGTTCTAAAGTACAACTTTTTGAGGACATACGGTATTGAAGTAGTTGCTGACTGGAGCTTTTATGTTTTGTTTTCAGCGGACGCGGCCGACACGTTAACACCTCCCCAGCATCCGGACATCCTTACATGTGGGGTTTGCCAAAAGCCTTTCGCCCTGGGAGACATCATGAAGTTCATCCAGCACAAGGTTGCTGCGTGCAATAAGGAGAACTACCTCTCATCTGCTGGGGAAGATCTCCGACATCATCAGGATGGATCGGATAGTGACGATCCTCAAGGCATCTGCGGAGGACAAGGAAGTCTCCATCTACCCCTAGGAGTTGTTAATACTCGGAGGCCGAGTATATCGGCGCCGATTAGTAGCAAAAAGGTAAGTAATTTCTTCTTCGGCAAGTGGTGTTATGCCATGTTCGTTTGGTGGCTTGAAGGTAGGCCAGGAGTCGGGTTGAGCTGGGCTAGGTCGGCTTGAATGTTGCATCGTGTGTGTTGCAGTCTTTGACGTCGTCATCGTCGTCAGCGGTACGTATTTTGTGTACGCCGCCCCCGTCCTTACTGGACCCTGATGACCCCCGATGTTCCACCCCCATCAAGAGGCGAGGCCGCAGCTCCTCCCCGCTGTTGAGACCCGCCAGCGTCCCTGCCGCTCTCAGCAATCACTTGGCCGGACTGCTCGCCGACGAGGATGATGTCCGACCCGCCCTGAGACAACTTCGACCAGGACGCAGAAGCCTCGATCACGACACCGAGTCCATGTCCAACACGGACTCTAGTCCTGAAGAGGCGAGGTGTAAGAAGTTAAGGATCGACGTCGCTGATGCTGAATCCAACACCATCAACTCTGGTGAGTCTCAATCAAGTTTACTCGATTTAAGAACTACGGCCTGACCTACTGGTACCTGGGTTTCGAAGTCTGTCCCGTCGGTCGTATTGACTCGAGATTCAAGCAGAAAAAAAAAGAAAATTGAAAGACCGTCGCCCCATACGAATGAAGGACTTACAAAGAGCTGCAACAGCGTGAATGGATAGGATCCCAACAACGGTCCTTACCTGATAATAAAAAGAGGAATAATATAAACGATGGGATGGTCAACAACATGTTAACATCTTGTAATAACCTCACGAAGGCTGTCCTACACACGGGGCGTTTTTTTCTTTTCTTTTATTTTTTTGATAGCGGCAGCGATTTGTAATGCCAACACGATCGTTGAGCTCATTAGAAGCGATTGATCCATACTCCAAGCCCTCTACTTAATACACACTGTAAGGTTTTTATTACTTAACTATCTGTTCCTACTTTCGTCAAGTCGAGCGGAGCTATAGCGGAGTAAAGCAAAAGGCACCTTGTCTAACCTTACCTAATCTTAGCTGACTTAACCTAACGATTGCCAAGTCTGAAAGCGCTTACTTCTTGGCGGCAACAGCTTGCCTCCGAGAAGTGGTATCAAGCTTTGTGACAGATGAGCGGAGCGTTAACGAAGTTCGACACATGGCACCTTATCTATTCTTACCGATTCGGTCGCATATCCTTAATCATTATAAAGTTTTTAAGCCACAGTGGAATTCAAGAAAAATAATACGCGAACTTAAAAATGTACTATGCAGCATAGTAACTTATCCGCAAAAAAAAGGGGGGAGGGGGGTTATACTTTCCTCGAGAAGGAGACAGCTGTACCGCTCTTGGTCAAAGATTTGGTTTCGATTCGCCTTTTTGTTTTTCTTTTTACATACTGCTAGGTATAACTGCAAGTTACCGACGTTTTTTTTCGCAAGAATCGATTTTAGATAAGGGTTCACGAAGCGGTGTATCTTAATCTGAATACATGAGTTATTCGTGTGTAAAATTTGCGAAAGTGTTAATTGAGATCGGGGTGCCATTCAACGCACTACGACTTGTTGCTCGGGTCCAATTAGTAACTGAAAATTGGTGTTTGTAGATAAACAACGTCTCGTGCTGGGCAATACTTTTTATCCCAGTGGTCTTTTCCTCTCATTAAGAGTCCCTCGTGTGGTGGCCATCGCGACTAGAATGTAAGACCGCAAATCGTGATACTGCATTTGCAGCCGTAACTTAGTTTTCGTCACGAATTCAGCCGACTTTTTAAGTGTCATCAGTTCACCGTTCGGCTATGCTAGACTAGCTAACTTTTACTTCCGTCCATTCCTCCCTGCGTTCTTGAACTATGGCCGAAATTCTCCGGAATCATTTCCAATACAAATAAAATTATCCATGCAATCGGACAAGGATGCGTAGCAAAAAGTCGAATGAGTGCCATGATTAATGCTTTTAATAAGAAGTTTCCTCTTGGTCTACCTCAAAAGTTGAAATTCTTTTCCTAAATTTCTTTGCATTCTCAAAAAATTTCATCTATGTTAAAAATGAACGGCAGCGTAAATATTTGGATTATTTCTAACAGGATTCCCACTTTGTTTTCCTCTTAAAACGTCATTTCACGCCGCATCTTTAACGTAACGAAACTCCCATTACGCCTGCCCTGTGTCGGAAAAAAAGGAACTTTTTCGTTCCTGGGTTGGAGTCCATCTGAATTGTATGAATTCATTACTAGGCGGCAAAAACCAGCGTTAAATAACCTATTGATACCTAACAATATGATTAGTTACGAATGGTTAAGGCTTTAACTTTTTGTCTTGGTAGACGCCTAACTGTCAGAACGAATGACCCGCCCGGACGAATCGCCATGAATCAGCATTCGTTCCGAAATATTCCGAGGACATGCGGACAAGAGGATTGGTGGTTAATTAAATGCGCTTCAAACTCCGCCAAGGAATGACCAATCAGCGAGGGTTTACCAAAGACGGATTTCGCGGTGATATAACACCTTGACTATTATTGAGCAGTCAATCTTCCCATGATTAATGGCGTGTTAAATAAAAGAGAACATGGTAACAATACGTGAAAGGACGAACTACCTAGAGGTCACAGAGACGAACCTCGCGAATTCGGCAAAAATGCAAATAAGTCATGTGCCCGACCGCAAGACAGGATTTACGTATCCGTTTTCGTCTTTGAATCGGAGCACGTCAGCGGTCTTCCTCGAAGCTGTCGGCTACCCATACTCAAAGAGAAACCAGGGAGAATGGTGTCTGAGACAAAACACGTCCAGTAGTCCACAGTCCGAAATGAAGAGACGGTGAACGCATTCATTTCACGAGCAAAGCCAGCAGGAGTCAAATGGAGTCATGAGTCTTGAGTCCGAAGTCCTTTGTCTTCCTTGTGACAGCGCCATGACAATCTCCCAGCCGAACACGCGTGCCAACATCACGAAGTTCTGCCGTTTCCCTCTCTTTTTTAAAAAAAGTACTTTACATGGCGTGTGGTCCTACTACATTGAAACGAACGATCCAAACAGAACGTGTAAAACATGCGATAATCTCGGGCCGGCCATGTAAGATTCAGGCGGTGCCTTCGGAGAGGCAGTTGTCAATGTTGATGGCTCCTGTATTCGGTGTTCTGACAAATGCCGGTCTGCGAATCAGTCCGCAGGAAAAATAGCGGCTATCTCGTGGCGGGAGTGGGGAGTCCATATGCCGAACAGGTGCATCTACTCACCGGTTCTGTGTGTTCTGCATGCAAAACTTGTGTGATAGATTCCGCGGCATCGCTCTCATGGATATATGGGGCAATCGGAGTTTTCCAGTCTATGAAAGTGCTCCACCAAACGGTTTCAGTTTATCTCACCTTACTTTTTGATCTCTAATTCATACGAGTGTCTGGGGGAATTGTCTTGTATGACAGTTCTGCGCGAACTAGTAATACAAGCTCTATCGGATAGTCAGGATTAAACATCCCTCACCATGAAGCGGAATGAGGAATTAAAAAGAGGGATCATAGAGGATGATACCTCGGCGGAAAGTGCACGGCACGCGTCTTGCGTGCGGATCCCCACTACACTCTTTTTTTTCTATTCATGGATGTTTTAAAGTTCTCCGGACTGGAAAGAGTGACCGGCCTGCACAGGGGTGACACCGGCAGGGCACCCTGATCAAACCCTTCTGGTAGAGCTGTCGTGAAGCGTGGAGTATCGCACGGCTGCCACACGACAAAATGTTGAGCTGAGCAGGGAGATGCTATTGTCAGATGTCCTGTTCACGGTGACTGCCTGTCTTATGTAATAAAGTAGGTTTCAGCGATCAACATAGGCGTTGAATGGACACAGAGAGATTCCCCGTCGTGGTCAGCTGTTGGGGGTGGTCTTAGAAGGGTTACTGCACTCTGAGCTGTCACTCCACAACTAAGTGCGCTGCCGTTTTTTTCTTTTTTTTCTGTGATTGGTCTTGGTCACGGTAGAAATCATAAATTTATTTCCCTTGAGAATCTTTAAAATCAATGCGTACTCTTACATAATTTTTTTTTTCAATCTTCTATCCGGGACCATTCTGTGTTCACGGAAATGATACAGTTCACGGAAATGATATAATGCATAGAAATAGAGTTGCAATGAAACTGCAACACATTTACGAATAGAGAAATATTTACGCTTGGCTGTTTTCCTCATGGACGATAGTTTTACGACAAAGCACAGAATGAGGTATGCGTATTCATGGACATCATAACTATCCATAGCCAAACCGTACCTCAAGAATGGACCGAAACTTCGAATGAAAGAAGCAGATTTGAAAATGTGTAATTTACAACTTAAAAGTAATATTTCGCTGGCATGAGGAACCTTGCGTTCCCTAATAATTTTGTATATTTCTGCAAGAGTTCTCTAACAAAAATTGATATTTTTTTTAACAGAGGCCACTTTTGGCAACCGGTGAAGTGCGATTGTCAGTTGTTAGGCGAGGGTTGTCCAGCTCTTATCACCCATAGAGTGACCCTTTTATCCCTCTTCCCACGACGA
>Ga0058701_10002995_pt1 | contig 13146 bp, 11 predicted proteins | sample AgamicOrMae_FD_97039 | JGI IMG/M metagenome (GOLD analysis project Ga0058701, IMG submission 97039) | Agave microbial communities from Guanajuato, Mexico - Or.Ma.e | ecosystem: Host-associated > Plants > Phyllosphere > Phylloplane/Leaf | place: Guanajuato, Mexico | collected 2012-06-04
AGGTTAAAGAGAACAACAATTCATTTGTTTTCTGTGCACATGCCACAGAGTATAATTACCATTATTATACATTCAGAATTATGCAGTTTTGTACATCTTTGTACAGGCATGGTGATCTTTGGATATATAAAAATATTTTCCCTTACTATCCTACCAAGGATCAAAATAAGGGACAACAGATACAGGACCATCGTGAAGGATAACTCACATTGTAGCAAGTAAGAAATATTAATGACCAAGTTACATGATATATGATGGGGCTGACTTTCTCGTAAAATCTAAGCATTACATTTGCCTCTTTTTCTACATTGCATAATAAACCATGGGACTCAATAGTGTGATCAGTTTCAGTACATTTGTTAAGGAAACATGTTGAAGCTGAGATGCAAAAACCTCTTTTCATACACGACTCACAGGCTTGAATAAATAAAGCCTTGTGCACCTTTGGATTCAAATATAAGCAATTTGTCCACAATCAGATAAAACTGATCTTGGCAAAACTCATTACTTCTAAGGCTCTAATTTCCCTAGTGATAGTAATGTATAATACAGTTCACAATGTAATCATACACACTTCAAAAGTTTTACAAAGAGAGAAAATCTTAAGCCAAACCGAAAAAGATAAGTGAATAACCTACAGCTGGTTTATATCACCAGGAATGAATCTTGCCTTTTTGTCACCAATTCTTCTGCATACCAGCAGCAACTGTTCCAGAAAGTGGGGCATCCACAGACCTGCCTCAGTGTAGCACAATTCAAACCATCATGACTGGGTCTGGTAAAACGCACACATAGGTACCCGTGTTCCTCACGTTCCACCCGGCAACAACAATTTTGAAAACAATCACAAATATTCAAATAATTTTTTCAGTTTTGCTAATAGAAATACAAAACATTTTTTTTTTGGGCATGGTTACGCCGTAAAACTACAACCTCTCCACGAAGTTCGTCAAAAGTAGTTTAGGGGCGAGCTTCGTTATGGCTGCCCATCAACAAACCATGGCCAACGTAAGTCAATCTTCTTAATTCCACTACTTCGTTGGTTGTTTCTCAGATAAAATTATAGGCCTAAGGCAGTACCCGAAAGTTTTTGCAGGTTGTGGTGCCGTTATCACTGAACGGAAAGAAAAAAACGCCCCATCGGCGAAAATGCATCTTATAAAAACGGTACGTAAGGAAGGTATTACGTAGTTCGCAAAAAGTAACCTGAGCCTGAAATTAACCGGCTGGGTGATTTACAACTTAGATAATAAACTCACAAACGCAGTAACACCACTGCGGCAACTTTACAGTCCAAAGCTTGGTTGTCGAGGACTCGTCCACAGAAAAGAAGCGAACCCAAACAAATCGAAATCGTCGCATGTCCACCGAGCTTTAAAACGACCAAAAACGTAATTTTAACGTCAGATTTTTGAGACTGGACCTGAACGGACATCCCCTGCGCAAGCATAATCGTATTGCTCAAATAAAAACGTTAACCAAAATGAACGCTTTCTAAACTCATGAATAGAGAAACAAGACCACTGCAACAATTAAGTACAAGTCTCTAATCCGTTCAAATAGTTTCTCTTACGATACTAGAGTGGGTTACTCTTAAGGTTCCGTTTATTTATTAGGGTGTTGCTATTGACCCGACATGCATGGATATAGGGAGACCTGAACGCACGAAACCAACCTGATGCAATTTAAATGGGAGGTGACCTGATCGCACGGAACCCAACCCAATACATTTTAAATGGGGCAGTTGAGTCAACAGACACTCCCAATTTATTAAAAGCAGATTTTATGTAGCGTGTTTTTCCGTAAACAAGCCTCACACTTTTTCATAATCCAGTAGTCTCAGTTATACATCTCTCAGTTGTAAGTCCCGCTCGTTTGTACGTCCAATTGTTGTAGTCTCATCCAGAAAATTTTCCAAGGCGTTGTACGAAAGATTATTTTCAATTGTACGTCCCTCTCAGTTCTACGTCCAAACTTTTGAGTCCTGACTTGGATGTCAGCGTGTCTAGCTATTTCCCATTACCATATTCCCGGCTAATTCCCGGTTTTTCCGGATCTCTTTCTTCCAAAAATTCCCAAAATTTTACTTGCAAATTCAAACTTAAATTAAGCTTTTTTATAAAATATATTTGGACCCTTCCCCGCAAGAAATACAGTTTAAGAGATATATTTTGTAAGTTGTTGAATTTTTTTTTTAAAAAGGGTTTTGCATTTTCCTTGGAAAATAAGGCAAAAAACGGACTTTGCAATTTTTTTTTTCAAAATCAGTATGATTGACTGAAAATTCCCGGATTTTCCTCCTTTTGCGAAATTCCCGGTTATTTCCCGATTTTTTCCCGGGTCATTCAATTTCCCGGCTAATTCCCTGTTTTTCCGGTTCTCCCGTTCGCTAGACACCCTGGATGTGTAACTGAGATTCCACTGTGCTATGCTCCTACATGGGATAATACGATCAATTGTCCGAGTTCCGTGGTTTGTTTTCAGCGCCAAACGATACTAACAATAATACTGAAAAAAACCAATACGGAGAAAGCAGTCAAACAACCTAAAAATAAGAAAAAAATAAGCGTACAATTGCTTTGTTTACGTCTGGAAACATAAAAAAGCGCATCACCATTCCACCCCAGAAAGTAAAAGTAGCTACCCAGATGTACAATATGCGTGAGCCCATGGTGCCAGATTCTCCACGTCTGTACTTTGATGTAGTAAATTGAAGCATCTTCAATCACAAAAGTTTGACAATTGCGCGAGGTGGTTAGTGTCCCACCTCGAAGTGAGTTCATGTGACTAGAAGGGTCGCACTAGCTCTGCGGCTAGTTTCCCATAACCGGGTGCGGCTTAGGATGGATCTGTCTCCGGCGAGTGAGCCCCCGAGCGACCCGCTGCGCGCCCGGTCGCGCTCCACTCAGAAAACAGACTCCGCCGAGCGAGACAGATGGATCGGGTGCGACGGGCTGCGCGCCAGCCGCCGCCTCGGCACCTTTTCCAACGTCTTCAGAAGGCGGGTGAAGTCCGGCCGGTCGCTCGCTCGGTACGACCAACACATCATCAGGATGTTCTGCACATGTATAAACAAAAATTATCATTTTTTCTCAAAAACTAGGTCTTGCGCCGAAAAGTATGTTTCGCCTTCACTGTTTACATGTAAGACGGAATTTTTCACCCTAGATTTTTCACCTTTTGTCGATAAGTCGATGCAAAACGTGCGTTAATCTAACCTAGACGCAACGACTTAACGACGCCGTATCATCACTTAACATAAGAAGGATATCCATACACAATGAACTGTAAAGGCCCGCGCTAAACATCTTAACCCATAACTGCCCAAAGTATTTAGAGTGAGATTTAGCTTAAGAGAAATTGGAAGGATTTTTTTCCGCAAAAGTACGCAATTTTAAGCTTTGGAAAATGTCTAAATTATTAAATTTCAGGTTTCCAGAGGGGTAACATTTTTTGAATTGTAAAAATATTGAACTGAAAAGAACCTCTAAAATATTTTTTTCTGTTTCCAAACGGCATCACTGGGCGGTTGTGGGTTAACAGATTACGCACCGAACTCTTGGAAAAATCTTAGGGGCTAAAATACCTGAACTGCTTGTATTTCTATCGTTTCGGCAGGCTGTCAGCGAGCGTATCGTTAATGTACGTCTTTACCGGAAACGTTCTCACAGATCGTTCTCAGCACGTTATTGCTTAACTAACAGCATGGCGTGTTTTCCCTCATAATATCCTCTAATAGACAGAAATCTAGCTTGGAAGTAACAAAAAAAAGAGGAAATACAGGTTGCGCTGTTCCATCGCTTAATTGAAGCGGTCGCATTGATTGAACAAATTTCTAAAATTCTGAATGCCTTAGCGTACCAGAATTGCCACTCAAACAGCATTTTGCTTCCAAATGATAAGACGCCTCATTCCGAAAAAGACCATATTTTTAATTGAAAAATCAAAACGGGACCCAGGGGGTAACACCTTGCTGAAAATCTACAACGGATATAAGGATATCTGCCGGATATCATAACCATGATAAACGGATATTAAGAGAAAATTGATCAAATTTCAATGAAACATCTGACAGATTTCAGCAGAATATTAAAAAATATCTGCTAAATACAACTAAATATTATCCAGATATCAGTGGACAGAAGAGAGTAAAAATCTCGAAAATCGCTGAAAAAAGCCATGTTTCGACCTAATCCAACATACGGATATCAAGGATATTAACTGGATATCAGCCGGATATCAAAGCGTTTTGTACACCGGATATCGTAAGTTGTCATCCCTTGACGGGACCTTGACGCAAGAAATAACCCGATTTGAGGTTCTGATACAAGCCAAATATTGGTAGGATAGAACCACCTTGATCGCATATGAAATGTTCCGAAAAATAATCAACTTTAAGAAAGCTGTAACTTCAAAGAAACTATCTACCAAGAGCTGAAGGGGGAAAAATCCCTTATTTAGGATTTATCTTAAAATGCTATTTACCTTGACATCTTGACTGGCTTGCAGGTTGGCCAACGACTGCTTCATTCCCTTGCCGACTTGCCAAATGATGGATTCCGGAGGTTGTGCTTTGAAAGGCCACTCGCCGCACAGCAGCTCGTACCAAACAGTGCTGCCAACAGAATTCAAGTCAGTCAACAAATTCCTCATCACACACAAAGCTTCCTATGAAAAGCTCCTTACCCGAAAGCGTAGACATCAGAAGCTTTTGTGAACGGGAGCTCTTCTTCGTCGTGCTTTTGATTCGCTTTTAGACTGCGAATCACCTCCGGGGCAAGATAACACAACCAGCCCGGCGGAATGCTCAAACCATCTCCTTTCCTGAACATCAAAAAGAACAGGGTTTAGATCTAGAAATCTCACACTCGAGCTAGTTCCAGGCCCATCGCCAACATTTAAAAATACCCATAAAAGCGTTTGTAAATCAAAGAGCGCTAGGAACAAATAGAGAAGTGAAGTTTTTTCAAGAAAACCGTTAGCCGTCGTCGCGAACTCTGTAGGCGTCGAACATTAGGCGTCAAACGAAGTCTGTAAGCCTACCAAACATACGTCCGTAATCGAAAACCGAGAAATAAAAGGAGAAATATAAACATTGAAGCTTTCATTGTTCTGTGGGCGTGCGGTTTACGATTTGCACTATTCACGGACCCACAAATATAGTATACGTCGAATATTAGCGCGATCTTAACATCGACATATGTTCCCTTTCAGATAGTGTGTCAGAGGTGCCCTCGCTTCGGAAAGATGAACCAAACAGAATCTGGATACTTCCCGAGGCTAAGAGTCAGGGCTGGCTGCTATCAATATCTCAAATTAAACCGCGGTTGGCTCGAAAACCATCAGAAATAGCGTGTATGATATGATGTGGGTCACTCTAAGCATACTTGGGAGTGGCTTATTCAACTAGAATATCATTACCAGGGGACAAATTAGGCGCGTAAAATATGGATGGGGCAACGAAGTTTGGTAACACTGCACCTAAGCAAGATAAAGAGCGACGGTGGAGGGCGAGGGGGATATCCGCAACGCGTCGTCTGCGCCTTCACTAGTTCAAGACAAAACCAGGGTAACTCACCTATTGCCGAAGCACAATTTCGTGACGCTGAAAAGGCCGAAATCCGTAATCACGACTTTGCCGTTCTCCAGGAAGATGTTTTTACTTTTGAGGTCTTTGTGAACGATGCCACGGGCGTGTAGATAACCCATGCCTTGGCAGATTTGTTGAGCAATTCCCGTCGTGCGGTTCATGTTGAACTTGTCTTTGCGCAGGTGAATGTGCGTGTAAAGGGTTAAGCCCTTGCACAAACTAGTCACTATCGCGAGCTTGGGAGGTTTCATGCACGCCCCCATGAACAGCATCAGATTCTCATGCCGGGTCTTACGAAACGTGGCCACCTGCAAAGCAAAACACGATTCAAGTTATGAACGGTTCTACTGAGGGGGTAGAGGTGTATTCCAGCTGATTTTCGGAAAATATGACAAGGGGAATTTTACCTGTAATAATTACTAATATTTTAAAGTGTGTAACCTTCCGTCGCCACAGAAAAGCGAGGTTCAAGACACGTTATCTGACCTCGGTTAACCTGATTTTTCAACTGATTAACCTAACCTCAGTTATTCGAACCTTGATTAACGTAACTTACACGGTTGTAGGGTATTAATCATCATAATGTGATGAAGAATCAAATCAAAGTGGAAACATAAGAGGAACAAAATATCTCCTTTCAAATTTACAGTTCAGGCTTAGTCTCCATTTCTCTTGAACACACCCCCTGTCTGTCTGTCAAGGGGATGTAATGATTAGCAAAAACAATATTTGAAGAAAAAAAAGGCCGAAACAGCTCATTTTTAAATTACTTCTTAACCTAAAATTAGAGAGAGTTAAGTCTAATTCAACAGAGTACAGTGATTGAGCAGTTCAATGTTAACGTCTAGTTGCCAGGATTAGTATTTGCCCATCTAGAAACTCCGGAGTTGGGTTTAACTTGAAACAGCCCAAAGTATTTGGAGTGAAATTTAGCTTAGGAGAAATTGGAAGGATTTTCTCCATTAAAATACGAAATTTTAAGCTTTGAAAAATGCCTAAATCAATAAATTTCAGCTTTCCAGAGGGGTGATATTTTCTTAAATTGTAACAATACTGAACTAAAAAGACCCTCTAAAATAAATTTTTCTGTTTCCGAACGGCATCGCTGGGCGGTAGCGGGTTAAGTCATAACTCACTGACTTTGACAGCAAAGTGAAAAATTCCCAATTTTTTTCCCAGGTGTCTCAGATACGTAACAACCGTCAGCATCATCAGCAAATTTTAGGCAAACTGCTGCCTCCAAGAGCTCCAAACTCTATTCCATAACGCACCTCTGTTTTGAAAGCATCCAGGGTTCTTTCATCGTCCGGATAGGACATGTTGAGCATTTTGATGGCAACATCTCCGTGCCAGTTGCCTCGGTGCACCGTGCCGAAATGGCCTGTGCCGATACGGTCTCCGATCTTGAGCTCGTCGTACGGTATGTCCCACTCCCTCATGGACAACTGGACAAGAAAACGTAAAACGTAACGCAAATACAGGTTCATCACAGAGCGCAACATGGTGGGGACGTTAGCTTACGCTATTCTGGCGCGGCCAAGCCCGGCCGTCCACAGCTTCGCCGTCGGACACCTGACTATCCTGGCTGTCCACTCGGACGGGAGTGCGTTCCGAATCCGTGCTCACGCTTCCGGATCCGGAAACCGACACGGTTTTGTCGCTATCCTGTAAAAACAAAATCTACTTAGTCCTAAGGTACTTGGACTCTCGTTAAATCACAGTATCTTATTCCTCCTATGTTGTGAAATATCCTTTCTTGCTGGACACGTCACGATCCAAAATGTCGATCGGGAAAAGTTCTGAATAAAATTACAGTTATGTTTGAACGCTGAATGCTCAGGCGTAAAGCTCATGAAAAAGTTAGCAATCAGAAATGGTCCACAAGTCAATGGATACAGTATAATGCATGGACGCCGGTAGAAAACCACAAAAAATACGAGATTGAAAAAAAACTTGGCTGTCTTGCAACAACACAGCTTGAACTCACTGACATTTAGTTGTAGTTGTGTAAAAACAGCAGTCTAAAGTATTGGAGATAAGCGAGTCCGTCGTTGACTAGCTACAAAATCTGCGGTGTACTGAACATCCTGAATTATTAGTCAATGGCAATATTCCGTAAGACGAGAAGCGCGGTATGAAAACTACAGCATCTTTGTTTCATCAAATTCTCAGTCTCCTGAAGGATTTTTGATCGCTTAAAACTAGTCAAGTTCAGTTAAAACTTTAAAATCAACGTAGAAAAATTCGAAACGCAATCAAAGCCGTTCCCTTTACGTAAATAAATCGTCCCAATTTGAATCCGATTGAAAATCTCTTTTAATTGTAGAGAGACGCAAGAGTCGCTGATTTGACTCATTCTCGCGCCGAAACGCGCTGATTTAGAGGTTTTTGTGCATTATTACTTTTAAATGTCGGTAAGGAATGGATTTTTTTGGCTTTGGGTATTCATTTTAAAATATTCAACAATTGAGGAAGCTTTTTTTTTTTACAGCAACTTCCAGGCTAATTTTTTCAGGAAATTCTGAAAATTTGTATTTTTGGGTTAGTGTCCAAATGACACCGTGTGAAATTCGACAACTTTAGCTTCTCGAAATTTAAAAATCACTCCGGTAACCGAGTCCAAAATTTTAACCAACCATGCGGGGCCATGTCAGCTCTAAGTTTTGAGAGTTTTAACGACTGAACCCGGTGACGGTTAAAGCGATCAAACATCCTTAAATGCTCATTAACGACAGTTTACACCGACCCTTCGAGAAAGAAATACGACTGAAGTCAAACCGTCAGTCACTTACTAAAGAATGTCCCCCGGACTTGCGTGAGTCCATGAGCTCTTCGAGGGCCGGTGGCGCCGTCAGAGGGTGCGGCTCGAGGGTGACTCCCCGGGTGCTCCCGGTGCGAGAGCCGCCTCCACTGGGCACCACGTCGGGGAAGTGGAACAGCTGCTGCTTCATGGTGGCCGTCGCCGAAGACGCATGCGGCTGGGAGCCCGACTGCGGGCCGCCCGTCTGCGCGCCGCTCTGATAGTTCGTCGGGTAGCCTCCCACGAGAGCCGGGCTGGACGGAGTCGAGCTGTTGCAGCTCGACGTGTTGGAGCTCGAGTCGGGGCCCGTGTACGGCGCGATGTTCAGAGGGGGCTGCGGGTGGGATCTCTTGCGGTCTTTCTTGCGGAGGTTGGACGGGACGTGACTAGGTGAAGGTCGACCGGACCCTGGGGACTGCTTTAACCCTGCAAAAATAACGTCACATTGTACCTCTAGGGTTCTATCCAGGTTTAACCTTCCAGTATCGAAGACGAGTACGTCGGTCGAGGAAACTCTCACACCCTGTCGACGTTTTATTTGAAGCGAGGTTCAGAGACTTTTAATGAATTCGGACAAAAGCACTGACACCGAAAACCATTACCGACTTCTGCCTTCTTCACCGACAGCCCAGCCTCAACTCATAACAGCCCAAAGTATTTGGAGTGAAATTTAGCTGAAGAGAAATTGGAAGGATTTTTTCCACTAAAATACGCAATTTTAAGCTTAGGAAAATGCCTAAATTATTAAATTTCAGGTTTCCAGAGAGGTTATATTTCTTAAATTGTGACAATAATGAACTGAAGTCCTCCAAAATATTTTTTTCTGTTTCCGAACGGCATCGCTGCGCGGTGGTGGGCTAAGCCTCACTCCGCTTACGCTCCGCTCGACTCGGCGAAGACATGTGAAACACAAGAGGTGAAAATTCCAACCTCTAACATTAAGCATTTTAGTACTTACCGTCTGTGTTCAGAGCCTGTCGGAATGTGATTATATACTCCTTCGGCAGCCCACAAGAAGGAGGAACTTTCGGCTCACAGTCCCGATGACACTTGAACTTGCATTCTTTACATTTAAGACCTGCGCACGCGAAATTCACTCGTTAGTCCAACAGTCAAGGCACAAAGTCATTGACGAAAACCCAGTATCTGAACGGTACTTACCCGTACCTATGAACATCTGTCTATCACAATAGTCACATACAGTAATCATGGCGTAAGCTTTCGCAAACCTATGATTTATTTGGTGACCCATTCCAGGCGCGTGGGGCGACTTCGGCACTTGGAGGTTCGCTGCAAATGGAAACACAGTTAGACCAACGGTACCTAAAATAAAGGACAAGTGAAGTGGAACGACAGAGCAATATTAAGATTGGCATAACACAAAAATTCGCACACATTATCAGGCAAAGAAGAAGGACGTCTGACACGGAAGTACTTTTCCTCCATTCTATGCTTTCCTTAGACTCTAAGAGTCTATAAGAGAGTGAAAACTCTCTTATAGGCCCTCTTTTAAACGAAGAAGTCCGTTATTCCAAGTTTTCCTCTAGTCCTGGCGACAAGTCTAAATCACGTATTTCGACCCTCAGTTGTCCAACCTTCTGTTATACAACCTTTTTTCGGTCGGTGCACGGTAAGTAATAGAAGTTTGGGAGTGTCTATTGACCCCACTTCCCCATTTAAAATGTATTTGGTTGGTTACGTGCGTTCAAGTCTTCCTATTCATATCGGGTCCATAGCAACACCCAAAAAGTTTCGAGAAGCTTAAACCGCTTGTACTAGCAGTCAAAAAGTATGGACCGCTTCAATTTTAGTAGACCTCTGTAACTTTGAAACGGAGAGAGATACGTCATAAAAGCACGAAATAAAATCGCTATATCTTCAAGAGGTTCAATTTGATCTTAGCTTTTTGGTCGTATCTCGTTTCGTTCCAAAGTTACGGAGCTTTAAAAAAATGGAGCGGTCAATACTTTTTGGACTACTAGTACCTCTAAAATTAGGTGACGCAAAGTTAGGATAACTTAATGCGGGTGGGTTCAAGGTGAGCACGTATTAGGTTAGAGTTCGTTCAGGCTCAGTTCGGACCGCTATCTTCACTCCACGTTTAATTTTGTTTCGTCTGTTTAGTTTAGGCTCGACGTACTATCAGTCCGAAAGATATTGTCCAGTTCTGGTCGTGCAACAAGGCGGTGGCCAATGTATTTCCTCATAAGACGGAGCCTTTCTGCGCGACCAGAACCGGACAATACCTTTTGGACTGCCAGTACAGTTAAGGTTAGGTTGGATGTCGGAGCGCTTCCGAGCCGAAAAAAGTCCTGAATCTCAATGAAGATATTTTTGTTTTGTTTTTTACTTACGCCTGATGCCGTCGTCGCCGTCTGAGCCCGTGGAATTGTAAGGCGGAGATTTGATGGGGCTCGAGAGGAGGGGCGACGTCGGGCCGAAGTCCGAGTTGCAGTTGGGCCCCGGCTCGGTGGGCAGGCGGTCGCGCCGGCCGGGCCGCGGGCCGCCGCCGGGGCCGCTGCAGCCGGCGTCCAGCGGGCTGCCGTCCCCGCCCAGCTGCGACTCGTGCGACCTGGATTTGGTTAACAAGCCCTGCTGGCTGTCCGCGATGATGTGCGCGAGGTCGTGATCCTGCGGCTCCTGGGGCGACGCCTGCTGGATTCCTGTTTGGTGCTTTTTCCGAGGTGGAGGCGTTGTGGGGAATTTGTTGCGATCACCGCCTGACGAACAATCAATAAAAGGGTTTTAGATCAATTTCCCGTGATTTAAGTCCATTCTCCGGGTTTTTTCCCCCGTTTTACATCTTTTCCGCGCGCTCAATACCCTGTTTCAACGTTCGGCACCTACTGCTTATCTTGCACGATTCATTTAACAGGAGGGATTTCCCATATCTCGGGCACTAGCAGTCAAAAAAGTATTGACCGCTCTAACTTTTTTGAACCTCCGTAACATTGGAACGGAACGAGATACGACAAAACAGCGAAGATCAAATTGATAGACCTCTCGAAAATCTAGCGATTTTATTCCGTGCTTTTCTGACGCATCTCTGTCCATTTCAAAGTTAAGGAGGTTTAAAAAAATTGGAGCGGTCAATACTTTTTTTAATGCTAAAACCACTCTTTGTTGCTATACCGCGGCAAAAGGCATCCCACCTAACATAACCTGTCGTTGCCATGCCCCATGCCAATCATCCCTGTTCGAAGAATCCATATATATAGGCGTCCACATGGATAACCATGAGTTATAATGGATATCCATGTGGAAATCCACATGTTCTACGGATAATTGGACACCGATATCCATAGGATTATGGACATCAATATTGATAACCATAAAAGCCATGATGTTCCCATAAGGATATCTACTTCGATTCTCCAACCTGGGTAACAAGATTAGGTTGCCTGCCTTGTGCCTCGCTTACTATCGCTGCGCTCGGCTGTCGGTAAGTCTGATGCGACTTACTCCTCGGCGACAGTAAGGAGTATATCAGTTCGTTACCGGGAGAATAAAGGGAAAAACGATCATTTAAAAAGTGCTTCGAAATAATAAATAATCTGTAGCAGTACTAATCGTTTGAAAGCAGGGCATATCTAGAGCCCGTTATCTCAGCTAGGTAGCGAACTTTAATCCAAAGATTAGAATTATTAATCGGACCGCCCGTCCACCTCTAAGTTTAGGAGCTCAAATAATTTCGATTTTCCTTTTCGTCAGGACAAAGCACTTCCCGAAAGACTGACAAACGTTGCGAGAGGTCGCTCGATCAAAGTCCCAACGTTGGAATCCTATTAGGCATAAAATATACACAGGAAATATATCTGTGTAGGATAGAGGCTTTACAATGAAATATCTGCAATTAGCTTAGGCAAGCTGCAAAGTAACTTGGCTTAAGTCAGTATACTAAACAAAATATCCTCGATTTTACAGAACTGGAGATTGGTGAGCTTCATTGAATTTATTTTACCCAGACCCAGTTTAATAAAATGTACTAAACCGTAAGTAAAAAATGTTACCACCTCTTGTTCTCTGCCTTTCGTCTCCCAAGCCATGCGGAGAGTCCGCGCAGCGAGCCACAAGGCACCTCACCTAAGTTAACCTAAGCCAACAGTGGCCAAGCCAGATGCCGCTCACTTCTTAACGGCGATAACGCCGAGAAGTAAGCGATATCCCGACTAGCGACAGGGGAGCGGTACTGAAGTGAGGTACAAGGCGACCTTAAGCTAACCTACGCATATCTCGTGACGTAATCTTCACAGTGCGATGTAATATTGAAAAATGGCGGAAAAATACATGTGAAAAATTCCGGCCTTAGAAACGTTCCGTTTACACACTTTCGTTCCACAGACTACATTTTTTCCGTCATTTTAGGACGGAAGACGGTAGGTTCCGATCAGTTTTTTTTAATTCTAAGCTTACACGAGTTACTTACTTTTGGTTTTATAGATGGGAGGCGTTGATGGTGGTGTGTAGGTTCCTTGAACAGGCGGGGACGATGGGGCAAGATGGATGGGAGTGCCACTGAGCTGGGGCAGGGAGTGAATGGAGCCCACTGACAACGCCGTGGCGAGGGTCTTGGCCGAGCCGGCCAGGTTGTTGAACGGGAGGCAGTCTTCTGACGGCACCGAGCATCTCGCGTCGCGAGTACGCGGCGGCCTCGGAGACGTGCTTGCCCCAGAGGAATGGTGTCTGTCCCATGAGTCCCAGTAAAGGTCAAGATCTCCGCCATCTCCACTTTTGTCACCGCGCAGCAGTACATCTG
>Ga0058701_10002996_pt1 | contig 13144 bp, 12 predicted proteins | sample AgamicOrMae_FD_97039 | JGI IMG/M metagenome (GOLD analysis project Ga0058701, IMG submission 97039) | Agave microbial communities from Guanajuato, Mexico - Or.Ma.e | ecosystem: Host-associated > Plants > Phyllosphere > Phylloplane/Leaf | place: Guanajuato, Mexico | collected 2012-06-04
AAATGGTCAAACACGACGAGATAATTCACTTAAACGTTAATTTAGTGACCCTCGGATCGCTGCCACAGAAAGGGAACTACTTTCTCTCCGCCAGGGTACTTCTTACAGTAAACGGACTGTAAGATAGTTCCGTATAGGTGCCATATCATTTACCCAATGAGTTTGAGGTAAAGTTTCTTTTAATTGATCAAATGTAACGGTTTCTTGGTTGTGCATAATAGAAGAACTGTATTTACAGCAGAAAAAGAAATGGGTTAACCAAAAAACGTGTTATCGGCTTGCATTGACTTTCCCCATTGACAAGTGTTTTTATTGGCTACTGTGCCAGCTAAAAATATGATTCTTCTCACTTCCAAAAGAGAATCAATTTTACACGACTCACAGGATACGACATTGATTGTCATTAGTTCAAGCCTAATTCGGTTGAAAAAATAATGTTATCGGAAATGGGAACAGCCGCGTGCCTGAGCAATACCGCACCCTGCACCTTACAACTGTCTGGACACAAGATGAATGACGAGTACGAAGACATCCCAGCCCACGCTGGAGGGACCACTTGCCTGGCTTTTTCCCCGAGACAGGTGGTTCATATTTTCGTTGGTTACATGGAGAAACCAGACAGAAATGAATATGGAATGGACTCCGCGTTTCATTGTGTGTAAAGCAAACATCCCACATTTGACACCAAAATTAATGCAGCCCTGGTTAACCGACTGTTCTTTGCTTACATCACTTTTTTCTATTATCTTTGAAGGGCGGGTGGCTGGGGTATGCGAGGTTCGTTGACTTTATGAAGAGGGTGCTGATCAGAAAAGTTTAGGTTTCACAGTAATGCTAGCAATCTCTGATAGTGAGCAGAAATGGCCTTGGTACTAATTTTAATTTTATCTTTCTTGTTGGAGGTAATTTCAAGAATCCAGTTTTTGTCATGAGGAAGAATATTTACACAAGGGTCTTGTGGCAGCTTGTCTTTGGGTTCGATTTGGCATTATCTGGATTTTTTTGATTTTTTTTATGTCTTCACTAACTGTAAGAGCAAGCACCATGTCCATACACAATATCCAGGACGTAACAACAAAAGATTGTAGCTCAGAAGTATGAGACTTTGACATCCTAGTTATCGAGTTGATCAATGATGAGATCGCTAGACAGGGTAAGCTATTTCAGTACACCTGTACCGCCTTGCGGACAATAATTTAACGGCGAACGGCAAATCATTTGGCCACTTCCGACAAGCCTGATTGACTAACAAACCATACCGCGTATGTACCAGACTGGATGGAGAGGTGTGGACAGCCTATCATACCTTCTCCCTCTCGCGGTCGCATACTGTCTCTACACAAACTTTATTCCTCATTAGCGAAGGTTGAGGCATCCAAAAGAGGCGGGGCTCTCATTGTCGAACATCAGTGTGACAATGTTTACTGTGGTTATTCTTAGAATTTAGTTACAGTCAGTCTAACGAAAAACAGGCGTTTCATGTGAATCATGTTTTTGATTGTCTATGGATATATAAAGATATGCTGTTCTTGAGTCTCTGAATGTATAGCTTTTTATTAATTCTGCATACAAGTATTTTTGGATTCAAACTTTAAGGCTTTGGCAAGACGGCCCAGCGCGTCAAAGGCAAGAAACTTTTTTTCCTCCGCACCCATCGCGTCCAGACGGATCCTATGACGCCCGTTGTAGGTCATTTGCAGAAGCGTGATTCGTTAAGTTCAAATCTAAATCGTCGATCTTTTATGACTTGTATTTCTGAAATCAGGACGTTTAATGCTTTTTAGGATAAGTATTTGACAGCGTAGTCAAGAAGATAGTCACACTCATCGTCTGTCTTACCTGTGTACCAGAGAAGGGGATGTAGCCATGCAGTTCGTGACGAAGTTAGAGAATGTGATATTTTTTGTCCATTATTCGGTCGATCATTTCGTCCACCTGTGTTGAGGGTGCCAATTTCGTACTTGATGATTTGCTGAGTAACGTACAATTCTGTTACAAAGTTACATTTGTTCGTTGTGAGTCCATCGATTTGTATGACAAGGTCATTGAGTGACATCGGAGAACGAACAGTTGTGATACATGCGACAAACCATAACGAATTGAAGAAGCTTTCAAGGATAATTTCTTAGTGCTTGTCGGTGGCAGTCTTCATATTTGCAAACAAACAAGAAGCTTATCATGTTACAAAGTAAATAAACGCCCTTGTGCTACTGCAGACAGCGCGCATTCCGTTAAAACGTTTATTACCTCTTTAAAATGATATAGTACGTGGTTAACTGTGACGAGACTGCACCTTCTAGTGCGCTTAATGCGCTAAAGTTGCAGTATTGAGCGGTGAGACTCCTCAAGTTTTGTTCCTCAAACTTCTCATTGTCAGAAACATTATTTGAAGGTGTATCCTTATCTGTCAAACGAAAACTATTGATAGATGTTTTCTTGCGCTCATTTTAAGTCTTAAGACATGTGTCATTAGTGTTACAGAGACGTTGGGGATGCCGTTATATCTTCAAATGAGTTTCGCAGACCGAATTGAAGAATAAAAAGAAAATGTTGACGGTCAGATGATTACTATTAACGTCTTCCGGCGTTTCGTTCAAAGTAAGCTTTGCTCAATAGGTTTTGTATTCGATCACCTACCTTGTAACATTTTGAAACATTCTTTTGTTATTTTTTTTTCGTTTTTTTCAATGAAAGTGGAGAGACATATTTACAACTTTTTCATAACTGAAAATTCAGTCTTTTTCACGTCGGAACTCATTACAATTCTTTAAGAACAGCTTTGTAATGTTGTTTACCAGATCGATTTTGCTTTAAAGGCAATCTTCATTTTAAGTTGATTAGGTTAAAGATTGATCAACCTTCCATAATTTCGTGTAATGTTGACTATCCGACTCATCTCGAAAAGTAGCGTGTTTGGTACTTAGCGATATGAAATATCGTAATGGCTTCCTCAAGGAGATCGTCTGTACTTTAATGTCATTTTTATGAAAGACTGAATAGAAATTGAAAATCTCCGTGGAGTATTTGCCGGGCAAATATCTTTCGAGAGCAGTCATGTCAGCGATTGTCACTGCACTTGACTGAATGTCCACAAGGCTTTCTCGCGATGGATTGGGGAGCGTGCCTAAAAGTCGTAAACAAACAGTTCGTGTTTGGCTCACGCAATACATAGTTTAAGTTAAATCTAAGAGTGGCGTTAGCCTAGGTCAAACTTAACCATCATTCGGAAGCATTTTAATAAGGAAAATCGACGAAAAAATATGAAAGAAAGTTACAGCAATTTTATATCAAACAATGCGAATATGTATTAAGGTTGTAAAGCCTATTAACATCGGAGATTTCCCAATAATAGATGTTACAACTAGGATCCTTATACCTACTGTGTTATGAGAGTGCACCGTAACATGAAAGACTCAAATATTTGATTGGGAAATTACATTCATATGAAAAGGGAACGGTAAATAACGTCATGCCTTTCTTTTATTAGGCTTTTGGCTGTTCCTACTAAACCATCGATTCGAAAAACGTCATCGTAATTAAAAGTATTACGCAGGGAAAAACATTTACCACCCTCAAATATTAACACAAACGGGTGCGAACTTCTCAGCAACACTTATCATCCAATATGCGACGTGCAGCTCAATTTCGTTTCGCGACCGCTCTTGAAAGCTGGTGAAGCGATGAGAGTGTTGGACGCCAAGTACATTTCGATGCCCTTTAAAATAAAATAAAAAAATAAAAAAATAATTGAAATTGAAAAAAAAAAACATTTCAGTTTGAAAAGTTGTACAATACCAGAAAAAATATTCATCGCCTATTTTAAGTGTTGTTTCCGATAACTTTCTCGCAGAACGCATTAAAGAGCATGTTTTCGGCTCTTGTTTTTCTGCAACATAAGAAAGTAAGAGTTGACCGCGGCGCGTTGCAGCGCAGACGCGTTTAGCCAATAAAAGAGCCGTAAAAGTCGAAAGCAAAATAAACAGGGGCTGTCTCGAGGTCTTCCACAGACAAGCCACCTGAAATCTCTCCAGAAATTCTCACAAATCAACTTTGTTATGGTGAATATCGTATTGAGAATATTTGTTTTAGATGAGCGCAGCGTCAAGAGTCTCAGACAGGTCCGGAAACTAGAGGAACTTCCGTTTTGAACACTGCATGCCGTGTGCCTTATACGCTGGATATTTAGTGAATAGTAGGTTTGTGTACTCGAAAAGCGATTTTTTTTATTCCCAGCACACACAATGACAAAAAATTAAGTATTGGACAAAACGAAAAAAAAGAAGCCATATTTTTGCGAACAAAATAAATTAAAACAGTCGTCACGCAGAGTAGGAAAGCTTATTAAGATTTCATAAAATCCAACAATTTGTAGCGCCCAAAACTTTCCTATTAATTTTGAATTGGTTGTCAGTGCCAAATGGACTTTTCTCTAGTTCTGCAAATATATTCAACAATGAAAAACTTTGATATATTTAAGGTTCATAAACGGGTAATCATTTTTTAAGACGATTAGCTTCAAAAAAAGAGAAAAAAACTTTTGTCCCATGAACTAGGGAGCCTTAAGGCTCCCTACCATGAACAATATGAATCTACGGTGGATAGTGTGTCGGGTGATCGTCATTGAATTTTAGGAAAGTACTTCTGCGTAAGAACCAGTCCCTCTCCGAGCTCTGTTCCACTTGTTTTGAGGCTGTAAAGACTGTCCTTGTCCTGATCCTCGAAAACAACCGTTGAACCACTTTATAATGAAAGTAGTTTTCTGCTGAAAGTAGCCTCGCCGAAGTATCGTATCGTTAATTCAGCATCGGCCAAAGTGAGCGTGCGTGCTTTATTAAAGTTCTACAGTCTGCTAGCGTTATCGGGGGAGGGGGGATCCTTTCAAATTCAAAGCTGATTAGGGGACGTTGCCGCTTTGGAACGTCATTTGTCGTCGTAGGCTGGACGAGTCGAACTTGGCTGCGACATCTCCTCCCCTGTCATGCATAAATTAGCTGTGGATCAGCTGTTATTTGCTACTCTACTTGGTTTTAGCTGAAAAAACGGTGTCCTAGTAAAGTCGCTCTCCGGGGTCAGCTCTAATGAATTCCTTTAGGATGGCGTTGTAGCTGCTTTGGGTCTCGTAGGGGGATTAGAGTTGCGCGGTGAGCGTGAATTTACGTTCTTTCTGGCAAACATACGTAACATTTAAATTGGTTTGTGACCGGTAATAAATTCGTCTCGTCCCTTGATTCGGTAGAAACTCTAACAAAGAAACATTTTTTTTGTTAAAAAAAGATGTATTTGAAAATACTTGCTACATGCCAAGTTACAGTTGGTTACTTCTTCATAACGTAAATCTTGTTCTTACGCATATTTGTACGATTTGAGTCTGTAGTTTCAAACTAAGTTCGATATTCTCATATTTTTCAATTCTTCTCCATAAGACGTTACTTTTCAACAGTGGGGTCAAACGGTGAGATGGGATTACGGTGCTGAATCAATATCATAAACCCGCTTTGGCCTACTAAGCTAAGCATTGTTCTAAGTTTCGAGGAGTATTCAAAGAGGGAAGTTTTACCCCTTGTTTTCAAGTCTAACTCCCTCGGAGGTAGCCTTTCTGAAGATTATGTCCAAAATAGGTTGACCGCAGTTGGAAGTACTTTTCCCCGCTGTTTCATAGCATGAGCCTCTCATGTTCATAGTAAACTGGGGTGGAATCCAGTTGAGCCAGTAGAACTGAACCTCCACTTGTAATGTAACACAGCGATGCAAATATCGATCAAATTGTTTGTGTAGTGGTTGAAGCACTTTGTGGTTAGGGTTTTGATAGGATGATTGAATTCATCAGGGTAACTTAAATTAAATATGGACGTAAACATGATCAACCTTGATTGAATTTCATGGATTCCGCCCCAAGAAAATGACTGCAAATGAAGAGGGCATTCCGCGAGGGAAATAGGCGGGATAAATAATGAAGAACGTAGACTTTGCGGATGAAGCTTTGAAATATGAATTCGACCAACAACAAAGGGAAACCGGGGTATTTCCACCCAGGAAACCTTATTAAGCATACCTTAGTCTCCCACGGCGTTGCGGTGACGCAATTTTCACGGGAAAAAAGTTGAGTGCCACGGCATATCAACTGGAGATTGGGCAGTTTTGTAAAAAAGAGGTCAAGTGCGTATCCAGAAAGCACTATACAAATCAAATAAAAAAAATCCCCGAAGAAGCCCAGATCTGTATGCATCCGTAACCTCGTTTAACCTAAACCAACCTAACTTAACCTCGAGCAAATTTATACCCATGAAAAAATCAGTTTGATGAAAGCATTCGAGTCGAGACGCATGCATGTTGTGCAACTTTGTGCATAAATGTGTCTTCATGATTTCGACCTTGTTTCAAAGTTAAGTGAAGTTACTATCTTAACTGACCTCAAACTCCGCAAAACCTGGCAGCCTCAAACAGTCTTATTCGCATCCTTGAACCTAATCCAAGCAATAACAGCCATTGAAAACACTAAAAATAAACCGTGAAAATTTATTGAAATGGAATTTTGCTGCAGTTTGCGCACCGGTGTCGTAAATGTTTCGCAACAAAATAGCTACTGTTGGTGACAATACGATCCGGGAATAGATCTCTTAAAAACTATCCCAGAAATAGTTTACTTACAGTGCCTCAGGAATCACACGATAGTCTATGTACACTATGAGTACTACCGGTACCATAAATAGAAACAGCAAAATGAGAACGTAATATATTACACCAGGACATCGGTTGCGGTATATTTTCTTTAAGCAAAGGCATACAGCGGAAAAATTGATGCTATGCAGTTGCGAATTTTCAAAAACTGTGGCGCGTTTACGATAATTTTCAATCGTTTTTCATATTTATATATTTTTCATCATGAGAGTCTTAAGTATCTCGTATGCGAGGCAAACACGAAAAGACAGAAACCTAGATGAAAATCCTCTTATTCAACGGCCATCGACACTTTCAATTAAAAGAGTTGTGTCGCTCTTTGAGGATTATTTTTGAAGTCGTAAAAAATGGCTTCGGTAAAAATGAACATCACAGTCGTAAGAAGCTTAAAAAGTTGTGGCCACGGTACTTTAAATGAAGACATTTTTGCGTAGTACTTTAAGGCGAAACTTTGTTCCAGTACTAATCATCAGCAGGGTTAAGTTCTCATTTCGATTTTTTTTCCTGAGTGAGTTTAGTCGTCGGGCAGTTTTCGCAAAAAGTTTGTTGTATCAATTACCCAAGCAGTTAAAAATGAGGGTGTACTCACTCATTTGAATTATTCTCTTTTACCCTTTGCACTTTCTAACTGCAGCTGTTTTATTATATCTTCCTGATTGGAAGTGTTGTCCTCTCTATTAGTCATATTTTTAATAGTTGTTTGCATGAGAGTATGGCCTCCTCTCATGGTTGTTTGTGTACTGGACTTACTGAGGTCTTGCACTCTGCGCAATAATAGCGCTCGTGTTTAAACGCAACCTCTTTTGAAAAGGGTTTATGCTATTTATATGGCCATAGATAGTTGTTAGACTAACTAAGGTGCTATCTAATGTTTTCCGTAAATAGTCGCGGTGTGGTTGCGAACGTCGTCTTTCAGGCTAACATCAATTTAACATGTGGCAACTGTTCTAATGACTCGGGTATATATCTTGAGTATAAATTTAAACTTAACTTACAGAAGTTCAAATGCAAAATTTGGTGAGGCTTAGAGAAGTCTAATGTTTAGTGGTTATAACGACCAAAAAGCACTTTTGCATTTTCGTTTCACGTTTTCGTGGCAATACGTTTACGCGCGCTAAGTAAATCCAAAATCAAAATAATTGCCATTCCCAGAGACCTATCGATGTAACAGCCACTCTGAATCAGTGTTTTTTGCATCAAGCGTATGTTATATAAAATACCTTCGGATTGTTCTCTGTCAACACCATTTTCTTTATAATCTCGGACGATGTGGCAGATTTGAAGGTATAGTTTCTTTGCAAACAGATTGCGTTGCCGTAAACTTGTCTTTGACTTATACCTTGCCTTTTCGCCTAAAACGAGTTTTAAACTGAGCTAGTTGAACTTCTTGAATTTCCGACGCTGGACGGCATTGGCATTCCTGATCGACCAGACTAGACGCCGCGACGCCGGCCGGCCGAATGAGCCGATGAATCCGAGCGCATAGCGCCCCAGCGGAAAACTCGGCTTCCGAGATCTCTCACCAGGGAGCAGCACGAATCGGGCGCTGAGCTGTATATATGGCGGGAAGATTTGAAATGCTGCAGCAGACGTTTTCCCGTTGTAATGAATAAGTCTAAGAAATAGCTTTGCTGGCAAAGAATTATGTTTTTACTTGACATTCCACAGCGACTTATTGGATGTTTTCAGATGCCACAAATGTAAGCTTACCAAGGTTTCTTAATAATGCACAGCTTCTTTGTGAGCAGCCGTAATTGCCAAAAAACCGACTTTTTTAATAATTTGTGTTTTAAATAGATATTTGGAGACATGCCGAATGCAACGATTCGTGTTCCCTTCCCTTCAAAAAAAAGGGGGGGGCGCCAAAAAAGGATTTTTGTTCCAATAATAAGCTCTACGAATATTTTCGAAGCAGAGAGCCATGCAGAATAGTCAGAGCTGAAAGTCTTCTTTTCTCAGAAGAATAGTGCATTCTTTGGTTGAATATACTGAATGATGCAGAGCTGTACGCAGGAGCAGAAGATACTGATTTATGCATTTGAATGTCTTCTCTGGTTGAAGGATGTTTTAAAAAATTAATGTCCGCTTGCGAGATCCTGTTTTGGTTGGGGTTGGAGGAAAAAGTTAGGCGTGTTTTCAAGTAGAACTTGGAAACCAGTTCAAGCGATCGTTTCCGATCGTGTGTTCTCCATTCTCTAAATGCTTCGATAGTACACCTTCGAGATTCAACATGATAAAACAGTTGTAATAAAGTAGGACTCCATGGATTGGAAACTCACAAAGTAGTTCCAACTCAAGTAAATCGCCCATGCCCGGATTTTTGAGTAATTTTAGGCCTGATTTTTGATGACAGAACTCTTCACCAAACGGAGTACCGGCTGGTTCATCTCACAAATATGGGATGGCATTGTGTAAACGACCTCATTTTATAATCTCAGGTTCAAATTTTGTGATTTATTCATACGCTTCAAAAGGTTTTCCAGTGTCAAAAAAAATAGATTGAATTTGTCTAACAAGTAAGTCTAATACGCAATTATCCGATTTCGGATGCTTGACAAGTACTCGAATCAGCTCGTCTCAAAATCAATTAAATTCCATTTTTTTGTCCAATGAATATTTCATTTTAAAGGTCATTTCTTTCGGTTAATGTTTTAAGCAACTTAAAAACGCATTTTTTTTTCGCAATTGAAGACTAAAAGTTTAGTCTAATTGCATCATGCATTCCTCCCTTACGTTGTGCGGAGTCGGGGGAAATGTACGAACCCACCGAGCTCTTACCTGAGAGCAAATGTTAATTAACGAATAACTGATCACCTCATAATGAAAATTCTGGCCGGAGATTTTCTCAATAATCCACATAAGTGCGCAATGCTAAAATTGCTGGAAGTACCATACCACCACAAAATGAGTACCGAAATATTGATCATGTTTGGTAGTGGAAATAAGCATTATCGGTTGGTCCTTTTGCTTGGATTTATCGACTATGAGGAAAATGCTAACATTCGGGTTCAGTTGTTCAATATTATTCTGATCTCCAAACGTAAACCTTGGACGTTTATTGTGAAAAAAAAGAGGTGTCATCACCAAATTTTGCGATATGGCAGTTAAGATCGAAAATGAACTAAAATCGGTGAGTGACAAATAAGCTTTCCGGTTACTTTCAAAACCCTTATTTTTGGTCCTTTTTCAGATCGGTCGTCTATCGGAACAAAATATGGGACCAATTTCCTTGCAACGGAGAATTTTTCCGCCTTATTGCAAACGGGTTGAACGCTCTGTTGTCACAAACAACAGAATCGTATTTGGGACCGAATTCAGTTTGAAAGGTTTCCGAATGGAGTGTTCCCCGCCTCTCTCATGAAAAGGGGCTCCATGTGCGTCTCGAAGTCGCGGTCTTTTTGAGCGTCAGATGCGAAAGAGTGCGAGATCGCCGCGGGCGGAGCAGTTCACACGTGCAAAAGAGCCGCTCAGCCTGCGGAAGTCGAGAAACAACTCTGCCCCAAGCGATATCTGCCCCAACTATTTACCAAAGACTAAATTTTTGTTTAGGCCTCAATGCTGTGTTTCGGCGAGGAGTTTTCAAACTGTGTCAAACATATGGTGAGCGCATTTAAGATGCATCCTTTTTTAGGTGACCTGCAAGTGTGCCTGTGGCCCAAACAGTTGATTAAATAAACCCGAGAACGTCATGTGATTTAACATGAATAGATTCTCAATTCAAAACGTAAGCTTTGAAATGGCCAACCATCAGTTCCTGTTTTACTATAAACGCATCTTTTGAAAGTCCCTCCGGAACATATGTATTGTTTCGGTTAAAAAATCACAAAGCGAGTGGTTTCTTTAATGCAGGATTTTTGTTATGGGAAAACACAGAGTACTTCCGCAAGAGAGGAAGGTCTAGTTTTATTATCTACTCAGTATATGAAGCACACTACCGTACACCGATTGTGTACAGGATAAAACAAACAGCATACCTGGCAACAACCACTCCGTAAATAACGTTGTATCAACAGTGGCTACCGTTGTGTAACATCCGTATTGAAACAAGCCGCGTGTAGCTGCACAACCTGTTGATGTCCATCTACTTTTGAGACAGACTGTACTTAGTTACCTGATCCCGTAACACAATTCCGTTCGTTAGAGGTATAAAAGCTCCTTTGATGATATAAGTACAAAATAGCCTTGAGTAATTTTAGTCTTTCTTTGTATCACAGGTGTTTGCCTCCTCTAGAGGCAGCAAGAATCGCTGCTAATGCGATGTCTGCTATAACGTTTTGAGTTATTACTGAAACAATGCGACGAGACATTGGGAATGACAAGTGAAGAGGATGAACAAAAAGTAGCTGGGGCCGTTAAAACAACCCAATAGCTCAGTATAAAGATTAAGAGGAATGCTCATTTTTACGAAAAGGAAATAGAAAAATTCCTCATTCTTAAATTCCGCGAATTTTGATGTTGGTCGCAGTGTCCTCCAATTTTTAATTTAGTACCAAAGGGTTTGATGCTAAGTTCGAAAACTTTTACGTTTTACATGCAATTTTTGATAATGTCGTAGACAGCTGTTTTCGATATAAACAACGTACTCAAGGTAACGATAAACTAACACGCTGCGTTTTTTTTCTCCATCAAATCCTACTTTAATGAAGGCTTTCATTCTTGTTCACTTTCAAGAATGGTCCTTATTTTTCTGAAAGCTGTGACTACGATGCGTAAATGAAGCTCTCTGCCCATGAAGACTTACTTACTTTACCTCAGGGAAGGGCTTTTAAATAATTTTCACCGTAATGACCCACTTAACTCATAACTTAGGCAGTAGGCTTATTATAGACGATCCTTTCCTTCACGTTCTTTGGCAGTGCCTCTCCAGCTAGAATTTTAATAAATTTATTACATTTTCCCAATCCCTGCAGCATTACTTAAAACCAAGTGAATACACAGACGGAAACATTCCAAATAACAACTTCTTTCAGAAACGAATCCAAGCGAACTTAAACGTTCAGAATCATCATATCGCCATGTTCTTGACCTTGCGTATTTTTTAAAGTGCAGTTTTTAAAACATGACGTCCTCAACCCACAATCACAAACTTGTCGGATGTGTAAGACCAAATGCCTAATACTTCAAATGTTGACGAATTATTGGTCCTCCTGTGTTCGTTGCATGTTATGGTTTGCACAAAAAAAGTAATAAAGAATGAAACCTAAAGCTAAAACGAGGTTGCCATATATCCCGAGAGGACTTTTCTATTTTGCGATTTGAGATATGAGTTGAGGAGATACCATAGATTTGCAATGGGCAAATTTCCAGATAAACAGAAAAATACTCTTTGGTTGCTGTTTCAAATGCTGTTTGCGCATTAATCCCTAGAACGATGAATCAGTGATGTATAGTAGCACGAAATGGCATTTGATCACAACTATGAAAACTCGCTTACGTAGGTCTAGTGAGGGCCAAAAGTCGTATACCGTACCAGTACATGCTGTGTTTAAGTGTCGCCTTCAACAGCATGCGTGACTTATTCCGGATGTGATATTTTGTAGCTTTGTGAGTTATTTTGTAAGTTGATCGGCGTATATCCCACGGACCAGTAAATTAGTTGTCCAGTCACCTGGCATGTACTAACGTGCTCGGAAGTTCATTTAAAATTCGAAAATACCTATATCTACGTATTGGTTCCAACTGAAATACTGCTTCGGATTGATTTCGAAGTGATCTGATGTGATCTTTGTTACGAGTATTGATATCACTAATTCGATTGATACTATGTTTCTCTGATTTTGATTGATATCAGAGGACGTTCAACTTTAGAGCGTGCTCCGTTTGTACAAGATTTGATAGTAGATATTCCTCTGACGCAAAAACTATCAATCTAAGATACGTTACATCACTCACAAGCGTACGGTACATCACTCGAACAGAGACTAACGCCTTAAGAGCGCCCCATAACTTTCCACTTTCAAGGGTTGGCAGCAGACCCAGAGAGCGGGAAGAGTGAAAGGGGTAGTAGCTCATGAAGTTTGTCCGTTTCTTGACCTTTGCTCGTACCTCATCTTCCTCTCAGTTTGGCGTAAACCTTAGACGGCGAAAATTTACAAGGTGCACAGAGAGATTTTTTTTTCGACACGCCATGCATAGGAAAATGATGGGAACAACATACTTGAAGATCCATTTCTCGCAGATTTCCTCAAAATGTCAAGAATTATCCTCTTAAAACTCAAGAGCTTTGTTAGTATGGGAGCCTTTCTTTCAAAAAGTAATTATCTTCATTCTAAAATAAAATATAGGTTTTTCTTTATGCGCACTCCACTCTTTTTTTTCGACACGCGTGTGTTATTATTAGGCCTACACTGTGCAACAAAATTTGGGTCATGTCTTGTCCTTGGGGTTTTGACTGTCGGACTTTATTCGTTGGTTATCAAAACCACCGAAACGGCCTTTTTTCCGCTGTGAAAATTCGTTTGGGGTC
>Ga0058701_10002997_pt1 | contig 13142 bp, 7 predicted proteins | sample AgamicOrMae_FD_97039 | JGI IMG/M metagenome (GOLD analysis project Ga0058701, IMG submission 97039) | Agave microbial communities from Guanajuato, Mexico - Or.Ma.e | ecosystem: Host-associated > Plants > Phyllosphere > Phylloplane/Leaf | place: Guanajuato, Mexico | collected 2012-06-04
ATTAAAAAAAAAAATAAAAAAAAAAAAAGAAACAAAAAATAAAAAAAAAAAATGAAAAACATAATGAAATGAAAAAAAAAATAAAAAATGAAATGAAAAAATAAAATGAAAAAAGGAAATTAAAAATGAAATTTGAAAAAAAAATAAAAACGAAAATAAAATGTAAAATGAAATGAAAAATGAGATAAAAAATAAAATGAAAAATGAGGGGGAAAATGAAATGAAAAAAACGAAATGGAAAATAAAATGAAAATTGAAATGAAAACTAAAATGAAAAATGAAATGAAAAGGAAATAAAAAATTACACGAAAAATGAAATAAAAAATGAAATAAAATGAAAGGAAAAATGATAGGAAGTTAGATAAGATAAACAAGAAATGTCAGAATTTTTTTAATCAAAACATCTTTTAAAAATTCCTAAATTTTTTATACGATATTACGAGAAACGACATAGGCTGTCCTTTAAAAGACAAAAAAAAAGCTCATAGGAAAAACTGCAGTTTTTCCACGAATTATTGAAAGAAAAAGCAATGTTAGGGCCTGATTTGTTTGAGCGGTTTCGGCGATCGTGGGTTGCTCACCTTTGATATCACGATGAAGTTTCTGCTCACTGTGTAAATAATCTAATCCTTTGAGGACCTCCCGAAGGATAATGGCAATGTGCATCTCTTCGAACGATCCCGCCTTCATGAGGTCCAAGGCGGAGCCCCCGCCGAGGTACTCCATAATAATCCATAACTTGGTTCCCTGCACACGGCAGAACACTAATAAAATCCAAACACAAACATCCAAACACATACACTCATTGCCTTGTTGAAATTCTTTTGGAGCTGGACAACTTGACAAAGACATTTATAGCATTGATTAAAAAAAAACCACGATTATTTCGGTTCGAAAAATATTTAAGATCGCGTTGGGAAATTAACTTGATTTTTAATTCAGACACAGTTGACGGTTGGATTTATATTTAAAAAAAAGCGATTGCTTCGGTTTGAAAAAAAGGTGAGCTCTTGTAGTGAAATTAACTAAGTTTTTAATTAAGGTAAAACTGAAGAAGTTAAATCTGTGTTAAAAGAAAAAAAGAGGGAAAAAAAGCATTTTTAGGCTTAATATTCAGTGACATGGTATTGCCATGAAACTTGGTCACTCCTAGTCATATGGTATTGCGGAGGAATATTTTTTTTAAAGGAAAATTCAACTTAAATCTTTTTAGAAAAATCGCAAAAAATATTTCCGACGTTAAGTAAATATTTGTTAAAGTACAAATTACATGATTGATCGTACGAAACCGAAAGATGAGCGTACCTTGAGGTAAGATCCAAAATATTTGGTGACAAAAGTTGAGTCACATTGCGATAAAACCATGATTTCCTGCTGAATGTCTTCGATCTCATCTTCGGCTTCTTCGAGATCGATAATCTTGATGGCAACGACCTGCTGGGTCCTGTTGTCGATTCCTTTGAACACCTCCCCGAAGGACCCCTTCCCTATCCGCTCCTGCTTCGTGAATATCAGCTCTGGATCCACCTTCTGCAACACAAAAACACAAAAAAGTGATTCACTTCGAACTTTTCGTGGTATTCCAACGCTTCCATTCGTTCAACGAACATTGAAGTAACAGCCGATAACGTCTAGCGCCACCTAGCGCATTCAGCGACAACAAACTTTCTCAACCTTCCGGTAGATGGCGCGCCATCGCAAACGCTTCAATCACAGGGCGTTTTAACGAAAACAAAAGGCTTAGGCTAAAAATTATAAATATTTCGATATTCGATAGACATCAGCGTAGCTTTAATTCATCCCACCAACCAGCGCACAGCACAGAAGCTGTCGCCTCTCTCCCTTTAGGGCTCTTTACGATCTTTGCGGACGTTGCGGCGAAAATCAACCAAGATCGGCGTTATTTAGTAAAGAAAGCAGACGCTTTCTTATAACCCGCTGTCATTGAGGTCAGCCAAAGCAAAGGGGCCGAAATTGAAATGCAACCAACAAATTAAAAGAGGAATAATAGCTCCGCAAGGCGCTCCAGTGGCGCCCGCCAGTGCGGGGGAGTGTCTCAACTTTCGCCATTGTTCGACTGACGCAAGGAGTAGGACTGTAACGAGCTGCGGCAATAGTCCGGAGCTGGGAAAGTTGTTCGATAATGCACTCTCCAATTTGCTCCACAGTTTGATCAACATGTCCCTAGATGTATTGAGTTTGCATAACTTGCAATTACAGTATATCGAACGATCGCGATATATTCCATCTTATCGACCAAAACTTGTAACTATAGGGCTCTAATGAGCTGGCATTTGCTTTGTTTTTGCGGAGCTGGTACCGAATTCTCGTTAAGCCATTTCGGGATATCCGTTACTGAGGCTCGTTGCAACAGTGTGGGTTGGCTGTGTTATGTTTCTACAAAGCGAGCTGTTTAGGCCTATATGTACTTCTAGGAACGTTTGTTAAAATGTCTTCAAACCGAAAATTTCCTGCTCCAGTCTTACTAAACTTGATACGTGTCACTTGACATATTTCAGGTAGCGCTTAAAAAAAAAGTTAAACATGAATAAGCAAATTTTATTCGCTGGGCTTAAAAACAAAGCATCACACAGCTCTTCGGCATTATTGACAATTGAAAATCGGTTCCACTTTGGTTTAAATTAGATATACATTACTTCATATCTATCTTGGGTTAGGAATTACATTTTAAATTTGAGCCGAGGAAAAAAAAGAAGAAAATACAAAGAAAAATCTTTTAGAAAAAAATCATTTACCCACTAAACATTATAAAAACAAAACGTTTTATAATCGCAACCAGCCTTTTAAAAAATAAAAATTATAATTAGTGAGAAAAAAAACATGAATAAAATATTAAAGAATATTTTTTTTCTTAAAAAAAAAATCTTTTAAAAATCTATTAAAATTATTTTTTGTTTCTTTTCAAAACATAGCAAAACACAAGTGTGTCAGCGGGTCATATCTGTCAAGTCTTTTCGGGGGATCCCCGGTCAAGAAGAGCTGCATGCCCCATAATAAGTTTCCGCGAGATTACCATTACGAGAACAACGTGGGGGTTCATCGTTAACTAGTGGGACGGTTAGCCCTGGAGGAAGTTAAGCGCGCTTATCAACGGCCTACTTTTAAATTGCTAGGACTTTAGAGAGGATACTCTGAGAACTCGCCGCAGAACTCCTTGATTAACTTAAGTCAGTTCAAAAGGTGCGCCACTCGGATGCTAGAAGAGTTCACTTTCAGTTTGTTCTCCCTAAAAACGGAAGAGACATCAGAACCGACAAACATTCACTTTTTGAACAAAAAGTCGCAGATCTCCGCAAAATTATTTTTTTAAAGTAAAAAAATAATAATAAAGAGCAATAATTGACAACAAACTTTTCAGATAGTAAACTTTAAGAAAAACTTGTCCTAGACTTCAGTGATCAATTTGACTGCAGCTTGGGACTGCAAGTCTACGTATGGACTGCAAGCAAACGCAGCGCAGCTAAATTTATGCACCAGAAAAGACAAACACAGACGTCCAAGTCTCTCCCTTCATCAGAGTTTTCTCTTATTAATACAATGTCAATATTGAAATCAGCGACTCCGCTTTCATTTCAAAAGCACCCCGGAAATAATTTCTTTTTTGCTCCGAAAAACGAAGCAGTGCTCAATTCGTCTATGAAGCCGTCCTTTCTTCTTTTTTTTAGTTTAACCTGATTGTCCTCGGAAGAACCTGTAATTGGTTTGTTAGTAGCTGGAGGAATTCTTCATCGCGTGATGAGGATTCTCATCGCCTTCCTTTCGACTTCGATTTCGTCACAGATAATTCCGAAAAAAATGCTCAAATAATTTGCTGAATTATTATCATAATTCGACCACTGACCCCACCCCATGTTCTCTAATAAACTGTAAAAAAATAATAAAAAAAATCTCCACCCAATATATAAATTGAGCCTTGTTGACCCAGAGTAAGTAATCTTCGGGGGGCATTCGATAGCGCCAAAAACCATAAGCGCCAACGCCGCAAGCGCCAGTCGGTAACCGCCAAACGAGAAAAGTCGCAAACTTCGTATAGGTTAGGTTAGGTCAAGTTAGGTTAGGTCAAGTTAGGTAAGGTTAGTATTGAGGTTAAGACCTTTGGCGTTTGCGACTTTTCTCGTTTGGCGGTTAAGGATTGGCGCTTGTGGTTTTTGGCGCTTATGACAGCTACCCGTAATCTTCTCGTTTGGTAATCCTCGCAAAGAAAAGTTGAGCCAAGGGCAGGATACAGAAAAGAGAAAATGAAACCTTTTTAACTAGGAGTGTACTTTTGGCTCGCTTTTGGCAGCGACTCGCCATCAAATCAAAGTTCATTTTGAGACGAAACTAGAAAACTTGGGGTGTTGCCATTTCAGAATGCTGAGCTGAGCTGTGGTTTAAAGAACAAATCAACTTTCTGAGGAAAAGCGCTCTCACCGCGCCTCGCTAGCTCGCTAGGATTCTTCATTACCCCCCCTCCCCCGCCCCCCGCACGAATTACAGACGACGCCCTTCCCGACCCACAGCCTTTTGTCACACAAAATTAAACACTACAGCGCAATATATGGTATCGGACCTTAGCGGGAATGATGTAACCTACAATTTTCCTGACCAATTTTCCTGGTTTCTGGAAAAGTTAGGTTATCCTGGAAAGGTTCTTAGCATTGGTTGATAACAAATGAAAGACTAGATATAGGCTCCGGAGAGGTTTGGGTTGGATATGTAGTAACTTGAGGTAAGGGTTAGTCAGGGCTGCCAGTCAAGTTTCATCTCCAAAAAAAGACTTGTTGAGTGGCATTTTAGCCACACAAAAAGGCAACAATCAGGATCCAAAAGTGACCTTTTACAAACAATTCCAGTCTATGTGCATTAAAAAATATTAATAACTCTGCGTAACCAGATTTTTGTCATTTTTGTGACGGAAAATAGTTGGCTTGCTTTTCTCGGTGCCAACAAACGGGAAATCGTCGAAAGAAAGGAATCGTGAAAGTATTTGTTCCAATAAGTTATAAGAGCTATATTTACGGTAAAGCATAGGTTGCTCGGAAAAAAATACCAGGTCCAATTTGGGAGTGATATATCGGCAACAGCCGCTAGTAAGAGCGATTTCAGGCGCAACAAAATTTTGGAATCGATTATGCCTAAGTGGAGACCTACCGATAAATATCTATATCATAAAAATAGGTTTGCACGCTAGGGGACCAAAAACTTAAAAAATAACAAAATAAACAAAAAAAATAACGAAGATTACCTTTTAAGTCTCTAAACCAAAACGTTGGAGGTTTTTCAAATTTCCACCAATCAGGAGTCTTACAAGGTGCAAATCGATTCCATAAATGTGTGCAACGTGTAGGCTTGCCTTTTCATATGGAATATGAAGGGGTCAAAAATTGGCCAAAAATAGTCTAAAATTCGTAGTTTGCGCCAAAATTCAAATATGAACCGAAAAATTTGGCGATCGGCACGTCAAATGACTCGGAATAGTCTTCTATGCATATTACAAAATACAGTTTATGTTATCATACAAAATACAATTAATTGATGTTTTGACTATTGGATGTGATTGAGGGACATTAACAAGGTTAGGACCAATGTCTGTTGCTCAATTTGTCGATTTTAAACGGACCGTGAGAGACGGCAGTTCACGGTGAGGAAGTGGGGGGGGGAGGCATAACTTGCAATGCTCCTCAACGCGAGGGCAGGCTGCGAACTAGCGATCACATTTGAGTTTGATCGGTCCGCGCAAAAATAAAATCTCAAGAAACAAGATTAAGAAAGAAGGATCTTCAAAAGTGTCAAAAATTTAAAAAAAAATAAAAAAGGACAAATAGTGACATATTGTTTTAAGAGACAAAAAGTAATAGAAGTGACTTACTGGCAGCCTTGAGATGGGTTAAGATCATTTGAGAAATGTTATGACCGCTTTCGTTAAGTTTGACCTACTGTTTTAGGTAAAAGTGCAGTGTTAGTGAAAGTTAGGTTAATGCAGTGAAGTTAGGTGAGGTTAGGTGCATCTGATCATAGTCTACGAAACTTTCAAAATGCAGCCTGGAATAGGTATAGTAAAAAAGCGGCCAAACACTTATTTTTCATGGAGAAATTTAAGAGATAAGCTTTGTTGTACTCAAGGTGGAAATATTACAGGAAAATTGTTCCCAAACAAAAGCCCAAAAAGGGTTCGTTTGAAGACTTCCCTGCTTAGAATTCCTCGTGGCTTGAAAACGCATTACGCCCACAATAGATGGCGGAGCGGCTCGTTTCAAGAAACAAACTTAATTCTGGTCAGGAAGGCGGTGAAAAAAAAGTCTAATCAGCCGCTGGACAATATGAGGGGCGGTGAGAATTTCAACCGAAGTCACATTTTTTTTAAAGAGAAAACGTCTGATAGACTTTCCAAAGCGAGGAACGAATTGCAAGAAAAATAACTGCACCGAGGAAATTTTTCGTGACTGCGACATATTTAAACGCGGTTAATTTTTTAACCGATGAAGAGAACATTGACTTTAATACCATTTTGGACTGCTCAGCTCCAGGCGATCTAAAACATTTCTGACTTGCTAGGTTATGTCTAAAGGTTCGCGTTTCAATCACGGTTAATGTTTACAAAATCGCGAAATCTGGCAACACTGCCGGGGAGGAGCAGAGGGTATGAAGAGACCACAGAATGGTGTTTTTGAGTAGCATTTCAAGCGCCAAGAACACACACGCCGGACAATTACGATGAATAGCAGGTTGCGTAACTGCGAAAATTACACAGTGAAAAATTATTGGGACCATACCCCATGGGTTTAAGGTCGAAAGGTCGGCATTGCCACCGCATAGTCATCAATTCATAGGCCACTTAGCAATCAGGGCTCCTGACGCAACCTTACAGCCGATCATTTTGGCGGGAACTTGCCGTCTATGATATTTCGTCTCTGGAAATCAAGCGTTAGACTCGAACTCTATTTCCATCGCTTGATTTTTTTTTCAAAGATAAAGTAAATAACAAAATATGAAAAAAATCACGAAAAAAATTAAATGTAATGCAAATGCAAAAAAATATTTATTTTTTTATTTAAAAAAGACAAAATGAAAAACACTTAGCAGAGAAAAAAAAGAAAAAGAAATGAAAAACCATATGCATCATTTTTCATTTTTTGAAAAAAGTTCAATAAAAAAAGAAATATATTAAAAAATAAATTAACGGTTTTCAAGGTCATAAATATCGGTTTATAAGCGGAAAAAACCTGCTAGAAATCTAAACAGCAATTTTTAAGAGGTTCTTGGCAATGGCACTAAATTAACATTTCAAGTACAACAATACTCATATTTCGTTCAAAAACGTCATATTTCATCTCACTTTTCTACGTCAATTTAGAAGAAGCTCACTAAAAATTTGGTTCCTTGAACCAATTATTATTTTGGTTTTGAGGTCACCTGAACTATCTGCTCAAACAAATATGGCAGTATGGCTAATTAGCAAGACGTTTGACCCACAAATTGCTAACGTAACTGGAGTTTCGATGGCGCCACCTACCTAAAATCTTGGCATGTTTCACTGTACAACCTGCAAGACTTGTGAGTAAAACCCGTGGGTGTGCTGTAGTCTGCCAGAGAGTGGGTCGTTATTAGGCACGGCTGGAGCGACTCGGCCTATTACCGCTTAGACACTTAAATCTAACAGTCTTCTTCAAGATGGGAAGTAGCCACCTATACCTGCCACTAAAACCGCGTTGACACATCTGCAGTGGATAAAAACGAGTCATTCAGTTGAAGTGAAGGGATGTTGCTACGAGAAGCTCGTTGGTGGATGATGAACAAGAAACATTGTCCTCATATCATGAGAGTTACTCTCATGCTCATACGAGTAACTCCAACCAGGGCTAAAAATCTACTATTAGGTAGATACGAACAGATTGGGAAACAGCATCGGTAAATAATACCGCAAAAACAACGAAAAAAGCTAAAATAAGTTTAATAAACACGGCCAAAATATTAAGATGGGAAATCCCTACTGGGTGAGTACTTAATGCATAAAATTACCTAAAATGGCTAAAATTACCGAAAATGGGTAAAATTGACCAATGGCTAAAATTACATGAAAATGGCAAAACTGAAATTAAAAAGGCAAAAATTACCTTCAAGGGCTAAAATTACCAAAAACGCTGCGATTGTCTGACCACTAAGCTAGCATATACAGTATAGCTATATCTAGGCCTACCTAAAATAATATAGAGAAGACCGCATTTGTCATCTAACAGCTACGTCTGAATACCAAAAATTAAGCTATGACTATTGCTTCGATGTTAAAATTTACTTGGCAGCTTAAGCAAAATACCAACTAAAAACCGCTTTATTAACAAAAAGCTTAAATTAGCCGAATAGCACATTATGACATCTCTAATCAGCAACCGAAATATAATCCAAACATGAAGCACAGCTTAAAATAACTAAATATGTAGCGATTCAGATGAGGGAGCCAAGTTTCAAGCTAGTTTCTACAAACCTCCAGTTTTTCTAGTCACCGATTAGATTTGGAATCGAACGAGCGAAATTCACGAACAATGCCGATATTGTTCCAATTCGGGCGACGCAATGCTTCGAATCGTGACTCGGGCTGGCGCCGCTCCGCTCCGCACCGGCGAGCCAGCTCCAACTTGCCTCACCGGTCCTTGTTTTTCTTATCAATCGATTCCTCGAACCGCCTATCGATTCGTGATATCGAGATCTCGATTATTTAACAGGCGTTCTGAATATGTCAAATCGACTTTGACAAATAGCGGCGCGTTGCGGCCTTGCGAAAGGGTCCAGCTACGTCCTCTCCGCGAAGACTTTTTGTTCTCCTTTTTGCGAAATAGGAAGGGAAGGGACCTTATGCGGGCTTCACCGCAGCTTCCTTGTTTGTGTCTCTTTAAATTAAGTTGGTTTTATTGCAGAATGAAAGCCGTTAAGAAAACGACGTCTCTCGAGAACGCCAAAAGAGAAGGGAATTCAGAATGCATCGAAAGAACCATTGACAATTATGCGTTCAGGTATAAAGCAGAAATTTTTTGCGGGGGGAGGGGTAAAATATGACAAAAACGGGTACAAAATATAAATAATATTTTTTTGAAAAGTATACGCGAACGCGGATTTTGATCAAATATTACTAGAGAGATAATATTTGGCCCGAAAAATTAGGTTATAATGCTTTAAAATAAATCAAAATGTTGTTGAAAAAATACTTTTTTTGAAATAGCAGACACATTTTGGTAAGATATTTTAAACAGTCCGAAAATGTAGGTAAAGCACGGAAATTTTTCTTTCTTAAATAGTTCCTGAAATATTTTGAGTAAAATGAAAATTTAAAGGTTTAGAACTTCTTCGCTCGCTTTTCCAAGCCAAACGTATAATGAACCTGTTTAACGCCAATAACACAGTTTCAATCATATGATTGTAAACAATTCTTCCTGAAAACAGAAAAAAAAAGAAATATTCGAAACTTTTGGAAGACGTACAAAACTGCAGTCCTTCGAATTAGCTAATAAAGTATATTGGTTCGACTTTGTGGGCGGGTACAATTCGCGTAGAAATAGTTAAAAGCCCGATTTATAGAGTAGTGAATACTAACCAGAAACGGTAATTTACTTCTTGAGCAGTCTATAAATATAGACGTCTAATTTACGGCCGTCTTCTCTCTCAAAGCCCTTGTCCTTAAGGATAGGAATTTGATTATAAGTATGATCGGCAGTCGATTTCAATAGATTCATAACTGCAGAAAAAAAAGGAGTGAATTCTTCACCGCGAAGATGGCACGCAAAAAAGAGTGGCTTTTTTTTCGAACAGTACGCAAATCCTCTCAAAGCAATTACGTTTTGTCATTGGTTAGACGCAGAACAAAAAGCTTCAGGCACCTGGTGCGTCGAAAAAGATGTTTTAAGTTTCGAAGCTCAAAAACAGCTGGTGTCCGGCAGTTTAACTTAACGTCAAATGTTCCAAGGCATATTTACTGCTCATAAATGTAAGTATGCGGCTGTGTGCAACAAAGAGGGAGAGTGCTTAAGGGAGACAGTTACGTTATGGCATACAACACGACTTGGAGATTAACTTTTGTCGTTAGAGCTTACTCAACGATTTTTCACGTTTAATTTTGTACACAAAGACTCTCTTCGTAGGAATGGTACGGAACGATTTTTTTGTTTGCTCAACTTCAAAGATCAATGTTTTTGTATAGTTTATAATCAATAAAACGCTCTCGCCGAGTCCTTACCAAAGATGAGTTGATAGCTTTAATGGGATGTTGCCATAATAGCTTTAATGGTATCTTAGCTTTAGTTTATAGGATAGCTTTAGAGCTATCTTTGCTTGCTTTCTAAGGAAGGTTACAAGAAAAGTCGTATGAATGAAAAAATCTTGACGAATGCTTTCCAAAGATATGGCTATTAACTACTACATGGAGACTTTTGCTAGTTAAGCTTAACCCTTTACATCCCAAAGTATTTGGAGTGAAATTTAGCTTAAGAGAAATTGGAAGGATTTTTTTCTCTAAAATACGCAATTTTAAGCTTTTTAAAATGCCTAATTATAAAATTTAAGGTTTCCAGGGGGATATTTTTTAAATTGAGACAATACTGAACTGAAAAGATCCTCAAAAATATTTTTTTCTGTTGCCTAACGGCATCGCTGGGTGGTAAAGGGTAAACATGAATAGCTACATCAATAAGAAGCTATTGAAGAGACCTACCAAAAACTTTGGTTTTGATTGGTATATCTTTCAATAAAATAAAACGAAAGAAAATGGAATTAAATAAAGCGTAGGTCTTTCATGCTGTACCTGTTTCAGTGCCTGGAAAAGGTAAAAGGGAGGGCCCATTAACCCGACTACCCCAATTAAAATGAATTAGGCTGGGTTCTGTGCGTTCAAGTCACCTTCCATTTACAATGCATTAGGCTGGTTACGTGCGTTCAAGTCTCCCTATGTTAATGCATGTCGGGTCAATAGCAACACCCACTGTATTAAGCCACCTACCAGCAGTACTTTTCGCGGGAAGTTAACTGAACGTTTTCGCGCAAAACTAGAAAACCACATTGTTTAGCCATAAAAATAGGTTAGTTTCGACCAAATATCACGTTTTCTCGGAAAAATGTGTGCCACCGTGCAGACAAAGCAGTACGAGAACTTTTCTCATGAAGCAACGGTTTGGTTCTCGCGGGCTGTTTGGCGCACCGCGCCGCACTGCGCCGCGCCGGCGTCCACCAGTTGACCCCTGACCAAAGCATTTTCGTATTTACCACTGTTCCCTTCCTTTTCTCACGATCGCCAAACAAAAGGAAACACTGCTACCGAATTACGGACTCTCTTACATTTTATTAACAGCAGAAAACGATCGGTCTTTCGGACACACCCGGCTACTCGCGAAAATATTGCAAGCTTTCGCATGAGTATTCACAGCCGGTGCCCATCTGTGGGACTTTCAGGTACAGCAACCTTGTCATTATTCAAGTCGTTCAAAGCACGTTTCTTGCTATCAGTCGTACCAAAACTAAAGTGAAATTCGAGTAAAATATGCGGAGACGGACTGATACGGAACCATAATTTTAGACCACGATATGAAAATACTGACGCCTGCTTTTAGTGTAAAATTGAAACAGGGGTAGTACGTATTTTGGTAATTTTTAAGATAGACCTGTGTTCAGCCGCATCAATTTAAAGCTCTCGCCGAGACCTTTTGAATGATATGGCTGACAAGTGAGCAAGGGACAATCTTGAAAAATGACCAGAATAAGCACAACTCCCCTATTTTTGAAGATAGACCTATGTTCAGCCACATCAATGAGAAGCTATCATCGAGACCTTTGAAATGATATGGCTGAACATATGTCTATCTTGAAAAATAACAGAAATACGCACAACTCTTTTATTTTTGAAGATAGACATATGTTCAGCCACGTCAATGGAAAGCTCTCGCCGAGACCTTTTAAATGATATGGCTGAACATAAGTCTATCTTGAAAAATAACCAAAATACGCAATACCCCGTTTTAGCTTCACACCGCCCTAAACAGGCAAGCACTCCCTGATACAGGTGTCTCGTTTTTGCTGTCTTTAACGCACCTGCAAATTATTTCTCAATAAGGAGGGCCGCATGAACACTGCGAGAGATCAAAATAATTCTCACACCTCGTTTAATAGGCACAATAAGTAGTAGGTCTTTTTGGCAGGTGGGCTAATTGTAGGACGGAGGCCCCGAGGCAGGGGCGATGGAACTTCTCTTTCCTGGATTTCGTGGTGCCATGAATTTGTTAGTTACGGCTCAGCAATTTTCCTCGCTACTTCCGAAAGAAGCACCAGATTAAGTGTGTGAAAAGGGCGATTTTTATACGGCTATGCCGTCGTGTTGCCCATAGACCAAACATCCGACGTTACGTTGCCAATTTGAACGTTTTACAAATCACTGACCAACTGCAAGGAGCCACCGAAAGTCTACACCGCAGACCAATCTTTTTTGGCGTTCTTTTTCCTTCTTGTTTTTTCCAATTAATATGGCCCGATTATAAACGGAGCCTACAATTTTGTACACTCCATGACAATATTCAAAGGGAGTGTCTATTGACCCGAAAGCCCCATTCAATATGTATGGGTTCCGTGTGTTCAAGTCAACGCCTATTTAAAATGCATTAGGTTGGTTCCGTGTGTTCAAGTCTCCCTGTATTAATGCATGTCGGGCCAATAGCAACACCCTTAAAATAATCTCATTGTCAAAAAAAGGTCGACGATTTTATAGGTTAAGAGAAAGATTCACCAGTGCTGCGGCATACACACTGTAATTTTTTAAGGTAGCATTTTCAACCTTTTGGTTTAAATTTGGTGCTACCCTCCGTCGTCAAGCCGAGCGGAGATATAGCGGAACGAGGCAAAAGGCGTCCAACCTAGCCCAACCTATATCATAAGCCAGCCTCTTGCCGTAAACCAAGTTTTGGTATAGTGCCTTGAGCGCTATCGCTCCGCTCGGCTGTCGCCAAGCCTGATGCCGCTTACCTCTCGGCGCCCCTGAGCGGGCGCTGAGAAGTAAGCGGCATCAGGCTTGGCGACCGTTTAGTTGGGTAACCCTAGGTTAAGTTAGGTTAGGTTACGTGGCTTGTGCCTCGCTCCGCTCGGCTTGACGACGGAGGGTAGCACCAAAT
>Ga0058701_10002998_pt1 | contig 13141 bp, 5 predicted proteins | sample AgamicOrMae_FD_97039 | JGI IMG/M metagenome (GOLD analysis project Ga0058701, IMG submission 97039) | Agave microbial communities from Guanajuato, Mexico - Or.Ma.e | ecosystem: Host-associated > Plants > Phyllosphere > Phylloplane/Leaf | place: Guanajuato, Mexico | collected 2012-06-04
CCCACCCTCTCTCACACACACACACACACACACACACACACACACACTGCACCCTCTAAAAAGTAAATAGTTCACTTTTTGCCAACATTGTATCTTTTCAGTAAAGCGAACGTGCTCCATACTCCATACGGTTTTAAGTTTCATCCTATCTTTCCACATATCTCTCCCTCCAAATGAATCGTCGCTCATATGATGACCAGTCTTTCAAACTGCGCTGTTTATGAGCGAACATGAATTCGCCAAAAATAAGCCCATGGCAAGGCATAGTGAGTGAACGTGTGCGTTTTGTATAGTCGAAATATAACTATCGGGCTTATTTCTACTCTTAATTCAACAAAACATTTTGTCCTCACCTTTCTCGTCGGATAATTCCGTTCGAGACAACATAACTGTGAGAAGAGACATAAAACAAATAAAAATAAAAAAAAAACATAATAATCTAGGAGTTTGATTGCAGATAAGGATTGCTGATATCCGCTATGAATTTCAGCTAAAAGCGATTTTTGTGGGTCCAATTCAAATAAAAACTAGAAAAAAAGTATCAGTCAGGCCCAGAAGCAAATGTAAAGGGGAGGGGATAACCACCCTTAATCCGAAAGTGTCAAAAAGAAGGAAACAAACACAACAAATAAAATGCATTTTTTTCTACAAATAGAGCCTAAACCTAAAAGCATTTTTAAATGATCCATGATTCCTCTTAAACTTACGAAATAATAAAATCTAACGAGAACCGAAAATAAATGCCTTTAGCAACGAGCGCAGTTCAGCACAGTAGAGAAATCATCCTACTCTACCATATGCAAAGCACAACTACCCTTGCTAAGGTTATACACATTAGCATAAGTAAAACCGCTTCAAGCCACATCAGGTTACAGATTTCGATAATTAAGATCGCGTTAGAGATTATAACATGTACTCAAGTCAAATTAGGTCATGATAGATAAGATCAAAGCAAGTTCGAGATGGGATCGCTGTTAGAGCTCCGTTTTACTTCGCAAAAGCTGCTCTTTACTTCTACGACGTTGAGAAGCTATGAACCTTCCAGCTTAGCAAAACCGAAAGCTGTGGCTTTATAATAGTCTTTATACCTGATTTAGCGCATCAGGTTTTGCATTTCCCTCGGGATGTTCCGTCCCCTGGTAATGCCCTCCCCCCTCTCCCGCCCATAAACTACTTTTGCAGCCCTCTAGCTATTAACAGTAGCCTCAGCTCTCGACGAACACAGGTATGATATCTATCCCCGCATACAATGCAAATCCGCGTGTAATATTACTAAAACCGTCAAGCCAAAAACTTTGTACCACTGAAAGCAAAAATCCCAACGCTTTGACAAGTCCTATTAGGGTGGGAAACAACGGATGTTTTGTTCACCATAATGGGAGATCTACCATCTGCTCGCGGATTTGTTCAAAGCAGAGCGAGGCCTCAGCCTAAATTTTGAGTTTTCTACCTCTTATTGTGTTCTACTTTTCACCTACAAGCTGATTGTGAGCGAAAGTTAAGCTGGGAATGGCGCCTTATCTAAGCTTAACTAAGTTAGTCGGGTGAGTAGGGAAAGAATTTGGTGAGCCATATGTCACCGAATCAAACCTACATGGCTTTACGTAGAGGTACAGTAGAAAATACATCCTATGGGATATTGTAGAGTTAGTTGCGGGACTCTTTCGGTATCTACGGACTCCAAAAACGCCAATCGTTTCGTTTCCTCAAATCATATCGGTACTTATTCAGCTCTTATGGGCTAAAAGAAAACCCTTATTTTTCTCCATCGATAGTTACGTTTTGAGACTTTCAATACGCAGTACCTGAGTAGAGTGAAGCGTAGATCGCATTTCAATCGACTGTTAACTCGAATCCGATGAATAAAATTCAATCATAGCACGCAACACGGGTGAAAGAATCGGCAGATCAACCAAATACGACGCAATTCCTTTGACTCCTTCAAACACAGGACGTGCACGGCTTTAATCGCGGTGCCCACGCGGTTTAAGGACAGGCGTGAGTCCTCATGACAAAGCAGGAAGTTTATTAAACTGGCTGAAAACGTCGGCCGGATTAGCTGCTTCTAGATTTCGGTAACTTCCATTGAATTTAATCCAGACAAAATCTGATTAGCTGCCGATATTAACCTAACCTTACACATCCTAGCACAATTCAACTAATCAGGCGTCGGAAGTGTATATACTTTGATAATGTTATGATTGGTAGTCGGTAATAAGGTTCGAACTAGGTGTGTTTCGCAAAGGTTATGTGAAGTTCGGCAAGATGAGAAGCGTTGGCTAAGTGGAGTAAGATCATGAGGTTGCGTTAGAGTGGGTTAGGTTAGGTAACGTTGGAATCAATATAAGTTGACGTGTCCACTGGTCAGTTTACATCGTTCTGATGTTCAGATAAGAGTACTGCTGCAATCGATACTGAGATGTTTACCGATCAAATAGAGAAACGGGCGGAAACGGGTCAAAATCAGATAGGCCTATGTGCCGATGTCACCTTCGTGCGCAGCGTACCAGTTCATGTGTAAATAATTCAGCAAAACCTGTCAAACTTCGAATCGATTTTGGTACCTCCCAAAGAGGAGCACATATTCACGGTGCACAGGTAGAAGAAATGGTTAAAATGAATAAGTTCGAATCTTCCATCATTAGCGCGCGCATTTACAAACATAACGTCGACCGGAGCTGACGTTGTGCCCAGAAAACAACCGTACATAGAAATGCATCTAAGTTCAATGTATTTGAAATATCATCGGTGCGAGGATACTTTTGCATATTTCGGAGTGGTGCAGTACCTGTATCACAGTTTTCAATGGATTCCTGGAATCGGAGGTTTGCTTTCATACACTGAGCAGACGTTCTGTGTTCTTGGAAAATCTTGCTAAGGGTACTCTCTACTTTGTTTTTGTTCTACTTTTGTCAAAATCATCCCACCTACATCCTGTGGCCTCTGGGGTTATCTCCAAGGTCCTTGAGGCAAAAACAGCCGTGGTAAGATTTGCTCGGCCGCCCCGCGATTATCCTAGGTTTCGTCCACGCCCACCCAGTAAACTTAAAGAGTTAACCTTTCCACGACATTCTATCATTTATGTCGTCAAGAAATGGAACGGTAGCAAATGGAGACATAAGACATTTACCCTAGCTTAACATGGCTTAACCTCAAGGTCACCAACTTCTTATCGGCCTTTAAGCCGTCGGGAGGTAAGCTGTATCACGACGCTTTAGGAAAGCCGGGGGAAGCGATAACGAAACTAAACTAACTAATCGAATCTAAGCTGACCTAGCCTTAACTAGTTTAACGTGACGTAACGATTGTATGCCTTTAATACCCTTGATGTTCGAGCATGAAACTAGCGTGGGACATACAAGAGGAAGAAAATTCAACTGTTTTACATTGTGCGCCTTGTCCACGCCTAGAGCCGCAACACGAGCCGCAACACTTTTAAAACTCGCGGCACTGTCAGGACGGGCTTGACTCTCATTTGTTGAAACGCAACACTTTGAGACGCGCAGGTCTCGTCGTTATGTATTGAGCTTTGACATTGTGCGGAGTAACTTTTGCATAGAGTTTGAACATTGCTGAAAACTTCACCATGTGAACGTCCTTTGTTTTATTCGAGTTGCCTTTGCTTCATGGGGGTCTAAAAAGGGAAGGGGGAAGGGATAAGGCAGAATAGGCTCCGCAGGCAAAATTTAGTGTAGGTTACGTTTGCTTAAATTTGCTCTGATTTGCTTGCAGTAACTCGCGCAATAAATTCGTCCGGGTTAGACCAGGGTCACGGTTACAGCTTAATTCAAGTCACATTAGCTGAGATTAATTTGAGGTTATATTAGGAGCTGCGTTCAGCTTTTGTTTCAATAAATTTTAAAAAAGCCAACGACATCAAATATTTCTGGAATACCACCAAGTGCCGTTGGAAAATATATAAACCTCCAAAATTCTGCCCTGTCAACATGAGCCATTCGAGAAGAATTAATTAGTACTCACGTCGTCAGAAAAATATTAATTTTGCAGAGCGATTCTTCCACAAACTGAAGCATTATGGGAAAATGAAACGTCTAATTCAGAGGTCCATTAGAGTTGCGCATACCCCCAATCACAGCGCAAATGTCCGACATCCAAAATTGAGCACTCAAGATAAACATCCTCGTCTTTTCACAGGCGCTCATTACCGAGTGTGTCTGATGGAATGCTTCCGCTAGCTGCAATGGTGAAAAGAAAGCTTTGCTTGGAGCATATTTTGCTCTAAAAACCGGGGGAATCTGAACAAACTTCTTGAGCTGTTTCTCTCAGATCGTTCTAACCTAATTACATTGTCGGCCTGCAAAAAATGGCAGTTTCTTTCATAAGTAACACAAAGTGTCTGCGGAAAGTTTGCAGATTTGCACTTCGAGTTCCGCCTTAAAAGCAACACCACAAAATGAATAGCTGAAACCGACTTTTAAAATCTAGTTTATATTTAAATAAATCATTTTTAATGGGAAAAGTAAAAATCAATAAACACCGATACAATCTGAAAATTGTCCTGTAACTGCCATATATAGTCTTTCTAATGCCACTCTACCCCTCTTCGAAAAGAGAAAAAGAACGAATAAAAAAATGAGGGGAAACAAATCAGTCAAAAAGCAATGCCTGGGAGACTTTGCATTCGTCGATTTTTTTTCCTAAAGAACAAACCGAACACCATATCAGCGTAACGTGAAATTAATTTTCGTAAAACTTTGAACGTAGCTCAACATTTACGTTGTACGTCCAAACATTTCTAACCTGGGGGCAGTGCGACAAGACACAATTAAGTCTTGAGCTGGTAGAAACCAAGAAAAAATCCGAGACAACACAAACTGACGGCAGGTTCAATAAGATAATTTGCTTTCACGAGATCATATACGATACTTGTTTCCACCAGGAGCCCTATTCTTGCAAGGTTTAAAATTTTGTCAGGTATAAAAGTTTGCGTGTTAGTAAGTTTCAAGATAGACCAATTAATAGCCATATCATTGGGAACTTCTTACCCAGCATTGTTATTTGATTATTTTTCTATGGATAACAAAAGTTATAGCAAGGAGGAAAAAGGGTCTATCTTGAATATTTATACTCCAAACGATAGGTACCCAAAACAAGGCCTACTTTTATCCGCTTCAAAAGTTATATTCTTGCTTCAGGCTGCAAGTCTCAGTCAAAAGATTATTATACACCGACATCCATACAGCCACCCATGGATTTTCATGTATATTCAAAACGTGTTCTTTTTAGTTAACATATGGATACCCGTGAGCATGAATATCCAGACAGCCATGAACACAAAGTATCTCTAAACATTCAGAAATAAGGCATGGAAGTTTATGAGTACGATCACTGAACATCCTCGGAAATACATCGCAAGAATATTGGAATCGGATAATATGTACGGTACTTTGTAAGGATTCTCCGATCAGTATGAGACCTGGAAAATTACTTTAAACTAAACGCTGCGCTGTATCCTATTGAACGAGCTACAGGCACCATATAAATTAATACTTGGAGTAAAAAAACTACTGCACATCACGATCGTGATTAATCTCGAGGAGCTCATGAGAATAAGGGATTGTTATCATGTTGCAGGTAACTGGAGTCCTCTGCCAGCCACGTGGGGCCAGTTCAAGGAGCTAAAAGTACAGGAAAGGAAAATCTTGACATATCATTGTCGCGGAATATTCTTCCGTGAGCCTCGAAGGAATTCTCGAGCGAAAGGAAAACAGGCATTTAAATACGTTGCCAGACGCCTTTTCTTTGCGATGATGCCCTTTCATAACAGATTTTCTTTTTCTTAACAGAAAAAATGTCACAAGAGGGCAAAAGCAGGAAAAATCGTAAAAAGGATAAGTGTTAGGTTTAATTATAATACGTTCAGTTACGCTGTTGGATAAGGCTTAGGTTATGTTAGATTAGGTTTGTAGGAGTTTGGGTTTCAGGAGGATGGTATGAAAGAGGATAGGTCCGAAAAGGATACACATGATCTTGTTTGAAAATGTTCGGTTATACTTTTTGGGGGGAATTCTGTTCAAATGTAGTAAGTTTCAAAGGGTGGAGGTTTGAAGAAGTATAGAGTATGAACCTTACAAGTTTAATTACTTTCCTATAAAACATCAAACATAATGATTTTTTTTGTTGAAAGTTACATTTGATTAATAAATCGCGCGCAAAAATAAAGGGCCCCCTTGCTTCTTAACAGTCGGGGTTTGGGACACCACGCCTGTATAGCTTGGTATGTTTGGAAGTGGGTTCTTCCTTCGTCTTCCATTATTTTGCCTTTAACTCCTCCGATAAAAGAAGCTAGTTAAATAAACCTAGCGACTGAAAAACTCAACCCTTGCGCATACAGGGTGGCCCTTTATTTTTGCGTGCGATAGCACATACCCTGGGTATGACCTCCCATACCTTTCAAAAACAGCTTTGTAGTCTATATGTAAAACATAATATTGCATAAGTTTTTATCTCATGTTCTACATTCAACCCTATAATAAGCATGTAATAATATGTAAGAACGGTAAAGTTGACCAGAGATGGCTAAAAATGCTGGTCATAAGGATACATATCCAAGAGTCCTCCAGGATTCTTTGAGGTTGTATTTCAGGTTTCCGGAAACGTCATTGACCTTCCCTTCAGCCACTCGGAAGATCTTGTTGAGCCCGCGGTTAAAACGTACTTTTGAAATCTGGCCTAAGGTCGTGCGTGGGTAACAATGGGCAAACTAACGTTTAAGTTTGCTTTCCACAAGGGTCACTTCCTTCGACACGGGATTCCAGGTATTGTTACTAAATTTTGAGGGACTTCAGCGTAACATCCGTCATTATAAGCATTCCCTTTGTTTTTTAAAAAAGGCTACAGCAAAGAGCAATCCATTCCGCTAAGTGCACTAAAAGGAATTATCAGCACTCGGCTATGGTTTACTCGCACGATAGGTAATCTGGTTGAAGAATGCATGTCGATATCCGGATATCCATACGGGTATACATCCGTGCTATCAATTTTTTTAGATGTTGAAAATTATCATGGATTTCTATTCTTACCTTTTAATTCGTAGTTATCCATACATTGGACCCTATTCGTGTTCTTACAGATACTAATCTCACTCAAATCATCCATGGTTATGGACATGAGAATTCAGGGATTTCCATGTGGATTTTTATGGTACATCTTTCCTTTTGGGTTCAGCTCGGGACGTTGCCCGGTCAAGGAAAACTTACATGGCCTTGCAGAAATACGCCTCTCAAACGTTTTGACGCTAGATTGCTGTGTAGTGAAGTAGACATGATTGCCTGTAGAAGTCTTTCGAGTGAAAATACCATGTCTCTCACGGAATAATACCATATTTTGCGTTGAAATAGAACACTTTTTATCATGTGAATTGCATCAGCGGTATCGTATGTAGCATCAAAATGTAATTTTCACAAGTTTCATGCACACAATATCGTTCATGTGAAAAAGAAAACAAAATCAAAAGTTTCTGCTAGAAATAGTTTGTTGTAAGTAAAAAAAAACACACATGAATGCAAACAGCACGGATGTGTAACACTAGTCACTAAAGAACACTGCCGAAAGAAAAAAAAAACAGAAAGAAAGAAACAGGTTATGGTATTTTGGAAATACAAGCTTTGACATATATATATGCTGTAACAACACGATCTTCACCTCTAAAATCCCGAACTTTATGTCAATCTGAAGGACTAACAAGAATACAAGTACGTTCATGGCCATAAGTAAGAGTGCCACATTGCGTAGTCCAACAAAAAACCCTCTTTTTATTTTAGTTTAAGAGACTCTTTAATAAGGTGAAATTCGTTAGAGCAGGGCATCTTATCAACTCTATCGAGGGACGACTCACTCAACCACAACCTGCTCAGACTATGTATAAATTATGACGTAGAGTTGAATCCGCGTTTAACTTCCGAAGTGGTTTTGATAAAACCTTCCATTAGATTTACAGAATGATCCTCAAGACTATAGATATTTGTGGAAGATATCGAATGTTTGAAGATAAATTGATCGATATTGTTAGGAAAGCATTTTTGTACCTGTCGTTTTTAAATTCAATATATCGATCATTTTGTTTGTTTTCATGCTTAACACCCGTTGTCCATAAAGTAAAACAAGAAAAGAAAAAAAAATTATAAAATATACTTTTTAAGGCAACATTATAAATATGACAAACATACAATCGCGTAGCTGTAATATTGACCCGTCTAGCCGCATATTCAACTGAAGAGAGCGTTTACTTGAGATCTAAAGGAAAATTAGACTTTCGAACACTTTCAAGTATCAGCCACTGAAAGTGTCAATCATAAATCACCGTAAAGTAGTGCGAAAATGTCATGGAAGAGTAGCAGTTTTACAGATTACATGCAAAAATATATATAAATATTTTTTTAAAAAACTTTTATTTTAAGCTTCAAAATAGTTGTACTTATTCTTGGGATTGATGGCCCCCCTTTTCAACACATATTAGTTCAAAGTTCATTTTACTACAAGGAAAAAAATCACCAAAATAAACATATTTGAAGATAGAAAGAGGACTTGTTAGATACTTCATAAAAACTTATCACCCGACATTTGTCTGTTACTGTTATTGCTAACGAATCACCAATGGTTCCATTTCATTTCAAAGGACAGTTTCTTGGGCCGTTTTCTTTAACAGAATTAAGCCATATCATGAACAGCCAGTATTATGCTCGCTAATTCTTCCATTGAAAAAAATCTGAAAAACTGAACATTGATTTTTTTCTGTGGTTTGCGTTGGGCGTCTGAATTTCGCCCATTGAAATACAAGCCATTGGTGCGAACATTGCCTTTCAGCTCGAAGCGAGCTCAATTTGGTGTGAAGTCCCTCCCAAACCACTCTAATGTGGCTTGTCTTTTGTGTTAACTTCCAGCATACACGAGAAAGGCGCACATTTGGTTTCAATTCTGTGGGGCAGGGCACCAACGACCAAACAACGCGGGAGGGTATTGCTTCTGGAATTGCTCAATATAGTTCCAACCCTCACGAAAATAACTATACCTTACATTTAGTTGTGGGCCAGTATGCTCAAAACCATAAAAGTCCAACGAATCCTTCGAGAGTAACTCTTTTCTTAGCATCGCTTTTGGGTTTCTCAAGTGCACCACTGTTGTGACGCAGTCTGATTCTAAGAGTCAAGCTTAATAAATGCGTTTCGCGCATAAGCATAACTGTGCAACAAAATTTGGGTCATATCTTGTCCTTGGGGTTTTGATTGTCGGACTTTATTCGTTGGTTATCAAAACCACCGAATTTTTTTCGCTATTTTCTTAATAATAGCTTTTCGGCTATTTTTAAGACTTTTTTTCTCTCTGGATGTTTTTTTTTTTAGGGGCAGTTTTTTACGTTTATGTTTGTAGGGGTCTTTCTTAACGATGCCGAAGATTTCCTGTCTAACACTGCCAGTTATAATGCGTCACTGGGAGTAAAAGTCAAAAAATCGTCAAAATTAGCCAATTTAAGCCAAATTTTGACGGTTTTTGGCCTGGAAAACCACATTAAGGGTCCGACCCCGGCATGGTGATTTTTTTCCCGTTGGCAGTAATGGTCCTGCGTACTTTCCACCAATGTTGGTAAAAAAAATCTACATTTGATAAAATGGAATTCTTCAAAGAAAATTGTAAAATTTAAGCAAAATGTGACATTAAAATGACCCGCAAATATCCATTTTTCACCCAAATGACTTATATAGAACATTTTTTGAATTCGGTGGGTCCCATCTAAGCCCTAAAAAAGTTGCAAACCAAACACGTTGCGTAGGTGGCATCCCGGTTGAATTAAACCTTTTTGTACCTTTTCGCATCGTAAAAGCTCACTTTTTAGAAAAAAAATCTCCCGACCCTAAACGAATTTTCAAAGCGGAAAAAAGGCCGTTTCGGTGGTTTTGATAACCAACGAATAAAGTCCGACAGTCAAAACCTCAAGGACAAGACATGACCCATTTGGTTGCACTATGTATTAATATTCCAGATAAATTTGATGAGAAGAATGAAAATAATGACGCCATTGTTCACCCCATTGGCACATTCAACGTTTAGGCAAATCATTAAAGAAGTAAATAGATACTTTTTCAATTCGCCAGGTCCATGGAAGAAGCCGTAAGCCCCAAAGCTGCAGGATCATTTCCTCTTTTCTCTCTTCTTACAACACTTTTTGCGATTTATTTTTTACCCCTAGAAACCAATTTTACATGCCATACTTTAAAAAAGGCAGTGTTGCCAGATTTCGCTTTTTTCCACATTAAACCTCAGTCAACTCGGCAAAATTTAGAGTTAAATCCTCCATGTAAACTACATTTTCGATTGCTATCGAGCTTAGCAATCTCAAGATGCGATCAATCGCTAAATTATATTCACCGATTAAAAGGTGGCCACTTTTGTTGACGAAAGCGCAAAGTTAGGGTGATAAAAAACAAAAAAAAAAATATATTTGTTCTCGAAGAGGAGCATCATTTTTCGACTTGATGAAACACTGTTTGCTTGTTTTAAATAGGCAACCGCAATACTGTCGTGTTGCGCGTTTTGCCTACTCCAACATCTACAGGCGCTCGAAGCAACAACTTGCACCACATGAAAATTTGAAAATAAAGCGACGACTAAATGTGGATCAAAAGTTTGTGGACACTTAACCAAATCTTGTTAGAGGGGAAAAAAACTGAGAGGTACTTGGAGCGTTGCGCATTAGACTTTCGTTATTGGCGACAGAACGAGTTTGTCTTAGAGACAGACTATGGAGGTGAATTGTCGCAGTTTTCTTTTCGCCAATTGGTCTCGGTGACAACACGATAGATGGCGCTGAGTTTGATGAATGAAAGTAATTGGTTGCAGTGAACAAATGAATCCGGTCCAACAGATCTGTTCCTAGGAGAGGACGTTATGAATTCGAATCGACAAAAGGAAATTGAAGACTGGCATTCTGCTGATTCGTTTCTTTTTAAGAAAAAAACAATAAAAAACACTTGATTAGTCTCGAATTTGAGGTTATTTCTAAACACTTCAATGATAACGAAAGCCATCGGATGTCTGACGGGTCACTAGAAGCCGTGATCTTTCATATGCAAGCCTAGCAGAGTGACAGCGAAGCTAGACACAAGGCACTACAGCTAACCTAGTTTAACTTAACCTAGAATCGGCGAGCTGTTGCGGTGATGTCAGGATCGAACAGGGCTAAATGAGAGGCATCAAGGGATACATAATCAATTACTGGGTATTTATTGGGCCCCCACTCATCCTGCTAAGCGGCCTCTTCAGAGCATGTTGCTCTCTTGAATATTAATTACAGTCTCCGTATTATGGTTACGCGGCAAGCATTGTAAACTGCGGCCGGGTGGGGTGGGCTGTTTAAATGCGGAACCCTCTCTCTTACGTGCGGTAACACTTCCTTACGTAGGCTATCCCTTACGTGACGTTAACTTGACCTAAATTACGCGATTGCATGCCGTCCATGCGCCTTATGCAAGAGAAATTAAACCAGGGAGGAACACAAAGAAAACTCCGCCTTTTAAATTTTCAGTGTCGAGGAAGATATGTCTGGACCTTTTAGAGAAATTGCCCATGAAGGCTCCGAAAAAAAAGAAATTAAGAATTAGCCATATCTTTTGGGTGAATTTGAGAAAAATTGTGGTTCTAATTTATTAGAGTTTTAGCTGTTGCTATGTTGAGATTAATGCTTTGCTTTAAACGCACGAAAAATACATGGAAAGGCTTTCACGTTTAATGAATATCTGCATTAAGTTTACAATAGCCAAATAGATTGCCAAATAGTATAACCCCTTCGCTTTCTACAAAATATGAACGTGTAAAATTAAAATGGGATAAATTATAAATAAATCCAATTTTAATGATAATTGTTCATAAAAATTATTGGATAATGGATTATAGATGACAGATTAATTAACAAAACGTTAAAATTGTATTGTGGATAGACGCAACAGGTTTGGCCTCAGTTCTCTAGTGCATCTAAGGATTTTTAGCAGAATCCTCATCACATCGGTGTCTCAACAATATGATGAGGAAGGAGCGTCACAAATCATATGCGGAGATAAACATTGTCAGAGGGAAGGAATCTTGATTCAAGACTTTGGAAAACGATCCCAACAAGGAGACGTTCTTTCCCTTTATTACAAGAAGTGCCAATAGAATTTTTTTAAGTCTTTTTAATGTTTAAAACAATCCTCTTTATTTCTAAACAAAACACCTACTATTGAAAGGAAATCAAGAGAATTTTTCTCCGACTGATTGTGAGAAGATTTTTTGCCTTGCACTTAAAGGATTTCGTCCAGCATCAGTGGATTTATCTAGTATCAAGATGATTGTTCCGGCACTATGATTTTGTCTAAAATTGAGAGGATCTCTTAAGTATCACTTTGGAGTTGAAAAGATTTACCTAACATCATTAGAATTCACCTTGCATTAACTGGAATCATTGTCTTCTATTATCAGTTCGCTTTTGTTTTTAGAAGGAGCCATCTACAATCTGGAGTCTCTTTTCTGGTTGCGGAACGCCTAACTGACTCTATCATCACCGAGACTGATGTCACCTACTTTTTGCGGTAACACTCAGTATTTGTGTCAGTAACTACTGTCGGTCAGAAGTACGACGTCAGGCTCGGAGAGAGCTGACTGTGAGCAAAGCGATAGCGGTATAAGGAACAAGGATGTCGTTAATTTTTGTAGTAAAGATTGCATTAGGATGTCACTCACGAAGAAGACGAAGCTTCCGTTCAAACAAAAGATTTACACTACAAGCCAGAACGTTGTTCGCCTTTTTACGGCGACGGAGGAAAAAGTAAGGACACATAGTTTGATAAATCTTAAGTTACAAAGAATAGTATTCTTTCTGATAGTATTCGTATAAAATAGTAAAATCGTTCGTGATTCTTTTAAAATATGATATGCAAAAACGAAGACACAACTTACTGACGAGTTAATCATATCCTTTCACAGGATATTTGAATTTTGCGTCTATACAATGTGCCCTACCTGTTTGATATTCTAATTTGGTTGGCGGCTTCACGGTGCATGGAATTCCAATATGACAATAAAGAAGTACGACAGATGGCTTATATTTTGATTGCATCATCTGTGGGCTTCTGACATCTGAAAACAGAGG
>Ga0058701_10002999_pt1 | contig 13141 bp, 13 predicted proteins | sample AgamicOrMae_FD_97039 | JGI IMG/M metagenome (GOLD analysis project Ga0058701, IMG submission 97039) | Agave microbial communities from Guanajuato, Mexico - Or.Ma.e | ecosystem: Host-associated > Plants > Phyllosphere > Phylloplane/Leaf | place: Guanajuato, Mexico | collected 2012-06-04
ATCTTTTCGGATACGTCTATAGTTGACGACTGCGATCCATGAATGTGCGAAGGATATCCCTGAAATTTTCATAAAAGCATCTCATGGTGTTCATGGGAGATATGGATTTCTTACATCGTTAAAATTTGTTTAAAACATTGTTTTTAGTTGTCGTCTGAAATGAAAAAGTAAGAACACATTCCGGGCAATCTGAAAAATATCATGAAAATATCTCTTGCAATTCACGAGGAATGGAAAATTTATATCGTTCAAAATTTATTTTAACATTATTCTTATGCAGTCAAAGACCTCGATCTGTATCCGTAAGGAACATGCGTTACAATTTCGTGATAATATCTTTCATAATTATTGAGGTATAGGAATATGTTTCCATTGTTCAATATTGATTAAAGGCAGAATGCTACCATTTACATATTAGAAAAATAATAAAAATTCGCCCATGAATGCCAATTGTATTACTTTCATGAAAAATACTCTTATAGTTCGTGAGATGTAAAATTTGATTACTAATACGATTAAAATTGAATATAAACTTTTTTTTGGATGTCAGCTTTTGAACTATGTAAAGAAATCAATGGTTATTGCTCGCTAAGACCATGTATCACATGAAAAGGTTGCAAACGCGTATGGTTTGAGCTGAGCACGGATGATTTAGCGACCGAACATCTTTTACCAACAAGCTCTTGGGTACTAATAAGGATAGATAAAACTAAATCAGGGAAGTTTAGCAACATCATGGGAATGGGTATAAGGAAGGGTGACCAGTTCGGTGTACACAGAGCTAATTTTTTGGTACTCTAATTTACGTCTTTGCACAGACGTCTATGTTAGACTACCGGACATTAGGGCTTCTTGTAGACGTTTAATAGACAACGATGATAGGCCCCAAAGACCTTCATTTAGATGTAATTTAGACCGCTAGTATGCCTAGACGTCTGTTCTCCTAAGTGGGATTTCATCCTTGCTCACGTTTCTTTTCTAGAAATAAAAACCACTAAAAAGCGCAAAATAAAGAAGCAGAAAACAAGATTTAATTTTACTTTTTGCTCCCGGAAAGCATCAAGCGGTTGCAGCAAAAATGACTTGCGTACTTACATGACTCTCTTGACTTATCGTGACTTCTTCGACTTTTGAGGTAACTTGAGGTGACCATGGAGGATCAACGACCGGAAGAGATTCAATGCCGATTTTCGGCGATGGCAGGGTGAATTCGATACCCGGAGGAAGAACTTTAAAGGTTACCTGCGCTCTTTCCTCCATTCTCGGCCATACCTGATAACGCGATTTCCACAGCACCTGAAACCTACAAATTCAAAACGGAAGGTTATAAACGGGAACAATAAAAAAAATCACCTTTAATGATAACTACCACAGTCCTGACAAAAAAACCAAAAACAAAAAAAAGATCGCTAAAAAATGTAATAAGCGTTAATGTAGGTATTGATTAAGCCTAAAAGCGTTAATTTTCAAGTATTGGACATTTAGATCTTAGTTTTTGACAACCTAAACTACTTTATGAACGAAAAAGTTAAAGAAACTTTACAAATAAAAAGAAGTACAGTATTCTAAAATTTTGGCAAACAGTATCTTATTATTTTAAAAATAAATTTCGAGACGTCGTTTGATTTTGCAAATGTAATATTGACAAATATCGTATTAATCGGAAGGTACGACGCGTGCACAGATAAGAAGCACCCAAGTTTTATAAAACCATAAAGAAGAGAGGTAGACTGTAGATACGAAACGCATGAGACGAAACTGCATAGGTATGGAATTACGGTCTAGGTATGGAATCACCTCATAAGTCTACCCCGAAAACTAATCAAATGCGAAACTGACCTGGTGTCAATTAAATCAGGTATCATAGATCAGTGAAGGTACCGTACCGCAGAATCGATTTTATTCTTATAGCCGGATCGTGGTGGTGCAGGCCTCGGCGCATGATCTCTGTGGTGGGATTGGGAGCTTTGACAGCTGCAAGGATGAAGAGAGCCGCGGCAGTGGCCGACACTTCCTGGTTGGGCTCCAAAAGCAGCTCCCACGCGACCGGAAGTATTTCGATGAAGTGCTCTTCGGTTAACACGACCGCGCCCTTCACCAGGAGTGCCAACGGCGCGTGAAAAACATCTCGCACCTGTAATGGATATAATTCACCTATACAGTCCCAGGTCAGCTGTTCGCATCTCAGCGGCTACCAAACTAACACGTACGTACGGGATCCGCTAAAAATCTCACCGAATACGGTTAAATTCTTACCGGATCCGGTTATTTTTTTACCGGATTTTAAGCTGAGTAGATGTTAGTTTCGTAGCCGCTGAGATGGGCTTACAAAGCAGATTTTTCGACCTGGGATATTACTCAAATTAGCAGTCTATTGCACGGACAGCAGACGCTTTCTTAAAGAAAAAGCTGTTTCTTTGCCCTGAATATTTTTCAGACCAAAAATGTCGTGCTGCACGATACAACGGCGAAACTAACTGAAGCTATCTTTTCAGGTTATTGCAATGAATACTTGTGTAACTTTTCATTTTTTAATGGGTTAAAAATGTCATGATGGGTAGGGGATTAAAAATATCACTATAGAATACCAAATTCTACAAAAAAAAAACAACACATATAGCCTACCATGTGAGTTGCGAGCCCCTGAGGATTTTCTGAAATGACGATACAACCTGCTCGACATGAGTGCCACTCGTGTTGCCTACTACGGGGTGAATTCGTGGCTTTGCAGCCTCTATCGGACAACACGCGTGGCACTCGTGTCTAGCAGGTTGTATCGTCATTTCCGAAAATCCTCAGGGGCTCGCAACTCACATGGAACACGAAGAAGGTTGAGAAAAGGCTGGACGTGAAGAAGTAGATGTGTGTTACTCATGCTACTTTGTGTTACGTGGGCATGACTCAAGTCTTCACAGCTCATGTGAACCCATAGCAGGCAGGCTGGGAGTCTCTCCAAAAACTTACTTGTGACCTAAGGTACTTTAAAATTGGTGGCTGATCTTTGCTCTTGTCTTCCCCAGAGCCGTTTTTCTTCTTCGCTGCGCTCACCACTCCGTCCTGGTCGGGATCGGATAACGTCATGTCCCTGGACGAGTCCCTCGTAGCCGAACGCCCTGTTTGGGAGCCCTCCGTATCTCGGACCCTATACACCACAAGCTTACTAAAAAAACTTCCAATAAACGCACTCGTCAACTTACAAGCTGTTAAAAACAATGAGGCCTCTGAAATACCAAGCTAATATCGGTTAGTGGTTATAACGGTAATCGGGTATAACGAACGGAATTTCCGTTCCCGTGGCCATCGCTATAAACGGTTTATTACACACACACATATTTATAATGTACATATACCGGTACATACTTCCTTAGATTTCAGGAACTTAAAAAATTGGGCATGCCCGCCCGATTGCTGTTATTTTTCAGGAAGGCCCCGACGTTGAAAATATTATTTACTCTTACAAGTGGAATGCGAGGTTACCTGTCCCTTTTGTTGTCACTGTCTTTTCTCCGGATGGGCGAGGCTTGTGTGCTTGTTTGATCAGAAACTTTCCGGCTTCTCCGATTATTCTCTTTCTTAGCTTCTTCGTTTAGTTTCTCCTCACTGTCAGGAAGTCCCGGTATGCCAAATTCCTCTCCATAAACCTGCGACCCAGCTCAAATGAAACTATCTGAATAAAGATTTCATCTCGAAAATTGTGTTACTAACCTTGCGGACAGATTTGATTAGTCGGGTGCATGCTCTCATGTGCCTTCGATAACAAAACGGGTGACAAAATTGTTGGTGCGAGCAATAAAAGTTAAAGGAGCTGGAGAGCTGCACCATAACCTGCAAACATGTAAAACGTCGATGTTCAACCTCCTAAAATTTCTAGTCTCCTAATATTTTCATGAAAGGAGGATTTACCTGTGTTATGCGACTCCCATCACGTGATCATTGCGGTAGCGGTCATAAACAAACCCTTAAGAATCGACTGCTAAGATTTTTTATGCAGCTATTCCAGAGAAAAAATCAACAACAATGTCGCAGATACTTCCCGTAAGCGTATTTACGAGCCTCACACGTATGGTTTATCACCGCCCACGGTAAGGAATGACTCGATATTTTTCATAGTGTGTTTTGGAAAGAAGTTGGGAGGAATCGGACGACGCCTTACAGCGGTATGTGGTGAGGCATAAGAAGAAAGTTCACAAATACGCTTGCTTTCATGAATTACGTGCGTAGTTTCCGATAGTTTTTCTCAGCAAAGACAGTTCAGTCAGTCGTCTGCCAAATGGTTTGTGTATGACGGTTACCAGAACACTTGCTAACGTGATGGGGGTCACAAGGCACACAAATCTTCCCTTATTTCGAAGCGTGCAGCCAATAAAATCTACATGGTTGCATGTTCAAAATCGTCGCCCTCACAAAAAGTATTATCAAAGTGCTTTATAACTTCTTCGAGGAAATATGTTTCTTGCCAACATCGTACTTGGTTATATTGTTACAAATATCACGCTATTGTATAATCTTGAAAACAAAACCCAATACAACTAGCAAAACTGAAGGAAAAAAGACGACGACCATACTCTTCATTCTGAGTTGCAGAACCTAGTCCATGGTTGATTTTCTTGACTAATCGAAATTCATCATATGAATTAAAAGTAAGATTCATATATGAGAAAGTAACGGAAGAAAGAATTTAGAATAAGAGCGAACCTTCAACCAAGGCATATGAGAAGTGTTATCCTCCGTGTCGTTGCTATCACTGGGGCTCTCCGGAGGCTGGTCGTCACTCAGGATTCCGGGAGACTCTTCACCGGAGACGTCTCCGGCGCCGCCTTGCTCCGAGGTGTCGCTCCGATCAGAGAGCGAACTCACCTTCCGCTTTGACTGGATAGAGTCTGTCCGCTTCACCTGAGCAGCTGCAACTGTAACCACAAAACACCTACTCGTTTCTGTCCAGCCCAGAGATTCCCACTCACGCATGCCTTAAAGCTAGCACCGCGAACAGCAGCACTTGGTCTTAGACCCACGCCAATATTGAGTGCTGACCTTGTGATCCCTCGAAGTCCCAGGATTTGTGCTGCTGCCCGAAAATTCTAAAATTTCATATGGGCGGCGGTATCAAATCCTAACACCACATCTGCAGCCCAAATCACCGGGCCTGACTCAATATTTAGTGCTGCATTATTGCCGTTGATCCCTCTTAATTTTCACGAAAATACAGTATAACCTGAGGAATTTTCATTGAACGTTAACGTTCGAAACTGATGCAGTTCCGAAACCTTGTGGATATTAACGTTCTAGTGAAATATCTAATTTTAAAATTAACACAGGTTAGTGGATCAGAATCCCGCTGTAGTCTACTGCTCTCCGTAAGTTCGAAATATTGTCAAACCGACTATTCAGAGGCAAACTACAATGTCACAGTTTTTATTGATAAAATTCGCTTTAATGTAGCTTGGGGTAGTGTATTTGATCTATAGAAAATGTTTCAAAAATGGATGTTGCTATTGAGCAGACATGCATTATTGTAGGGAGACTTGAACGCACGTAACAAACCTAATATATTTCAAATGTGAGGTGACTTGAACGTACGGAACCCAACCGAATACATTTTATATGGGGTAGACGTGCTAATGGCCACTCCGCACATTTTATATGGGGCAGTTGGGTCAATAGACAATCCCTTATATAACCATTGCACTTAAGCTTGAAATTCGGAGAAAACTTCAGAAGTACTGGAGACGATTTTTTTTCTTCCATAATTGAAATTTAAGATTCAATATTGATTTTTCCTTCGGTCAACTCGTGTTACCCAACTGACATCCTTTCTCAAAAATACTTTGGGAGTCAATGTACTTGCTTGTCAATCAGTAGCCAATCGTAAGAGACACCACTCTATAATGTTGCTAACCCTGAATGGCTCTCCTGTCTATGAGTACAAATCAACTGGGTCAAAAACAGACGAATGATCAAATCACATTGAGTATTTCCGATGAATCTGGACCGACTTATCAAGGAGTGTTCGTAAAAGGTAGCTGTGCGAACTTACCCTCGCATTCCGCGAGATCTTTGGCTTCTTTGGTGTGCCGGCGGAGCTTGAGGGAGCGTCTTTTGATGGAACCCGAGGGCACCGCGCTGCTCGTCGTCCCCCGGCGAAGGAGGAACGGTCTACTTGACCCTGACGAGCTGGCTGGTGGTGCGCTCGCCACCACTGACACCGGGACCATGGCCGACGACATCCCGGGGCCTGGCCCAGGCGGGTGCGAGAGAGGTGCACTTGGTGGAACTGACGCACTGCCCAGGGGCGCCTGCGGGGAGCTCGCTAGTTTTCTCTTTTCCTCTCCTTCTTCCCCCTGCACGAACACCAAAGCCGAGATATCATTGTCTCCGTCATCAAAATTATTTTTTTTCCATTACAAACATTACTGCGTTCTAATTTTTTTTGAAAAAATCAATTATTTGTATCAGTTCTGACCAGGATGTTAACTCGCATGTTCTCACGAATTCCGATCAAATGGATTTTCGATTCCCCGCGAGTTTCACTGAAAAAATCCGGGTAGGCCCGCCCGATTTCTTTTCTGTAAACGTTTTGCTAAATGTCTTCAGACGTCATGAAGAATGGGTTACATGCGTGCGGGATTGCGTACATTGAAAATCACATCACGCACTAAATTGTTTGGTTTTCAATTTGACTAAAAAAGTTGAGATCTAACGCGAGGCAACGTGTCCGCGTGAAGAATGCCACCACAGGAAAAGAAGCCTGGACCAAACTGCGGGATGCATACTAGAGTTCAACAAAAACTGCTCAGAGGAATAGAATTGCAGAGCAAACTGATAGAACAATAAGTGAGAGGGGCAGGAGTTTGCTGTTTCATTCAGATTCAGGATTGTATAGGCGTTATTGGGGTGGGGAAAAGCACACAGCTGTCGATCCTAAAAATGTCTTGCTTACTGCCGCTCTGAAAGATGAAGATCCTGAAGAAGTAAGCCTATGGTCAGGCCAAAACATTGACCTCTCTCTTGACCGGTCAAAATAGTGTCACTAATTTGTTCATCGATAACTCCTTTCCTTTAAACTTCTATTTTTCTTACCTGCATCGTGACAATAGACTTGCTGCTGCCTTCTTCCGACTCATTATCAGGTTGTTGCACAACAAAGCTAATTTTCCGCTCGGGTACATTTCCTGGGAACAAATAAGCTTTATTTCAATTGTCGGATTTTCTTGTTCTCTAACCACCACTTCATTAGAAATCTCTCATATTCAAGCTCGGTGAGATAAATTAAGCCACGAAGGGAACGCTGTCTCAGTGGACGGAGAAATACAACCCTGGAAATGAACCTTATGAAGAGCCCTTTAGTTGCTGGGTCTTATAACTATACACTTATTTCACCTGCAGACATAGTTTTGCTCGCAAAGGATTCGCGAAACTTCAAACTACTGGGTGATGTACAATGTAAATGATAAAATCGACGATACAATCGACATTTTGCGAAACACTTCTTCCGTATACTTTCGCAGGTAGTTTGGAGGGCAAGGAGGGTGGTGAGTAGGTTAAGATTGAGGCCCAATTGGCAGGGCTAGGTAATGGGTAGACCTTTTACAATGACTTTAACCGTCAATTTGAGGTTTTACGAATATAAGACTGTATACGAGTTCGAACAACAAAAAATGGTCAGTTCTATACTAAAACTACCATTTCGAACAGAGACAATTTGTCAAAACGATCGCAGTGCGGCTTTGGGGCTCAAACTGCATGGCCAGCCACTCCGTCGCGGAGAGGGTTGACCCCAAGCTGGCTGAGAGGAACCCTGGCAAGGCCATTGAAAATCAGCGTGAAGCTCTTGATGAAGAGCGTATGAAGGTACTTAGAAGTAAGTTTGTGGCACGCATTAAGTTTTTCAAAGTTCTTCCTTGTTCTGTTAAATATTACGCGTCCTTAAAAAAAATCGTAATAAATGTGTTTCGTGAAAAACACGACATAACGCATGTGTCACTTTATTACCTTTGTATGCAATTTTTTTAATCAATTACTTTAAATCAATGATTACTATAGCGAGTAGTATAGTAAGAAAAGACACTTTTCCTAGTCGAGGTGCAGAGTCACAGTCACGCGCTAAACTCGATTGGTCCGTGATCCGTTACCCCCGCGGGATCTTCAAAATAGTCAGAACTGCAAAAAATTCTAGTTCGCTTCTCTGGTGCTCCGCGCGGCTTGGTTACGAATGCCATGAGACAGGAGTAGGAAAACACGACCTTAAAAATTGATCTCCAACATTAAGTGGAGGATTCTACTCGTTGCTCACCTGCATTCGGGTCTCCGGCTATCGACTGCATACTTTGAGCGGATGTCTGCGAGTGCCCCATTGAGGAAAGGGCCATGCTCCAGCGCCGGTTGGCCTCCCGACTCACCCGCTCCCACGGCGGTGGCCGTTCCCCTCTCTGCGAGGCGCGACACGTCTTGGGGAGCGTTTGAAACGTCTCTCTCATGAAGGCGGTGATCTCATACAGAAGCATACAGGCTACCATTCGCAAAGCCATCGGGCAATCCGACCCGTATAAATTAACACTCGCTGCAAACCCAAAGTTTAGATTAGAAACTGCACGTCAGGCCACTTCAAGGAATTCCCCAACAGTGACAGCCAAATATTCCATAAACACATGAAAGAAAAAAATCTGAAGATTTATTTGATGAGCGGATTTTTAGTCCATGACTTAAGAAAAATCTCCGGAATCGTCTAGGCCTTTATCCCTGTTTCGAAATCGATAGAGATATCAGCAACGGTATATCCTAAGTTTAGGTATCAGTTGGGGTAAAGTATCAATATCACAGTTGATTTGTATGGATACGATTTCGGCAGATTGTAGATATGCAATGTAAAAATGTAGATATGTACAAATCTGCACGTCACAAGTTACACACCTTCGTGGGTATTCACACTTATATCTATGAGTCTGTGATGCCAATGGCATGATTTTCATGAGTCATTCGTATGATGAATTTTCAAATAAAAGTACACTGAATAAGTCGTGCCGTAATTAACTTTACATCCTCTTTCATCGGGATCAAGCGACGGAGGTTTAACTGATTAAAAAAAATTGTGATTTGACTGAGTGCATGTACCTTCGTCTAAAAAGTCCTCTTCTTCGTCCTCCATTAAAAGTTCTTTATGCCGATTCTCCTCCAAGACCAATGATACCATCTGAGGAATCCGTTTCTTGTCTTCGTTAACAAGTTCTTCTAGCCTCGTTCCCAAAGCCTGTGAAATCCCAAAACACATGGCAAATTTAAGTACATCGTATAAGTTGAATAACCTTTTTTTGTGGTGTACATTAGAAAAGTCGTGAACAACACCAGTAAATATTTTTTTTTATCGATGATGAAGTGCGCCTCTCACGTTAGCTACTCAATGCAATTGCCGGAAATCATTAAAAACAAGCGGTAAAGTAATACCGTAAATATGAATAACAAGGTCTTATTTTTCTTGGAAATTCACCTCAGCCCATTGGTAAAACATCTTCCCTGCGGTTCTTTGTAAACTGTGCGTCCGACGTAAACCTGACGGTAGCTGGGGTCCTCTTGCATGGAGTGGTCCAGAAGGCCGAGAAACGGACGAATTCTGCTTCAACCACGTCGGCCACTGCCCCTTATTACAACAATGTACAAAATAGCCGCATTCTAAAAGGAGGGCGGCCCGAGCGACCACCGGCGCGTGGGGCTGAAACGCCAACAAAAACATGAAAATATAAATGAAACGAATAGGTGCAGATTCGTTCGCAAAATTCCAAACAATGACAGTATCTCACCAGATCGAGAGATGCTGCCAATAACTGGCTATCCGGAACACTGCCAGGCTGACAAGTTTCCAATAAAAATGACAATCTTCCCATTCCCAGGCGGACCGGTTCCAACGGAACTAATTTCCTTTCTTTAAAAACGACGAATTCGGACTCTCTGTTGTGGTCACCCATATCGATGGAGTTTCTTCGGCTTAAATCTGTACCGCAAAAGAAAAACAAATTAATATTCTCAAAACCTCCGATATAAGTGCAAATTAATTCATTGCAGTTTGCTAACATTTAGAGTGTGAAAATATTGGAATGGAATCGAGCAAAGTAATTCGTGATGTCTACAAGACTTTACCAAGGCACGATATTTCAAATGCAGTTGAGTATGAGTTCAGTTTTGCTTATACGAAATAGCGTTGAAAAAACGATGGTTTCATTGGCAAGATTCATACAGGCCAACGTAACAAAATTATAACTATTCTCTTTTACAGAGGCTCTTATAATTTATGTGCGAATTAGTAGCATTTCAAAAAGTATTCTTAAAACACTAATAAACTACCGTTTACACAAAACACCAACAACCACTACAACTGATCTACTGCAATCATGATGCAATCTGAACACCGCTGTCAACATAAAAATATTGAGGCCAAACATGCTACACTACCCAAGTGACATTCAAAGTCATTTACGTCAATCGAGGTGGTAAGATGTGTGGCTATTGGCGTTAAGGTACGTTACTAATTTATCACGAAGGCATTTTTTTATCGATGGCATATATACACATACAGGAGGTCGGAAAACAAGAGGAGGGTAATGAAACCACCCGTGAGGGTTGGTTAGCGAGCGATTTGAGAAAGTGGACCTGAGGGCGGAACCCAACTGGTAGGCCTTTGTGAGCAATTTAAATCACTACCGTTTAGTGGGGGCAAGTGGACCACCATGGGGTACAATGGATCACTGTTACATATCCGTATTTGTGGGATATCTGTGCGATTTGCTGTAATCAATATTAATTGGCGGTACTGTTATGTACGTACATTAGTCGATGTTGAGTACAGCAAAGTGCAGAATCACGTGGCGAATATAAATGAGTAGCAATGGTCTTCTTTACGCCATGTCGGTCCACTTTCTCCCATTTTACGGAAGTAAAAGTTTTTTTTTTTTTTAGCTGGATGTGATCTTGCTATGTCGGAAAAGAAAGGAGAACTTGTCCGAGTTGACGCTCTTTCATTTTCATCACCCTAGAAGGGCTTGATCACGTTGCAAAATCGAATTTTCAAAGGGAAAGTATCCGATCCTGATCATCTTCAAAATGAGAACCACCGTGAGAATTGCTTTAAAATGATAAGAATAAAAACCTATGTGATGAATTGATCAATATTTTGAACACAAATTGACGGGATTACATCGACAAAGCCATATTAATTTCACTACTCTATACTAATCTAAAACATCCGTCGCTTCCAAAAAAAAGGCTTTCAAAAGTATAAAATACACTCGCTAAATTAGGCCTACTACAAAGAGAAGACTCCTGAACATCTTACTCTTCAAAATTAAAGGCGGGAACGCTTCTAGGTATGCCTTTTAACTGGATGTTGCGTAACTAATGCTATACATAAGGCTACTTGCGGGATACAGTTCGAGAGCTGCATCAAGTGTGAGTTTTATTTATTTGTTTATTTATTTTTTATTTTTTTATTAACGAGCAAAACTTTGTCATGCAGGCAGAATGAAAACATGCCATTTAACGCTTCTCGGTCGAGTTCCGTTTAAGCTTTATGATGGTACTTCGATAAATACCGTCGTTTTTACCCGATGTTATAAGTGAGGGATTGGCTTGAGCATATTGAAAGCGAGTTCCGTCGAACGTTCGAATACGAGCAAGCTGGATATTTACACCGAGATTCATGCTACGTGCACGATCAAGCATCGGTAAAAAATTTTGGTCCATTTACACGACATTTCATTCAGCAATACTAATGTCGTCAGGCACAGCAATGACATCACTCTGAACCATTTCAATTTCAAACTTTTCAGCAGTGCTAACAGAGGAGGAGAAAAAGTAAGGGAACAACTCCTGATCAAAGATTTACACTCAGCTTTAAGAGTTGAATTCTCCACCTGTTGTGGTATTATGTGGATTAACGTACAAAAATACAAACGCCGAGGTTAGATAAGGTTAGCCTAGATTAGGTAAGGTTAACAGGGTTAGGTTATGCGCCTTTTGTCTCGCTACGCTGAGTTTGGATAGGTGAACCTACGGGTACGTGTGTTAGATTTGGCGTAGCGGCTGCTCCGTTTGGCTACAGCCCAGCCTGAAGCCGTTTGCCACCCAGCGGCAGTTGCTGCCGTCCAGAGGAAAGCGGCCCCTGGATCGAGAATCCATAGCAAGTCAATGCATGGATATCCATAGTAATCCAAGGATATCTAAATGGATATCCATAAAAGCAAGGATAACTGAAGACTGATATCCATAAAAACATGGATATCCATTTATGGATATTTATTGTTTCGATCCATTACGGAATGTCCTTGCATGGATATCCGTGCTTGGATATCAATGTGGGTATCCACGCTTGTATGGATAATTGAATACTGATATCCAAAAATCATGGATATCCATGTTGATATCAGTGGATTTTTGGAAATCCATGCATGGATTTGTATGGATTCTCGGACCAGGGGCCAAAAAAGCAGCACGACGTTTACGCGGAGGGCGGAGTGGTGATATGGCCGGTTATCATCACACCCGTGTCACTCCGCGTGAACTGGTTGACCAAGTTGTATAACCTGTTCGGAGGGGTCACGTGGTAGTGCAGGCTTAGCGGCCGCTACGTTGGGTTAACTTCGATTTGCTTCAAGGTTGTGAGCACTGTGCCTCGCTCCGCTGTCACTCCACTCGGCGTGATGCCGAAAGGCGAACACAGGAGGTGGGAGAGTCAACCTTTGAATTACACATTGTTAAACCATGCGGGAAAACCATGTACCTATTAATGAGGCGAGAATGGTGACATGAAAAGATTCTCACAAAATGAGTGATGTGGATATGCGCTCTACTATACACGTGCACAGACTGCAACTTTTGCAATACATGGTTGAAATCGCTGTGTTAGTGTATTGGATTGGGTTTCGTTTGGATTGCAGGGCTTCGTTGGATGTTGAGGTAAAGTAAGGTTGGTTTAAGCTAAATAAGGTTGGATTTGGTTCGGTTTGCCAGCACAAGAGCAGTGCGAACATCAACCCTAAATAAGGCGACCCCTCCTTATGAAAATCCACCAACTGCGAAGTGCTACTTCAAAAAATCTCCTAACAGCAGAGTGCTTGTATGGAAAATCCACCAACAACTGCAATGTGCTTGTTCCAAT
>Ga0058701_10003000_pt1 | contig 13137 bp, 9 predicted proteins | sample AgamicOrMae_FD_97039 | JGI IMG/M metagenome (GOLD analysis project Ga0058701, IMG submission 97039) | Agave microbial communities from Guanajuato, Mexico - Or.Ma.e | ecosystem: Host-associated > Plants > Phyllosphere > Phylloplane/Leaf | place: Guanajuato, Mexico | collected 2012-06-04
CTTTTGAAGTAATTACTTTAATTTTAATGAATCCCATCGGTTAGTTTCATGAAAGTACTAGCGATCAGGAAACAAACTTTTCGTTGCCATTTTTGATGAGGTACCGTAGCCTCACATTTGCGGGCATCAAAAGGCCTCTGGCTCAGTGCCTGATTAAAGGCTTTATTCCCGTCCGGATATGAATACAAACAGTGCATTTTTATTGAGTACTCTTAACGCTCCCTGTAAAAAAATAATAAAACACAAGCAATCTCTGACATATTTAAGATTTTATCAAATGCGACGAAAGGTCGCGCTCGATGCCATTCTAATGATAGGGTATTTATTTCGCTCAAGTTTGACTGACCTCATGAAATAACACATCACCGGGTAAAAAAAGAAAAAAATAATAATATTGATAATATTCTCATACAGCCGCGTGGAGATTTTGCCCGGAAGATGTTCCCATATCCTTATCTCAAAGATCGACATTAACATGTCTTACTTGTTAGTACGGTCCAACGAGGTGCGTCCTTGGCTAAAGGATCAAATGTCGATACTCTATACCTACATTCATCCTTTAGAGTGCAAAAGCTGCTCACGCAAGGGTAGCCTTCCTTACGAGATGGATCATACTTCCATTCGTATATCTATATACGTACATCTCTGCTCCGTGAGAACCTAACAACTTGTATGATTCAGTGAGGAGCGCTTGTGTAAATCATAGCATGAACCGTCCAAAATTCTATGGTTCATAGATGGGCTGTAAAACTTTAAGTTTTAAATTTCAGGCCAATCATTTACTATAAAGTCTAAGTGAGTACCTGCATTCATATAAGAACGATATTCGTGAACTATCTAACTATTGATGATTATCTATGGTCCATATCTATGACACTGTTTTCGTAAGCAAATCGCAACTTTGATCAATTCCAATCGTCGTGTTTCATCAATGTTACAAAGACAGAACAAGGGTAAACCATCAGTGCTTTGGTCCGTTCCAGGGCTCTGACAATCTATCACATCACTCTATCGAACCTGGACAAATGGCCCTCGTTAAAGGACATCCCATTTGCTTTATAACCTTCCGTACGTTCAAGGAGTACCAACAAGTTTCTCCTTTCTGTCCTCTGGTTTCCGACATAGAAGTAAAACTTTCAGGGCGAGGATTTCGAAATAACTTGTTTGCAGTCGTAAGACACCAAAGTACGACATGTCGTAAACCATTTTTTCCGCAACGCAATTGACACGATGGCGACATCTGAGACCCCAACTTTTTGATTTCAGCTTCTTCTACTGTGGGGTGACAACAGGGGGTAGACAAAAAGAGTTTCGGCAAGGCACAAGCTTCTGCGAACTGCGATAACATACCGTGATGTGCACCTGCTGCCTGTATACCGGTACAATATTTGAAACTGTGTGAGTAGGCTACAACAAAGATAAAGAGAAAAAATAATGATTGTTGTAAAAGATTCCGGGCTACTGGCTGATTCAATATGGCAAAGCTACCATAACGAAAATTTGAATTTTAAGATATTAGCGGGTCGAATTAAGCAAAACGGCCACGTCAGCGACTCCAGAATTAATACATGATCATTTTGACTTATCGTACACCAAAAAATACCGTTCCGTTTTCAATCCAAAGATCACATACGAAATTTGAGCAAACTTTAGGCAGACGACGCTAATTTCTAATTTCCGTTCTGATGGAACAGCGTTTCCATATCGACTACGCCACTGTCCCTCATCTACCTCATCTACTTGGTAACACGGTGTTTTTCTTTTTGTTGTATAGTTTTCCAAATTATAAAACTCAAATACCGTAATGAAACCGTAATGAAAAACCATGGGGCTTTTGAAAGATCTGTGTCCCAAGTGGGCACACCCGTTCACGCAACCATTAGGGAAACAAAAGTTACAGTTTATCCTAAAACCTTTTCCAGTTGTTTGGGAACACAAAATTAACACAGAGGGGAAAAAACGGTACCTTACCCGACATTTGGAGATCATAATAAATAGCAAAAACAGTCAGGAATCGACCAGAAATTGGAGGAGAATCTGGGGAATGAGGCTTTCAGCTATGAGCAACCATTGTTACTTCCATGCTCGTCGAACAAATAATAGACGTATTCTTTCGATTACTTTTCAATATTGGAGCGCTTAAAGATTGTAGACAGCTCTCTGATTTTCTTTCTTTTGGAAAAGAATTGAGAACTTTTCAGTTTTATCGTAACATCTGTTTACGTTTACAACTGCCATGCCTTTCCAAGAATTTCTCTTTGTCTTGATTTTTTTTTCTTTCCTGATGTTTCGTAATGAGCATATAATCAAAAAGTAGTGTTATCTATCATAACAAAACGCGATCACCTTCATTCCACATCATTTACCTCCAAGATGTTTGCAGGGAAGGTGTAACGCAGGATAAAGTGTGTGAGGGGGATGAAATACTCCTGATAGATTGTAAAAGACTGTTGTTAAGAATGGCCATAACACATACCAAGTGCAAGTCCTGCTAAAACGTAGGTTGGAACCAGCGCGTAGATTGTCGGATAGAGATGAGCAGCGAAAAAGATGCAGGCTTGGAAATATCCGAGGACAAGGGTCCAGTTTGGACCCAGTTTCGCGACGATGCCCGGAGAAGCCTGCGCACAAGTAAAGCACAATGCGTTGAATAAGTGGGGTTCCTTCTGCAGCTCCGGCAGCGCGAGACCCCGTCGGTGTTCGAAATCGTACATTGCCGTCGGTGTTAAAAATACATTGGATGTACGTACAAAAATAAAATACGACGGGGAATGGATTTGAAACAAAGTATCTTAAGTCTACACTTACGTTCCAATATTGCGAAAGGCGTATCTATCAAAACCGCCAGAGCAAAGCACCTTAACACCAAGAGGTGATGAACGGAAATATTGGCTTGCGTCAGGCGTGGTTCAGTACATTCAGGAAGTTAGGAAAGATCGGGGAGGTTGAATTGTGAAGATCGATCAAAAAATGTATGTTGTAACAAAGGGTCAACGCTCAACCGTTTCGACACTCCTACATCCCCTTCCCTTGAACCTTCCCTCTAACCATGTCCACACATGAAACAACAGAAGCAGAACTTTTGCAAGCTGAGAAGAATGTTTTCTGTCACAAAAGTTAGATACAAAATGTCTTCTTGGGAGTTCTCAATTAAGAGACCAGCAGACCACAAACCACGCGACGAGAAGTTGCGCTACCAATTCACCCAATATACCATCAAACCAATCTCTTCTTCCACTTCCAATAATTGGTATTTCCCTTTCTGGGTTGAATCTTTCAACACGGAGCTCAACGCAAACAAGTGATGCATACTTCTGATTCGACCTGTTTCTGCATGCACCCTGTGTCCGAAGGTTTCTTGGGAATCGACTATACCGCAGGTTTTCTTGAAAGAATTGTTTACTTCCAGGTCCCATGGAAGTATTGGCATCGTGCGAAAAATCGAGTTTGAGATAGGACCGGATTTGGGATGTACAACCATCAAAACGTCGAGATAAGTGGTTTTGGACAATCCGTTTGTGTGTGTGTCTGTTTTGCTGTAGCGTTTTCCGCGAACTCTCGTGGACATAAGGACTAACCGATCGAGATGAACCTTTAGGAACATGTTCGGTTACATGGGGCATTGCGTCGTATCAATTTTTGTGGCGATTCGTCAACCCGTTTATAAGATAATCTTGTAAACGGGTTTTGGCTATGACGATGCGAAAACTTGAGAATCCGATCGTAATGAAATTTACAGGGTATCTTCCCGTATATTATGAGGACATGAGCCCTATTGATTTTGGACCCGATCGGTCAATCCGTTTAGCGGTACACGGGCCGATAGTGGGGCACAACAAATTAGATTGCGCTAGTGCGGGTAAGTAGGACAGGATTTTACAGGGTGTTACCGCTTCGTCTTATTCAAAAACATGGTGCTTGCTCTTCCCAAAATGGGACAGATGTCCTAAAGTGAGACATTCCCCGAATGTCTTATGTTCTTAGTTCCGTGGTCGTTTTGTAATCCTTTTATACGGTACGTAAAAAGTCGCCCAATCATAAAAAATGGCGAAAGCAAATGATCCTAAGCTGGGACACGGGCCTAAAATGGTACAAAACGACTTTCATTGCGCTTGTGTTTCTATGGTTTTCACAATCATTCCTGTCGTGTTTTATAGCCCTTACATAAACCCAGTGGGACATAGAAGTACTGGCCTGCTCGTGCTAAGGCCCCCCTTTTTTTTTTGAACCCGAATCACCTGATGTCGCGATTAAAACAGTACTTATTTAAAACTAATCACTAACGTATTCACAAAAAACTAACCTGATCGCTCTGAACTGAAAACAACAGTGATTGCGTGGCGTAGCTGACCATAAGGAGAGCGCCTTCCCTTGGGCTTTGCTTGACCTTTGGCGGACAGACCTTTCGTAGTGCCCAAAAGAAAGGACAACTTGTGATCGTGGAAGCGCATGAATCTGCACTATCGGGTAAGACTCGCAATGATCCCGTGAACTACATCGTTATAACCGTTAGCAAAAATGAAATGAGGACAAAAAATCATCGTTATACGTGGCTTCAACGTTATATCCACATCGTTACAACCGATATTTTTTGTGTATAGTTCTGCAAACCAAACTTAGTCGTAACCTTTGATCGTTATATCCGGTTTATCGTTATACGCGATATCGTTATAAAAGATTTTTACTGTAGCTGACGTTTAGTTCAGAATGGCGTTCACTAAAACAGAAACTGTTGTTCATATCGTAAACAATCCGTGGAGGAACCATGGAGGGACTGGATGACTGGAATGGCACCAATGAGTGGCCCCCATGACGATGATGAACCCGGCTGTAGGCGCCCGGGAATATTTTCCGCATGAACTCTAAATGATTTTCCTTGATAGATTCGAGAAACTTGAATGCGTTGGACATGCGGAGTTCAAGATAAATGTGCAAAGCATACCAAATAAAAAAAATCTGTTTTTAAAAATATGATTTACGAAGTAATACAGGGAGTCTTTTGATCCCAAAAGTTAGAAAATAAATCATAATGCCAATAATTTAATAGTATTTTGTGAAATTCTTATTTTATTTCGCACTTGTATTAATTGTTAAATGCACAAAAAAAGAAAAAACCTAAGACCTTGAAAATCGCTAACGTTAAAAGTAACTGTACTTGCTTGTTTCTGGTGAATTTCGATTCGTCATAGTTCTAATTTTTTCGATCTTCCCCAAATATTTCGTAAATCCAAAATGTTTTCATGATCGCATTTTCTCGGGAAAATACGCGGACCTACTCTAGCTCCTGCGTTTACTCGCAGAAATGTTTCCTGATGCCACGAAAATATTTTCTCGGACAAAACATTTTTTTTCCCATGCCGTTAGAAGAAAAAAAGATTTTGCGGCCAGAAGAAATTGTTTTGTCACTAAATCAAGAAAATATATTTTTGGCATCAGGAATCATCTCTGTGCACTGCAATTTTTTAAGGTAACAATTTCAACCTTTTGGTTCAACGTTTCGTCGTCAAATCGAGTGTGACGACAGCGAAGCGAGGCAAGAGGCATCCAACCTATCTTAAGCTATCATAACAAAGCCCCTGGCCGTTTACCAAGATTAGTTAAAGTCACTTGTGCCTCGCTTCGCTATCGCTCCGCTGTCGCCAAGCCTGATGCCACTTACTTCTCGGCGGCCCTAAATCGGCCGCCGAGTAGTAAACGGCATCAGGCTTGGCGCCCGTTAAATTAGGTAACCCTAGGTTAAGTTAGGTAAGGTTACGTGGCTTGTGCATCGCTCCGCTCGGCTTAACCTCGTAGGGGTTGAACCAAAAGGTTGAAAATGCAACCTTAAAAATTTAGAGTGTGTTTGGTTTCAAGCAAGGTTGCGGAAAAAATGTTCGTTTATAGTGCGACTCAATGGTTTCAAGCTACATTAGAAAGCGAACATTCTTGCTATGATTTCATTTTTTGCATCAACTTATTCAGCGAGTAATCATTTTTTGTGTTGCACTTCGAAGTAGCAGGGATAAAGTTTACTTCGGAAAGAAAACGTACGGAGGAAAAACATACAGCGCCTCCTAAACGGCCTTGTGCTGACTGTCTCTGAAATATATAGGCATCTCGAATACGTCTATGTTTTGCTAATTGCCTAAGCTACTCTTGTCAGGCGCTCTTCCAAAGTATAAAGAGGAACGCAATCATAAAAATCGTTACCCCAAATAGAGAGACCAGGTAACATGAAACGAACTCAAGGAAGGGGCACTTTTATATTCTGACTGAGCTTCTTGTCAAAATGATAGAAAGACAAACTGATTGTCTTTTCTCCTCATGCGGGGTTTGTTTGAAACAATTTTGACCATTACAGATGCGTTGACCTTCAGGGTTCGCTCCCCCCATCAGTCCATTACAAGGGCCAGCAGTTTGATCCTTTCGATTGACACTCGACTAAGTAATAATGCGTGTTTCAATAGTCGTCGAAATTAAATTGTTTGATAAATCTATCACTGTTATTTTAATGCATTGCAGCTGATCGATTTTTCAATTGCATCCTTTCACTTGATCGATTTAACTTTGTAGGGATCGAGTTATGACTGTTAGAATGCCTGTTTTTCCCCACGAAATTCTGTCCGACAAAAAAAAAGTCAGTTCTATTTGCACGCCTATGTTAACACAAGGGAGATTTAAACGCACGGAAACGAGCCAAACACATTTTAACTTAGGCAGCGTGTAGTCACTTCAAAACAATAAAATAAAGAAAACATCAAATTTTTAAAAACGATTATGGGACATCATAAACATCCTGTATCGTACTCATTTGAGGTTTCCGACCACTTACAAACTAAAAATCCTCATTGTGACATTCAAGCAGTTATTTGAAAGCAGAGGTCGGATAAGGTAAGTTGATTAAAGCGTAACATAGTAGGCAGCATGGACGACGAAAAAGTACAGTCGACTTTATGCGACTCCAAAAAAAGGATGTTTTATTCTTTTTCAAAATACACTCTGGTCGGAAGCTCTTGGAATCATTTGAACTCTCTTAATACCTGTGCCAACCTTCAGCTTATTTTTAACCGCGGTCTTCAGTAGAGAGTGGAGGGGAGAGTACGTAATTGATTGTTCCGTGCACACATGTGATTCTACCTTCAATTAGGCGCCTTCAATTTATATATCCAATACTTTTTCGAAAATCAAGCAGTAGAAACGAGGAGCAGGCTAATAAGAGAGTATTAGAGAACAGGGAAGAGTACTTACGATGCTAGAAGCAGCGGCCACGCCAAACAAGACGGCAAAAAGCAGTGAGCCGTTATCGGAGTCCTCGAGTTGGAGAAGAGGATGTGCGGAATCCAGAGCCGGGGTGGAGGAGGGGGTCGGAGGAACGCTAGCATCGGTAAATCCAGTAAACCTGGTACCAGTAGCGGTCTTATCGGCTACATGAGCGGGGCTGACGCTGGACACGCTGGCACTGGTGGCCCACCAGGCCGTCACGGAGCTCTGCAGGGCTAAGAGGGGCAGTAAGGCCAGGCTGAACATGGCGTGGCCGACACACAACGCGGCCAAGTTCCGACAGAGGACCCTCCGGGAGTAGACAGGGCCCAGTCGGGACGGGGTGGACCGCACCTGCAACACGAATCGAAACTCTTACTAACAAATCCCATTGACATACAAAAATCTTACTTCAATATAGCAAGAGAAACAGCCTTTCAGCCTTCCGCTTTCAAAGTTTAGAGGTCGTACACTCTAAACTTTTAAGGTTGCATTTTCAACCTTTTGGTTCAACCCCTACGACGTTAAACCGAGCGGAACGATAGCGGAACTTAACCTAGGGCTACCTAATTAAACGGTCGCCAAGTCTGCTGCAGCTTACTTCTCGGCGGCCGATTTAGGGCCGCCGAGAAGTAAGCGGCAGCAGCCTTGGCGACAGCCAAGCGGAGCGAGGCACAAGTGACTTTATCTCATTTTGGTAAAGCGGCAAGGGGCTTGGTTATAATAGGTTAAGTTAGGTTGAATGTCTCTTGCCTCGCTCCGATGTCTTTTTAATTGATTTGACGACGAAAGGTTTGAACCAAAAGGTTAAAATTGCTTCCTTAAAAAAATAGAGTGTAGAAGCTACGCTAATTTCCACGTTATTTCCTCGTCTTGGCTCGACCATAACCACATCAGCGCTCTGCGGAAAGGTGAGTCTATTTTAATGCGCTAGGTAACGCGGGAGGGGGAAGGGGCCCAAATTGAAGATATTGCGTTACACTCTCATTATACATTAGCACTCTTGAAATTAATACGATCGCAAATCGACATTTTTACGCTGCTCCGAGTAAAACAAAGTATTATGTTAAAAAAGCACTGAACGACTACTAGGTAAAAGTACTTCATTCGAGATTACGTGAAGAAAACAAGAACGCTACGTGAAATGTGGTGGATGTGGGCTAACCTGAGTGATTGTTTCGGTAGGACATGGGGTGGTCCAGGGCGAAAAAAATAAAAAAAATGCATACTTGCATTCACAAGCCAGTGAGATTTAAAAAATGTGCAGCCCAATTATCTCCCCTATAGTATGGTTTTATAGAAAAAAGGCGAAATCCGCGTGGAAGACACACGGACAGCAAGGACCTGTAGGTGAGATGTTCCAATCTTCTCTTACAAGCAAGAATTCGGGGAAAATATACATTAGAAGCCTTTCAGACGTGTGTTTGAAATCGATTTTAAATGTTTCTCGAGAGCGATATTGGCAAATAATTTTCATGAGAACGATCAGCTAATAAGCCAGCGTTTCAGCAACGCGAGGATGAGAACACTTGAAAGCAGCGAACTCAAATCATTATGGCAGCGCTGTTTTCCACCATACGTGTTTAAAAAGTCCGCTTGAATAACGCGCTCTGTTTTCAAGAGGACAAGAGGATAAAACAGGCGTAAACCAAGTGAAATTGATTTCGTTTGCATCACATCACGAGTTTTGATTTATATGTAATGGGATCCTGGCGTATAAGCCTAACAAGTAAAAAGTTAAAACTTTGACGCCTGAAGGCTATCTACAGTTCGATGTTTTACCTAGCTCAATAAAACGTCATGTTATTGCCCCAGGTTGTACACGTTATGTGAGTTCATCCAGCTTAAAAAACTTTTACACAAGCGCATTTCATGCTTTTGCAAACTTAAAGTAACTGACAATTAGAGTACATAATCAACGAAGTGTTAGGCCTAGCTCCATTACCAACCGGATAATCCAAAGCTCATCATCAACGGAGAAGCTATGGAGAAAAACGCAATCGGGCAAGTCACGCACTTTGCGCTTACAGGCAAATATCCTCTAATTTCTACCCTAATTTATCTAAAATCTCAAGCGTGATAAAGCGATAGAAATTTTGACGAGGTCCTCAAGATGGTCTGCCTCGCCCTACATCGGTTTTCCTACCATTGAATTTTGGCATACCTACATGCAGTTGCCCTACATTCATAGTCGACCATTATTTCTGATGCAACCCATTCCACGTCACAAGTTCTATTAAATTACAGGTCGAAAAAATGTTTTTATATAGGCAAATATTTTTCATGTTCTTTAAAAAATAATTTCCTCTTCTAAATATTCGTCTATTCGTAACGCCAAACATCGTTATTGTACAAATTTTCCACTTTACGGGAATTTTCGGCCATGAAAGTTTTCCCTCGACGCGAGAGAGGCCCACGGCCCGATAGCGTGTGTTGATCGGTGAAAGTGACGGCAGCGCGCCGTCGGAAAATCACGCCTTTTCAATACTGTTAATGCCTCCTGTGGAGAAGTCACAGAGATTGCTGCAGACTCCGCACTACCACGTCTCCGACTCAGTCGCACGTGCGGCTCTCTCTCTCTCTCTCTGTTTCTTTCGACGAGGACGCCAGTTGCGCTGTGAATGCTTTACGCACTAATCAACCAGTCACTTTGTTCAACATGTGTTCCGATGGTTACTAGATAGTTTCCTTTCCGCAGATTGAGCCTTAACGAAAAAATAAAAAATAAATAAAAAAAAGCTGCCTTCAACCGAGCGTTCGTAAGATGCATGATAACCTGCAGAGCATGTCACCGCGTACTGATATTGTGACTTGTCTGCGGTGCTCTACGCACCAGGTCGTAGAAATTACTGACAAAAAATAAAAGAACTGCCAAACATCTTTCCAAGCAGCGTCGGCCAATCCACGCATGCTCCACTCAATGCAATTACCTCTCCTCTCACTCTAATATTTTAACGTAGCAATTTTAACCATTTGGTTCAACCTTCCGTCGTCAAATCGAGGGGAGCGAGGCAAGAGGCAACTAACCTAACTTAACCTATCATAACCAAGCCCCTTTCCGTTTACCAAAATTACTTAAAGTCACTTGTGCCAATATCTTCCGTTGAAAATAATATATCTTCTCATGTTAGACCTTCAGGGTACCCTCTCATTTAAAAGAAGGTGCCCTGAAAATTTCATAACGATCGGATAATAATTACTCAAGTTTTCGCACGCCATAGCAAAAACCCGTTTACTAGATTATCGTATAAACCAGACTTATCAAACCTTCCCAAACTTTTTTTCAATTGGAAATTATAAAGGTACAAGGCAACGAAAACATGTTTCTTTGAAACAACCACTACTTTATTGGTAAACGTTGTGTTTTTTGCGCGACCAAAACAGCCATGCTATAAAGGTCATCGCGTCCACTAAACCAGGAGTAATGTAATATATTTTGCTAAATAGTATTATTAGTTGACAGGACTTACCACATCGATCAGTCTTTTGACAGAAGACGCGCCGGCAGAACTGGAGAGGGACTCTCGCCGACGGACGGCCGACCCTGACGAACCGACTTGCTGACGACAGTGCCGACTCGAAGTGAAAGGGGAGTAGTTAAAGGCCTGGCTCTGAAACAAGAGCAAAATTTCCACACCAAACTTAAAGCAATTATCCGGAAAATGAGCATATTTTATTCAGTGGTTAGTTAGTTCATAGCTGAAGGAGTTGTTTAGCAAAGGATGCATGGAGAAATCGCTGGCGGCGGGGAGGCCCGGAGCGCCGCGCCGCTCTGCGCCCGTCGGTCGGTAGCCAACTGCGCTGTAACATTTCCGCACCGCCGAGAGGCATCAAGTTTTCCGTCACAGAACTTGTCCCACAGAAATTTAGCTAAACTCAATGTGAACTGACCCAATCTAGCCTAATCTCCCAAAAAGAAAATTTGCTTCGCCTCGGAGAAGTTCCTTTTTTGGAAACCATCCTGCCGTTACCTATATTATCGCATGGCAAATTTGGCGACGAAGTCTGTGGGAGTAATCCTGACAAAAAGAATCAGTAGTCCTGGTCTGCATCAGTGGTTATACCTAACATACTTTTTATTATCAGCTTGAGGATGTTTACAATCATGTTATGCATGGGTGCAATACGTATTGGAGCTAAAAATAAAAAAGAGGTAAAGAGTAACTGTGAAAGAGTCACAAAACAATACCAAACTAGTACAACGCAGCCCATCATCTTCTGGAAAAAGAGCTTTTGGTTTGCCTAACATGCATTTTGCCCGATAATAATGGCTAAAAATCTGAATGAGATAACGGCAAAACTCTCTATGAAATAACGGTAAAACTCGGGTGTTTTACTGTCAGACTAAACAGAATCCTGTCCAAGACAGGTATTTCAATAGGAATAAGACAAAAGGGGGCTCAGCGAGGGTCAAATTCTTCACCGCTCGAAGAGGTGCGAGAACCGCTTTTTAAAAAAGGCTCAAGATCTGTTTAATGAAGTTGCAAATCAAAATAAAGGACAAATGAACGCTTTTAAATATGCTCAGCGCCCTATGGCGTGAATAGCCTACTCTTCCCAAGAAATTCCGACAGACCTTCCATTGAATGGTCGAAAAACAGCGTTGGAGCTACAGTAATTGTTAATAAACGTAAAAAAGGATGAAAACGTCAAAGCCCATCTTTAATATGCATACTGTCTGCCGTTTCTATTAAAGATATGCCAGCTCTTCCTACTAGTCGGAGCTCATCAAGAATTTAAAACGGGTGTTAAAAATCTGAAAACTGAGGAAATTGTCACTTTTCAGCATTAGCTGATTTGGAGCAAACCGTATACGGTATCTTCAGTATTTGTCATTATTGTTCAGAAATATTAAATTGTTGAATATTTATTTTCATGTAAAAACTAACTGAGAGAGTTTCATGAACAACGCACATATATTGATCGAAAAGAACATCCAAGACCATCAGTCTCTCTGCAATTCCTACACTCCAGAGGGTTACCCTCTGCATAACATTCAAACGGCGGATTAGGGAAACGTTAGGTAGTTAGATCCTCTCAACATTAAGAAGCAGTAAGTCTGGGGAACAATTGATGATGGGAAGCCATGATAGTGCGAGATTCGGAGGGTTTCGCAACCGCAACCCTCACCTCCCCCTACTCCTTACTATAATAGCGATTAAATGTGATTGATAAATGCTCTATCAAGCTTAGCGGTGACGTTCGCCAACGTTGCAACCACGGTGTAGATCGCAACCATGTCACGACGTTACGATGTTTGCAAGCACGGCGGGTCCGATACGTCTTAGCTTAGCTTCTTAGATACGCAAGGCAACAACCACGGAGTTCATGTTAAAATCAACACGAAAATCGGCAGGTTTAACAAGCTGTCATTAATTTAGACCAAATTAAAACCTATAAAGACCTCTAGTCGCCTTATTATTAACACATAGGGAGAAGACAGTAATGTGGGTTGTGCTGCTGGGCAGCGATAAAGTTTCTCCCCGTGCCGATCGGAAAATAAATTTATTACGAGTTATTCCAAGTCCAAATATAATCGAATATGTTCCGATTTCGGACCAGAACAAAGGAAACCAGAGCAATGTGTTAATAATAACTTATCGCTATGCTCTATTATTCTAGTTTAATAAGCTAACAGCTTAGTCCCACTTGTATGCAGTGTTGTGGAAATGACAGAGAAACAACAAAATAGGGGAGGTAAGTCCACAATGCTGGGAAAAGCTGCCACAAGGGTGAAAAAACGTCAACACAACCGAATAGAAAAACAACCCATGGAATGACGAACATATATGTTCAATATATAGTCAATATATGGAACATATATAAATTAATATATGGAACATACATAATTTCATATATTGATCATATATGGAACATATATTAATTATTTATGTTGCA
>Ga0058701_10003001_pt1 | contig 13137 bp, 7 predicted proteins | sample AgamicOrMae_FD_97039 | JGI IMG/M metagenome (GOLD analysis project Ga0058701, IMG submission 97039) | Agave microbial communities from Guanajuato, Mexico - Or.Ma.e | ecosystem: Host-associated > Plants > Phyllosphere > Phylloplane/Leaf | place: Guanajuato, Mexico | collected 2012-06-04
ACGTTCGTTAATATAGCAAACCAGAATTGTTGGGGTGACGATTCCACTTTGTTACGGTGAGAGCTGTAGGCCTAATTGAGAGAACAAATCATATTGTTTCAACAATTACCCCAGTACGCCGTACGGAAACAGAATAAAAATAATTTACAAGATCTTTTCAGTTCAGTATTGTCGCAATTTAAAAAATATACCCCTCCCCCCACTGGAAACCTGAAATTTAATTATTTAGGTATTTTCCAAAGCTAAAAATTAGCTTATTTTAATGGAAAAAAATCCTTTTAATTTCTCTTAAGCTAAATATACTGTATACTTTACACTGTTATGGGTTAAAATTGTCACTCCATCCGGTTTGCTGAGGGTGTGGCTGTATTAATAAACGTTTTGTTGAGGCAGCAAAATTATTTTCTCCGTGTTGGAAAAAAAATACAACATTAGGTGGATCTGAAGAAGGAAAATGCATCCTTTTAACCGCCATCATTTAATTTTCAAATCCCAAAATATTGCTATATTCGTATTTTTCTCGCTTTTTCCAAGGACTGACCTTGGAGATTTGTGGCGACCCCGTTGTATTTCGCCCAGCCCAGACCCTCATACACGATCGAGCGGGGCCGTTCGGTATACTCCGTCGCATATTGAACACAGCCGAGGTCGGGTTGATTGAAACAAGGAACTGCATGGTGCTCCTCTCTCCTCAAAGTTTTAGTAAACCGGTTTGGGGTTCAGGGAACACGTGGCGATGACAGTGCAGGATCCGGATACGAGTGCGTTCATCTTCGGGTAGCGTGTAGAAGTATCGACATGTCCTCATCTGAGGCATCTATCGACACATCGGGACGCGTCGTGGCGCGCGCCACCCGACGATGGCGAGGCAGCCCATGACGAATCCGTCGGACCGAATCGGCTCGTCTTCGGAAACGAAGAGTTTCGACGAAGAGTTTCGGAAACGAAGAGAGTCGTCCAACCTGTTGGGATGTGAGGGACGTCTACGAGGATGACAGTATATTTGAGTGGTGGCATTTTCTACGTGTAGTGTTTAACCAAAGATTTTCGATCTTTGATTGCATTAATTACGATCAACCAACGTTGGTTTAACACAAGTTTAACCACGTCTTGTATCTTGCTTCGCGAAAGTGGGAAATGAAACCTTCATAACTTGAGATTGACCCAAGCACGAACAAATAAATCAAGGAATACAATCTTCTGTTTGCCGAAAAATCGCGATCGGTTTTGGCATCTTAAAAGTAGACCATTGTTTGTTGACTAGCTTGTCTCCGATTACCCTCAAGCGAATAAAAAGTCTCTAAAAGGAAGAGGGGATCAGAATTTCACCAAGGACACAGATCAAGTATCGCGCGTTCACATTATACCCAACCCATCCTTCAGCTAGCTTCGGACGTCCCGTCCAAGCTAAGAAAAAAAAAAAAAAAAAGAGGATCACTGGCAAGTCACTTGATCTAGGTTACATATGGCAAGTAAGGTCTTCGTTAAGAAATGAGCTGTAAAATTGGGTCAACAAGCCTGCTTACTTCTCGGTGGCAGCTGCCTCCACCGACCGGAACGCAGTTGGAGGCACTTCCGAACTGTGTTAGATTCAGTGCACTTAAACCAACGCTAACCTAACCTTATCGGTTGAATATAGTTACTTCTTACAATGTGATGACGTTGAACAACAGTGGTTTATGGAGGTGGATGATCAAATGTTTTGAACTGATAGTACAAGATCTAGGTTTCATATCGCTAGTAAGGCATTCATTGAAAGAGCGAATTCCATCCAATCTGAAATGGAGGGGGACCTATTCTCTATTTCGGGTAAGCCTTTGGATTTGTTGTATTAAATTGAATTTTATCTTCCTTGGGAGACAGTCTCGGGTAGCCGGATTAATTGCATGACTGATTGGAAAGGTTGATATCAAGTGATGCTCCATACAAAGGAAATTGTGCCAGTCGCCTGTTGAATAAATTTCCTTCTGATATCGCGTCACGGATATGCTCATTTATTCAAAAATAACTTCACATCACAATGTAACGCGAGATATTTCTCCTCATTTATTGAGAGTTAAAATCAGCATTATTGGTCGAACATACGTTCACGTAAACCTGTTCTTCATGCTGCAGATCTTTGACCCCAGCCAACTTAACTTCTCTTACGAGTCAACCATATGGTTAGCTATGATTCTTGCAAACAATCTGAAATCCATTCAAAAACATGTATTTTATCGTTTAAAAGTGGTCTTTAGCAACAAACCAATCAATCTTTTCTTCTCTTCAGCATGTTTACCGATACCGAGCGCGCTGTATTCTCACAAATCTAGAAACTCGAGCTCGTCAATGTGTCTAGCCAATGTGGATTAATCCACCTTAGATCTTGCACTATTTTTTAATGGTGGTCACCGGAACCTGCAAAGGCAAGACACTGAGTTGCAGGCTGAAGGAGGTTTTTCACATTTGCCTGTGCCCCCGTATCGAGGCAGGATCTTGTTATGCCAACAGCAAGCAACAATATTGACCATCAAGCGATCACTGGCTGTCAAACCTTCCCGTTTCCGAGTTCTTCAAAGCCCCGAATAACCTTGTAATAACGTGGGCTGTGCTTTTATCAACGTCATCCCCCAGACAAGGCCGGCCGCGAAAATTGATGACGTCGGACAAGTATAACCTTGGATGTTGTCGACAAATTTCGTCCTACCTATTTGATGTGACATACGGTCCGATGAAAGATGTATTGCCCGAACTAAAAGCCTTAGCCAAGGTTTGGTTAGGTGAGATCTTCTTAGGTCGGATCTGACTAGATTAGGTGTGAGGTAAGGTCTAGTTAAGTGTAGATGTGTAGATTTATTTAGGTTAGATCTTGTCAGTGGCTCTTAAATGTAAGGTCAGAATGATTAACTGGTAAAGTTAGGCTTTGTACGCAAGGGGAAGTCTGGTGAGTGTAGGCATATTGAAGTTAAGCCTTTAAAGGTTAGATCTGTAAGGGCTAAGTCTGTTACCGTTAGGTCTTTCAAGGTAGGTCTGGTGAAGTTACAGATATGCTGCAAGGGTCGGTTAGGTCTGTTAACATGGGTCTGTTAAGGTTAGGCCTGTATAGGATAGGTATGTTGAGATTAGGGGTGGTCAGATCTCGTAGGGCAAGGTCTGTGGAGGTTAGGATATGCACTGGATGATTCGGTTGTTTACAATCGGTGATTTCATCGCGGAGCCTCGCGGGACCTCCTCTAACGTGTTGTTTCTGGAGTCGGGAATGGTTTTGGTACGGGTTTGTGTGTGCTTTCCTTTTCGAGGTGGAATCGACTCGCTTCAGCTGCTCTCAGGGGTTTCTGCTCAACGGTTCTCTTCTGGATTGTGGATGCCTCTCCAAGATTTTTAGAGGAAATGGGAAGTTGATTAACCGGATCCCTGCGGAAAATGTGTGTTCTTTCGGGGAAGTCGTGGAAATTGAATGCGGTTTCCGAATTCGAGGTACGAGTTAAGGAAATCGCAGAGTTTTCCTGCTGGGAAATTATTTGCCGTATGAAAAAGAAAATCCAAAAGCCGAACTAGTGACTTGTAAGTAGTTCGTGAGCGACTATACTAATCGCAATATATATATATATACACACATTCGGGGGCTCTGAATTGGGTACATTCCCTGAATAGGTAGTCAATCTTGTGGCACAGTCATCTATAACGTATTGTTTAATTCGATACGTAGACTTTTTTTGTTGACTTCTTACTCCACTTTCTCTTGAGCTGTTAAAATTAGTTGTCGCTTTGAACGCCAATCAAAACATGATATCGGAATCATCCTCTGCTGTACGCAACCTAATGTAACCCAATAACTGATAATGCAAAGAAACCTAATGGAAATGCTCAGATTAAGATGTATCGCCAGCAACCAAGCACAACCAAGGATTTCTAGTTTAAAACAAGATCAACTCACAGTTGAGAGCGGTGGTACGGTGGTTAGCCCACGCTCATGTCATTCGGGAGGCTCGGGTTCGGTTCTAGCTGTTAGCTACCTGCCTTAGTAGGGTTTTTATTGTTTTTTCCTTCCTCCTCCGGGTATACAGGGTTTTACTTGTGGAAATCCGTCACCTCTTCTCTCCTCACCTCTTTCTCCTTCGCTTTCGTCTCATTCTTCAGCTATCTCTCCCCTATTGGCTTATAGTCGCTTATGACCTCAGCCCTTAGCGTTTATAAATAAATAAAAGCACAACCAAAGATTTCTGGTTTAAAATTAGCACGGATCCTTTACAGCGCTTACTCACCCTAGCTACGTTTGATAGGCTCAAATCAAGGAATATTGGCTCAGAAAAACTCGACCTGTCGTTCTTATTGTTTTACTTCTTCATCTTCTTTTGTCCTTTTTTTAGTGTGCTTAAAACCTTGTCCCATTTTGATACTTATCCCCACACAGGAGATTTTGTGATCCGCTTTTTTTATTTATTATCATTATTTCTCCCTGCGGACTGTGTTTTCGTTTCATCTTTGAAAGTTGGCCAACCCCACTTAAAGAAGTTGCCTTAGTGCGGTTATGAAACGGGGACAATGGCAGGTTAATCTTCGTGGGGTGGAAAAAATAAACACCGCCTTCCCTGCGTCCATTGAAGGCCGTTCCGATATCCAGCGCTTGCTGCGGTGCGGTGGCAAGGCCGTGACATCTCTTTACGACGCATTACCACAAGTGCGCGTTGTCGTCGGCGTTGCCGGAAGAAGGGGTGCGGACGGCGTTGCCCGGTCCAGCGACGGGAAGGGGCGACCGAAGTGAGATCGAGGGAGCCCAAGGGGAGGCTACCGACTGAAAACACCCAACAGGTCTCGCTGACACTTCCCTAACACCTATTAGACTACCCCTAATCGTCTATTCCCTTTGCTTTGCCCACGCCATCTACCGGCAAAAGTACGCGGAACAAGGAGGGGAGGCACTAGTGATTGTTTCCTCGGCAACTTTATCACCCCCTTTTTTTCCCCTTTCTTTAGCATTTTCAGCTCTTAACTCTGGGTTAATTTTACCGAAACTAAAGCTAATCTTGCTTAACTTTACTAAAGCTAATGTGTAGCCTAACCAGAAACTTGACCTAAATTCATGTAGCCCTATTGAACCTGACCTTGAACAAGGTATAGTCTATTCACTACGTAGCGGAAAATAGGCCACTCTTTGACCCCCTGCTCCTGACGCTTTTCCCTGCACCAAATGTATGGGGCGTTACGTTAAGGATCAGCCCCCCGCCCTCTTTGGGGTTCACTTGGTGAATAATTGACCTCTTAACGCAAGGTCCTAAACCTAACAAAAGATAGTCTTCCGTAGTCTACAAAGCTGTCCTCACCATCCTATGCTCAGATAAAGTTACCTTAAAACATAGTCATGCCAATTTATACGCATGTCTTTACTCAATCTTACCGAACTGACATCACCGTCTCACCTCACTTTAATTCCTAGAAACAATACAGAAAATGGCCTTCCACAACTACTACGAAATGTCAAAAACATATGAAATGTCAGAGACAAAAAGGTCCCATTTTTCTCTCGTCTCTATTTCATTCGTTTGAAGTTTTCCTTTGTTCGTACCCTTCTTTTTATTTTTAAATCAGTTTCATCAGTTTTCCGAACGTTTTAATTTTCCTAGCCGATTATTTCGGGCCCTTTGTTCAAGGTAGGTGCCTTAAATGCTCCGTCGGATAGCGGTTAGAATGCCTTTTTCTCTCTCTCTGTCATACAAATGCCCTACATGACTATTCCTTTGTCCGACAGATGTACTTTCTTTGTGTCGAGCAAGATAGTTTCTTTGTCTTTCTTGTTTCCTGGTAAGTGCTAGTTTCTTTGTCTACAAGACGTCTGATTGTTTATCTTGTGTCTTTGTCTAATGGATGTCTATGAAGAAAGACGGCTGGCGCCTTATGGGGGCCTCTGACTACACCGTCTCGTTGACTGCTATGGCTCACTATTGATCGTCAGTCTCACATTGCGCGTTCAGATGTGGTTGCGGCGCGCGGACAGCCGTCGGCTCGGCTCGGCTTCATTTCGGGCACACTCGCCTCGGCTCGATTTCATTTCGGGTTCTTTCGATTCGAACCCGAGTCTGTTGGGGTGTCCCCAGGAAAAGTGAAGAGGATTCATGTAGGAGTTCCCTATATCATTATTTATTTTACTGTATCGCCTTTTAAAAATCTTTTTTTTTAGTACATCGCTCTCTTGGCAGTGAAGTGGACTGTGCATACGTTACTCTTCATTTTGAACTGAGTAAAAATCAAGCCCTGGTTTTGGTAGTTCCATACCTGTTTTGGGTATGAACGTAAAATAGAGGAAAAGGGTAATATCGTTATTTTTTAAGATACCTCCATCAATAACCATATCAATTGAGAGCTTTCGACGGGACCTGTTCACTGATATAGTTGATGGTAGGTTCATCTTCAAAAGTAACCAAAATACGCTCCTCTCTGTTTTACCTTTACTTCCAAAACAAGTAAGGGCCTACCCTAAACAGCCTATATTTCCTTCCTCTTACACCGTACGTTACCAAACCGAAATGTGCGAGGCACGGATCTCTTATACCTAACCTGTCTTCATCGAGCCTGATGCCTGTTACTTTTCGTCATATAAGAATCATTCTCTGGTCGCTTTCTCTAAAAATAAGTAGTTAACAGAGCGTGTGACTTGGGGAGAAAAATAAAGAAGTACGAAAATTTCCTTCGAACCGTGGTGATAACAAAGTGTACCGTTGCAGCCCTTTTAACTAATATCATTTTTAATACCTTTGTTAAAAAATGAGCGGTATCAACTTAATGCTCTAATTTTCCATCATATTAGTTGTATTATCAACAAATATCTTAAAACCGTACGCACTCGTGCTCGGAACGGCATGGTTTGTTACCATCATGATTTCAGTTTTTCTTTCGGCTTATTTTTCTGAAGGTATCACGTTCTAATTCATAATTTTAGAAAAATCCTTTACCCCAGAAGTGTTTTTTTATCTTTTTTTTTCAAATCTTATTTTAGAGGAAGAATTAATTCTTTTGTTCAAAGAAAGGTTTTCCTGCTTTGGAACTCTCTGAAAAGTTGAGTCACTGGTGAACTTCGGATCGTCATTTTATCCAGTTCAATAAGTTTGGATAGTTGAGAGAACTGCAAAGCTCTCCCGAAAGCCTTTCGAAATCCGGACAGTCGCTAACTTGGTACCCTTTTCCAAAACTGATGTAGTTAGTAAAAATATGAACTCCGATAGGGTCTCATTCGTACTATCTTGAAAATGACATAGAAGCCATATCTGTAAGGAAGCGTTACCGCTGTAACGATTGGCAATTTAGGCCGAAACGCTATTTTTCTGGCAGCCTCTAAGTCGGAAGTGCGTGTTATGCCGGGAGCTGTTAGGGTATTAAAGGCACGGCCTTCCATGTAGGGTACACGGAAAAAAATGGTTTTGTTACTTCAACAAAATTAGGGACAACAAATGAATTTTTTGCTGCAGCAACCAAACGTTTTGTTGATAGAACTAAACATTTCGTTGTTGTAACAAAATATTTTTGTTATCCCTATTTTAACAAATGACTTTGTTGGTATAACAAAACCTTTTTTTCCGTGTAGGCTAGAGCGAGCGGCATGGCTGATGGGCCAACGTGCGTTGCTCGGCTTCTTTTTGTGTTTGCCGAGTACGCATTTGTTTTTTGATGCGTTTTCAAGAGTCCGAACATGTTATATGCTTGTCTAGAGAGGGATCTTAACTTTTCAGATTTCTGCTTCGGAAGCCCTCCTTTCTCCTTGACTAGCGCTGATGCCGCCGAAAGCCGCCGCCGGCCGGACTCTTAAATTAGCCCACTTTGTTCTTGGGGAACTGACTTTTTCGGTATCTTGGGTTTTGTTCGATTTTTGGGTTGTTTCACAGGTTTCGATACTAGGATATACGTTGATGGTTTTAGTCGTGAATGAATGGAGTTGACTTACAACAAACACCGATTTGATGATTCTTTTCGGGATCAAATGTACACTACAGAGTGTTCGAAAGATCCTGCACCTAACGGAAACCACTCAACGGCGAAAGATTAGCGATTTGAGATCGGGAAGCCATGTAGGGTACTCAATCGTTGCCCCCCTATAAGCGATTCTAATTACAAAACATTTGGCAATGTCGCTTTCTACTTACGACATACCGATTGTGGTTCAGAAATCTGTTGTTGGCTCTGTCCTCATAGCGTAGTGGTAAACGCATCGGACACGGTTTCCGTTGGTCGGTGGGTGATATGGATCGAGTCTGCCTGAAGTCCACCTCTTTTTTTGTGGTTTTGGGGTTGTATGTCTTGACAAACCCATTTCGTTCGTTGGCCGAGTTCCCCCCCCCGCCCTTAGACTTGTGGGAAACATTGCTGCTGTGCATTTACTGTTTAACGCTGAATCGGCACAGTATTTCAATATTTAAGAGATGGTTCGATTTTAGCTGGTAACATAAGTGTTACCTGTACTTGGCTTCACGGTAACATAGCAAAAGTGGATGCTGAGGGATCCTGAGCTTTAGTCAGGGATCAATCTTCCATCCTCCCATCATTTATTTCAATACACTCGCCTTGTAAATACGCGCCTATCCACACGAAGTGTGTCCTCGCGCTGCGATGGTCCCATTCCGTGCGTTTGAGTCTCCCTGTCTAATGTGTCCTCGTATTCACCCGACAGTTTTTCTTGCTGTTTGGTTGTCTTACCGTGCTTTGAGGAGTCCCCATGTAAATATGCAGCCTTCGTGTTCACTTGGAGATCTTTCTCGATTTCGTCTTCATCTGCATTGAAGTGTCTCTTAATGAGAATATGCTTTCCTATTCGCCCGATAGATTTCGTAAGGTTGTTGTGATGTACCCACTCTTTCGTTTCACGTATGCGTACTTCGGCGGGTCATTATTTTTTTTATTAATGGTATCCGTCTGTTCTTTTGTTTCAGGTGAGTCTCCATCTTTCTTACGCGTGGGCTGATCAAGGATAAGTTCCTCTGCTTTGCTTGGTTTAAAATTTAAAAATTTCTCGGAAAATACGTAGAAAAGCCTAGTCTTGGTAGAAAGTGGCCTCTGCCATTGGGCTGCTGCCACCAAAACGTAGAACTGCATTAAAATAGCGCAATCATGATTTCGTGTTGTTACCGTACGTTCGCCAAAAACTGTAGGCCGTATGAAGACTTCGGCTCTTCCTAGGAATTCACCTTAACATGCTTCAGGGTACCTGCAATCAAACGAAAAGCACTCGAAATACAGCAAAGGAAACTTTCATTAATTAAATGAACTCGTCCAACTGGGCTGTTCTTGACCCAGCTTAAATAGTTGTTCATTCAACCTACACTTGTGTATTTTAAATAAGATCTCATCGTACCATTAACATATAACTTACTTCATCCCCGTGGGCCTTAACAATTTTGCAAAATTTTAAGCCCGATAAAAGCGACGTGTTTTTAATAGGAACTTTTGAGCGCCCCCCGGCAAAAGTTTGAGGATGAGAAACAAGTATTTTTAGTTGCAATCAAAGTTTTGTCTGATCTGATTGCAAAACACGCTTGGAGACACAAAAGCCGGCTTCTCTCGAAGCGTAATCAAGTACGGAAAAAAGAGCGTCCAATTGTGAACCACGAATTCCAATTGCTTTTGCGAACGAACGAACACCCCCTGGAGGAAGTATTTTGAGGATCCAGTTGTGCGACGTTTGGAGCTCGCAACAGTAACTAGGGGACAAGTGTTCGTCAACAAGGGCCTGCGGCCACTCCGCGCTCAAAAGTCATTTTGTTTAGAGCAACTCGTAATGTGGTTAAATCGGCGCTAACAGCCTCCCTTCCCGACGCTCCACGATCTTTTCGCGGGAGGATGAGTTGAACATGTCTGCTTTGTCGGGATTTTGTGGTCATTCGCCGATATGATGTATAATTAGCTGGTTTTTGCCCATGAAATGGTGCTTATTTTATTGCGATTTCTCGGAGAGCAGGCCGGGTTAGATGCTAGCGCAATAAAATAACGAGATGCAAGGAGTTCCGAGACTCAGGATTTTCTTAACAATTCCTGTCCAACCTAAATCCAGCCAAACCTAATCTAACCTAACCAAATCTAGCTTACGAAGACGACATTCTGATAATCTTAACTCACCTGCAGTAGTGGGAATGAACTTCCCTTCAACATCTACAGTAGTGCATTTCCACAACCACGGAATTACCTGCACTGTTGAATTCTGTCGTACCTCTACCAGGCCTCTCAAATTTACTTATCGGAGTTATTTCGTGTCAGGCATCCTGACATATGGGCGGTTATTTTCTCCTGAGTTAAATGTAATAGAGTATGATCAGCTCCGCAAAAAGTATTTGCTCGTGCTCGACGAGCCACCGAATCGAGCGTTCTCGGCAACCAATCAGGGATAGGGACCAATTCCGGAAATAGCCGAACGTTCGCAATCGCGGCATCTGATTGGTTGACGCTCAACTCAATGGCTCGTCGAAGACGAGTGAAGACCTTTCGCTGATGGTGCGTTTTAGCCAAAGCTCACTTGAGGCGGTGAAAAAAGTCGCAACTCCACCAATCCGCAAGTGGGGGGGTGTTCATAAAAGTGCAGTATAACTGCACATGGCAGGGCACGTTACACCTCTTCGAAACTTTTTATCAGTACTCGCTGAGTTTTTCTCTGTGTTATAGATGTTAATGCCAGCAGAAATGAAAAAAAATCATCGCGGGAACGCCGGAAAAGTTTATTCACTTACGTAACGAATAGGTCCAGGCTTTATCATTTGCAGGAATCTCTTCGCTACATCTCAAACGTGGTCTATTCGCCGGACACGTATATAAGTCTCTACGTTGTTTTGTTCAAAATGTAATTTCCGGAAAACGTTTTTTGTTATGTAATAGCCAGTCAGTTTAGTATTTGTGCGTTTTATGTCCTTAGGGCAGGGTCAGTTGAGGCAAGGTAACATCAGAGTGAGTTGCAGTTTTACACAGAATCATTTTTGAAGGGGGCTTTTCCCACCTGTTGTGTCCTACCCTCAATACATTGTCAATCCCACATTGATAACCTAGCTTAGATCAAATTAGATTATGTGCCGTGTGCCTAGCTTCGTTATCGTTTTGGTTGCTCAATGTTAAACACGCAAGACTTTGAAACTGCAACCTTAAAAAAATTACAGTGAAGACTATAGCTTCCCGTCCGAGAACATAACAAATAGTCGTTCTGTAGCTCCAGTTACATCTCTCAAGTTATCTTAGTTTACAAAGTTTGACATTGCCGTAGTGATCTTGTGTATTGCAGTCACTTACGAGTCGATGATTGATGCATCAACTTCACAATTCGTGTTTATAAAGGCGTTGTCCAGTGTTCATACCAGTAATCTCTATTTGGAAACGGGGAAAAGCAAAATTGGAAAAATCTTCTTGACAGATTTTTCTTTCGGAATCCTTTGTAAAATCAGTTTCATACACTTTTTTTCCGCATGGCACGCCTCTCTCGTTTGACCCTTAGTTTTCTATCTGTTTTGTCCACCAATTTTTCCTCCTTTTTACCGGGCTAAAGTATGAAAAAGTGAGATGCCAGTGATAAAACACGGCTCTTGGTCAGAGCTATAGAAATAGCTACAGGGGGATGAAGTAAGCTTGTCTGGCAGGCTGTGTCCTTTTTTTTCTTCTTCTTTTTAAGGGTAGACGCATGGACATATTTAGTTATCATTGTTAGAGACATGCTTCGGGGAAAAAGCTACGACAGTAGCGGATTGGGGATGTTGTGTTCGGTCCGCCTATTTCGCGTGATCGTTTGCACGACTTTTCCACGACAGGAATTCTCTGCAAAATGTCGTGGAAGTTGATTCCTTTTCAGTAAGATATCCCCTTGGACCATCTCTCGCGTTCGGAGAAAGGTTTGCGTATGTGAAACTAGCAAACAGTGCAGAAATATCTATTGCGCTCTGTATTACTATACCGCCCTACAACTTTTTTTTAGCACCTTGGCAATATTCGATCATTTTCGTGGAATTTCCTCTCGACCTGACATTTTTATTTCTTCCATATTTTCACGTTTTGTTGCTGATAGCCTCATGACACTTCTCGGTGTCATTGACGCTGAAAGTTAGCGTCAGTCGGACGGAGCGGAGCGAGGCAAGAGGTACCTTACATTCACTGTTGTCAATCCTCATAATTTAGTGCATTATGTTACAAAAAACAATAAACCTTTTTAAGTCAGATTGCCAATAGTATTACATCGAAGTATTCCCCAATAAAATATTCTGATCTCGAGTTCTCTGGCACAAGCATTGAATACTAAAGTAACTTTTGGTCAATTTTAAAATACCTTTAAAATATCCGTCGTAGAAAATATGTGGACGCGCAGTGCCGTGCGCAAAAGCGACTATTAACGAGTTGCTTGATTCTTGTGTCAATATTTCTTATAGAAAAATACTTATAGTTTCAAGCGAACACCATTTCATATTAAGTTATTCGTTTAGTTTATTACTAGCTTGATTACTTTTAAGACATCTTAAAGTCAAAAAAATTTTATTACGTTGTTTTATACTGTATTTGCCCACACTGTATTTCTACATCTTTCTTATAAGGTATTTATTTATTTTTTGTAGAGAGATACATTTATGTATTATATTTTTAATTGATAAAAATGAGAGGCCACATTATCCTCAACATTGAAAAGATACGCAAATTTTCAAATTTAAATAAAAGCGTGAAAGAAAACTGTTTTCCCTTCCTTTCTCTCTTTCGATAGAGTTTCTTTGCTGTGTGAATTATGATCGGACAAATGATCCTAGTTTTGCATAACTAATTTGGTTTTCGCACTAAATATTAAATCCAAATAGCTAAATCTCTTCCGAGTTCCGCTGTACCTGTCCACCTGGAAACAATCACTTAAGCCGATTAGATAGAATGCCATCACCCGGCCCCTAGATCATGTCCAGTCACCATTAAAAGTCCCGCTGGGGATGAGGACTTTTGATAACGGCTCTACATCGCATTTCGTACTTATGACGGCCGAATTGTAGTCCGTTTTCAGCCTATTAAAATGTCAATACTTATCATTCCGGATAATCTGGTATAGTTTAACCTAGTGCCACTTTTTTTTTTCTTCTCGGTCGAAGATTATTTGATCGATATATCTGCGAAAAACTTTTGCTGCGCATAATTTTCAACGTTGCAAACCCGCCGGCTTTATCTTAAAAT
>Ga0058701_10003002_pt1 | contig 13137 bp, 12 predicted proteins | sample AgamicOrMae_FD_97039 | JGI IMG/M metagenome (GOLD analysis project Ga0058701, IMG submission 97039) | Agave microbial communities from Guanajuato, Mexico - Or.Ma.e | ecosystem: Host-associated > Plants > Phyllosphere > Phylloplane/Leaf | place: Guanajuato, Mexico | collected 2012-06-04
CAATACAAAGCAATACACGGGCACCTGGAAACTGAAATTTACGGGTACGTTCGTTTTTATCACGGATCAGAACTTTCGTGGAGGCACGCGTAAACGCGACCGTGAAAGAAAAGATTTAAGCTTATTTTCTCAAAGCAATTCACCTCAGAGCCCCCAATTATGTCAGTTCATTGCTTATGATTTAAAATATCGTGTGATTGTGACTTGATCAATGAGGCACGCGTTCCGGTTAGCGCTCCGCCACAACTCTCCCCCCCCCTCGCGGAACCAGTATTTATTAATAAACTTGACTTTTCGACTTGGTTTGTGTCCATACGAAAAATAGTGCAAAGTTTCTGGCTAGGTTCAAAAGAAAAATTGCCCTTGAAACGATTTAAAGCAATATGTTAGAAGAGGTCATTGGTTAACATAACCTACAAATGTATGGGGGGGGGAGGTGAAGTACAGGCGAGGATATGGTGGGGTGGGGACGAATCGTCTGCTAGCCGTGCCGAAGTCCCAAAGTCCCTCTAAAGTCCTATGAACAGCCTATGAAGGTTTACCGCGATTCGGTGTAGAGAATTGTTGGAGTAGTAGTAGCGGAAACCCTCCGTCGAAGCTCCTGTTTACTCGTACCAAAACCATAGTTTGACATTACACCGATCAGCTGATCCGCACTGATCCGTGATCATTACGAGGAAGATGGAAATCGACTTAGATCGCTGTTACGAGGTTGTTGACGATCTTGCTAACAAAGCTGGAGATGTAAGTTTTTTATCTTTCTTTCTTTTTTTCTTTTAATTATTTTCTGTTCTGTGCAAGGTTGTCTTCTTGTTAATGCCAGATGTAGTCAGCAATGACAAGGTGATCATGCAATTCCTCTTTACAGTAATTTCTCTGTTTAGATCATTCGGCAAAGAATTGATGAGAAAAAAACTGTTGAACAAAAATCAAGTCAGATTGATTTGGTGACTGAGTATGACCAGCAAGTAGAGAAGTTACTTATTTCAAATTTGCAAGCCACCTTCCCTGGCCACAAGTAAGTGCTTTTCTTTCAACACTGTGACATAAGACTTGTCAAGAGTAATCTGTGAACCGAATACTTTTCTAGGTTTATTGGCGAGGAGTCGACAGCAGAAGGAATACCATGCGAGCTTACTGACAGCCCCACATGGATCATTGATCCAATTGATGGTACCATGAATTTTGTGCATGGATATCCCAATGTATGCACCTCTATTGCATTGTGGGTGAACAAAGTTCCAGAAATAGCTATCATTTACAACCCTATACTTGAACAGAAGTTCACTGCCAGACGTGGGAAGGGAGCATTTTTAAATGGGAAGAAGATTGAGACATCTGGTGAAAAAGGTACTTTGAATCAAAAAAAATTATGCTCATTGCTGAAATAGACCATTTATATATTTTAATCTTATGTCCAGATTTAAAGAGTGCCCTGGTCTTATATGAGCTTCAGACCAACAGAAATGAGGAGAGATTTGTACATCTCTTTGAGAACTTGAAAACTTTTGTTCCTCTTGTTCACGGGTAAGTCACACCTTCAAATTAGTTTATGCCAATATACCAGCAAGCTTTCCCAAATTTCCAATGAGAAAGTGTTCCTGAAAATTGTTGATATTGCTCTAATCCAAAAGAGGAAGAGACTGTTGCACTTAAATATTGTTGAGGCCCACTTAGTGGGGCTCCCACACCTCAATCTTAAGGAGAAATAAAAAAAAATAAAATAAAAAAAAAGTTTCCTCATGTACAAACTGGCGAGGACGCCGGCGCTCAATCTGCTGAAAATCAACCCTCCTCTGTTTAGATTTTAGTTTTTTTTTTAATGTTTTTTAAAATTATACTTTCTGTTTATTTCATTTCTTAATAATGATTGGTCAAAAAAGAATTGGCTGTTGCTACCTGATATTTGTTTGTAAGGTGTCAATTTTGGCGTCGCTTAATCGGGCTTGCGGTGTTATGTCACTACAGATTAACCACACATATTATTTTTATCACTACATGTGTTTTTTTTTTTTCGTCAGTATCCGAGCTGGTGGTTCGGCGGCTCTGAACATGGCAATGGTGGCTGCAGGATCGGCCGACTTGTATGTCGAGTTCGGGATCCATGCATGGGACATTGCGGCGGGCGCTCTAATCGTCAAGGAAGCGGGAGGAGTTTGCATCGATCCTGCAGGTAACCGCACTGTGTCAGTTGTTTATTATTATTCTTCTACCGTAAATGAGATTGGACTGTGCTAGGCCTTGTTCAGTCAGAGATAATTTAAATCTTTCTAAAGACCACAAAGCTAAGCGCTTTTGGGGAAAATATCAACACTGAATCCATGCACGCTAACCTGTGGTGAGACGGACCTGTCACTACGCTGTTTCAATTAGAAGTGGAGTTTACCTCTTTTCTGAAAAAAAAAAAAAATTTCAGGTGGTTCCTTGGACCTCTTGAGTCGCCGAGCGCTGTGCGCAGCCTCGATGGAGTTGGCTTTGCAGGCAGTTCCGCACCTCAAGCAGATCTATTTGCCCAGGGATTAACGATGGTCCGACCAAAATGAATTTACAATTCCGTGAAGGCCCTGAACTGAGTTACTGAACGTAACGCTTTCTCGCGTTTATCGTGGAAAAAACGCGGACCCCCCCTTTTTTTTTTAGGGAAGTCGAGGTTGGATTGTTTCCTTGACCTCCACTCATAGAGCTGCGAAAATGTAAAATCGCGTTATATTAGAGAGAGTGTGAAGAGGTATGTAAACTCTCTTGTCCCAAGCCCATCATTCCTACAGTGTACATTTTTATTTCGTTTTTGTGATTTCATTTATCTTCTCTTATTTAGACGATATATATGTAATCTCCGAGCGGAGAAAAACCTTGTCGAAGTACTGACGAGGCGACGTGCCATTGACTCATACAATAAATGTTGAATTTCTTTAATTGATGCTCTCTTTTTTACCGTCTCATTCATCACGTATTGAGATAATGAGACGTTGTGGGGTGGCATTATGCAACTCCACCGGCAATAATCATAACTCATAAAGGTGTTACACTTTCTTTAGATTTGATTATTTTCAAACGGCGGTCCCTTAGACTGAACTAAAAGAATTTTCTTAGACCCCAGTATGTCTGCGAATTTACTAAAAACCTCCTGAAAAAAAAAATTAAAATAGTAAAGTAGATTGAAATTTGCGCGTCCTTGATGTAGAGGAAGCCAAAATTTTAACGAAAACAATAAACACTTACCAGGTGACTCCATAACGATGGAATAATAAGGTAATCCTGATACAGCACGCAATGCATTGATTGAGAAAAAAAGACTATTTTTTGTTGTATTTTTAATGAAAAATTCTGTCCAAAGGGATAATACATTCAGCATATTTCCATCCTTAAAAAGATACCGAGGAAACAAGAAATATATTTTCCAAAACCGAGTTATAGTTCCTTTTTGCGACGTATGTAAAGTGAGGTATAACGCGCCTTCGTTGCACTGTCTTCCGAAAAACACAGAATGAATCTTGAATAGATGAAAACAACTTTTTTTTTAATGTGATAGAGGGACAAAGGTCGTAATTGGTTTCAAGAGGCAGATAAAACGGTTCATTGTTTCCTTATTTTCATAAATGCCTCATCGTATTTGAAGATATCTTTCTATACTTGGAGAATGGATTAATACTCCCCAAAGAATTACTTAGAGCAATTAACAACGAAGTGCGCGTCGCATTTGGAATGTCTAATTAGCAGTCTTGAAATCTGACTCAACCAAAAGATTTTCCTTGAAAGCATAAAACGATACGATGTCTTATTGTTATGTTTGGTACTCCATGCTTGAAAAAATATAAATATTTTTATACATTAGTACCTACTTATCTACAATTTGTTTACATCCCCCTTGGTAGTACGAAAACAATCTTCAATCATACCTCTTTTTCACACAGTATACACAGTTCCAAAACATCGAGGAACCATTTCTCGGGGCAGTGACCGTGACAACAATGTCAATATAATTATAAATACGGAACGAATATAAATGTTAAAAGATATTAACAGTTACTTTATCTGCCTCATACGGCAACAGGAACTTGGCTCTCATCAGCATTGAGTGATCAGTTGGGAGAATACCAGAACTTGGAGCAGAAAGCCCTTGCCTTTGCACGCATAGGCAATATGTACGCTTCCGCGTATCACATATTGCCTACGCCAGCAAGACAAGGCGCTGTACAGTTGGTTCGCAAAGTGCTCACAGTAGAGAGTCGACATCTTCTCACGTGACTCGCTGAAGGTATCTGATTCTCCAGTATATTCACAATCCTGTCCAATAAACCTTCACTAATCATCCAAATCAGGCCTGAGAATCCTCGAATAAGGAGTCAGGAGGCCAGTTGTCGGCTCTTTCATTCGGATTCATAAGTAATAATCATGATGAGATCGACAAATTACCATACCTCATGTACCGAGGTGATAGTCCGAAAAACTAATCCTTTCGGTGGAATAATTTCTCAATAGCACAACAATATAAATTTGAAAATTTGTAACAATTAAAATAATTTAATTCATTGGTAAAAAATGAAAAAAAACGACAAAAAATAGAAACGTATTCGCTACCGAGAAACAATTCTCTCATACTAAAAACATATCATGCGCTCACCTTCACACCCGAACAACTCTCATGCTCACCCTCACTACATACACTTTAACAATTTTATCTACATCGACCCATAACATTAGTTTAGAATATTCCGTGTGTAGAACACATCCTGAATGATATTGGAAGGACTTGCGAATTCTTTCAGTGTCCCCACCACCGGGAAAGGTATAAAAACATATACAAAGACACATAACAAAAACGCTTCTTTACAAGTTTGTCAGTATTTTGTTAAAAGACAAGTCGCGTGTGGGCCTCAAATGAGATGCCCATGATTTATGGACCGTTAGCACTTCAACCAACGCACATTCACTATCGCTGTTATATTCCTCGAGGCACTCAATAAGATACGTTGAATTTTTCTCATCCGCTCACACCAAGGACGAAATATTACCGGTACGGTAAAACCCGACGCTTTGCTCAGCTTAGAACAACAAGCAAAACATACTGGTAAATAATTCTCCTACTCCTGTTCATCCGACACCACTTGCATGATGATTTTTAAAAACCTGTTCTTTTTTTATTTAAAAAAATGATTTAAATCTTGTGCTAGCAGTAAGTTTTCGGTTTCTATTTTTTTTTCAGAGAGTTTGACAGTTTTTAAAATGTTGACCAGGTCAACAATCTTTCACCATTAACGTGAACCTCGAACCCATCTCAATGGCTTATGTTAGAGTCGAGATATCGACAGTGTTTCATAAGTTACAAGATGTCCGCCAGCTATCCGATCTGATATCAAGTCTTGCAGCTCACTTAATAAATGAACTTGTGGTTAATGACCGGATAATCATAGGTAATACCGTAAAGTCTCAGTTATACGTCTCTCAGTTGTAAGTCTCACTCGTTTGTACGTCCAATTGGTATAGTGTCGTTCAGAATTCTTTACGTGGCGTTATACGGAAGATTATTTTCACTTGTACGTCCCTCTCAGTTCTACGTCCAATTTTTTGAGTCTAATTGACTTGACTTGGACGTATAACCGAGATTCCAGTGTACCAGAAAGACGGGGAATAACCCGCAAACTGGATTGTTCTTCAGGAAAGCAAAATACTGCGAGAATTCAGCGCACCGGTACAATTTTCGTCGCAATACTCACATCAGTCCTTGGTGAAGGGTGAGCGATTGGAACGGCAAACTCAACTTCGTGACGGCTGAAGTTCAAAGTCCGAGTCACGACCTTCCTTAGAGTGGTGCACAGCACTCGAATACCGTCGACAGCAATAACTGAACAGGCTGAGCTTTCAGTCGTGGACCAGCCTTGGACGATGGATGCTGGGCAGCCTGTTTAGCGTGTCGGTGGGGCAGTCCCCGGCCGCATGGCGTCGCACCGTGTCGGCACAGCCTCAGCCAGAGTTTCATATACAAAAACGATTCGAAGTCTCAGACTTGTGTGTGTGTATTACTGTGAACCTGCTCAGCCTCTGGACCAGCCAATCGGTTTGCGGGGCTGTAGTACTGTAACAAGCGGACGGTAGATTGAACACACTCGCTGCCTTGGCGGCTTAGCAGTCTGTGTGTCTTGACGAATAAGTTTGAAAGTTGGTAGCGCTACCCATATGACCACTTACTCTCCCGTTGTTATCGAAATCTCGTGGACCGGATACTGTCAGTCTTGCTTTTGCCTTCATCGCATCTGACAACGGAATCTGCCAACAAAAACACCACTTTAGAGTCGATCATTCTTCTTTGTTGAAAAGACCTCCTTTGGGCTTGTAAGCAGCTTCACAGAAAGCAAATAGACGTCTAATACTAGATCTACAGATGGGCTAAGTGGCAACAAATCTGACGTCTATTAGACATCTATAGACGTCTATTAGAAATCAAATAGGCGTCTACGTCTACGACTCGTAGATTCCTCTGAACATTGTACGTACTAAACGTCTAATCGATGTCTAATAGACATCTATAATGTGTAATAGACGTCTAAAAGACATCAAATTGGCGGCCAATTAGCCAATTTGTTGATTTTCCGGTATTAAACGTCTATTTGCTGTCTGGGTTACAGACTCTTCTGCTTAAGTCATTAAGTCATTTTGATGACTTGGTAGGCGATAAGATGTAATTAACCTACCTTTGCTCTCGTGGCTTCCGCATGAGATTTGTAAAAAAATTCTATTATCGCCACGGCCATCGCCATGACCAGCCCTCCAATTAAAATGTAAAAGATCCCCGCAACATTACTTAACGACAGTTCGTTGCGAGTCGATTCCTGGAATTAAAACAAAAATTAATACATGTTAAGCAAATAAAACTATTCCACTCCTTAAGCAAACACGCTTTCAAAATGGTACACGAGTCCAAATTTAAATCGAATGTGTCTGTTTTCCTCAAATTTTGATAGCATTTCGTCAACCTTGAAGACATGACACCACCACAAATAATAACAAAACTATAAAACTTGAACATGTCCTTCGCCTCAGAAAACATTATTGCGGCACTGAAAAAAAAAATCAGTAGGTCGAAAATAAGAAAAGCGTACATCAATTTTTATTTCATTCTTTTCGTGTCTTTAAAATCGGGTTGACAGACACATTCTCAAGAATTACGAATAAGATTTCTAGCGGCTTCACGAATGAGTAAGGGTTCTTACTGGTCTGTCGCTATTTTTGCAGGCGGCGTTATCATACCACCAGCGATTTTTAAGTTTAGTTAGCTCTCCGTCTTCTATTAATGACAGCACAGCTAAATTGATTCCGTCCCTGAAAATGAAAAACAGCTAGATTAAATATCCATACACGAGTTGATTGGACGGCATTGAGAAAGTGACCAACCTTAGAGGGGAGCCAAGGGGCGTCGCTACGCCGAATCCCCTGGAATCCAGATTAGACCCCGCTTTGATGGTATCGCAAGGCTCTCTATGACTTACGTACTCATTTTGGGGGGATTCGATAAGTAATGCGTATTTGCCTTTTGAGGCTCGCACTCTTTGAATTCCTTCGTTATACGAGCTCACGAACAAGTCGTTTCTCGAGCTCATGAACTCCCACATTTTCGAGTATAATGAGATTTTTGAGCGCTGCAAACGTAGACAGAGTTAGATTTAGGTCCTTGTCTGTCCTAAAAAAACGTACTCCTTAAGCCTAATCAAAGAAGAACCGTCACGCCCAAAGTAACAGTAATGATTTTTTCAAAATGCTGACAATGAGAATCTAGAATTGCCTTCATAGTAAAACAGTTGATAAATGACTTAAAATGAAGCATCGTAATTTATAGAGATGGTTCCAAAGAAGGGAACACCAAAAACCATAGTTAAGAACTACTCCTGTCTCAAGTAACAGTAGCTTATTAAGTAACGCAATGTCGCATACTGGTACTGACTAAGGTGTTACAGAAGTCTATTTTTAGTTTTTTACTTGAGGCTCAGATACGATTCTCAATTTAGGTTAAATTCTGAGTTTGCTTGATCTCCCTTCTCTCCCACAAACTCCATTTTTTCGCTCGTCCAGGTCCGTCATTTGTAATCCGGAGCATTCTCATTGGATGGGGATGCCCCGGATTACGAATGGTTTACCTGAGCGAGTGATATAGCAGGGTCTGGGGGAAAGAAAGGGGAGATCGTGCAAACTCAGAATACGATTCAGGGTAAATAAAAAAAATATTTTCTGTAATTCTCTTTTCATACGCACCTTGAAGAAGTCGTAGGTTGCGCCATCTATTAATGTGCCGTACTTAACCTCTGTTTGGGCCGCTAGGTCTTCAGCGGAGTTGATTGGTGAGACCATTCGCTCAACAGTGAGGAGGGCAGTTAAATTGGCAGTGTACGATGAGATGAGAACCAATGTAAAGAACCACCAAACGCAGCCTACGATTCGCCCAGAGACAGACCTCGGGGAAATGTCACAGCCTTGCTGCATAAACGCGCCGAGCGCAAACCAGAGACTGTTTAAAATTCCGAAATCGTTGGCGACGGCGGTGGACGATACTCCCCCTCGGTGGGAGCCCCCTCCTCCCAAGCCGTCATCGGCGATCTGGAGAAGGCGCCACTCATACGGGGAAAACCTGCAAAACACACCAAAATGGTAGCGCCCGACAAGTCCGCGCAGGGTGCGTGCAACTGACATCCACACGTGTGCGTCTGCGGCACGCAGCCCAAGCACGTATCCGCACAGTGGCAAAAGCTCAGATACGAGAACCTTCATGAATTTACATGATACACAAAAAATAAAAACGTTCCTATTGGATTTTTTTGTTTGTTTCTTGTTGGCGTAAGGGGAATGAAAGTTCAAACTTCATCATAGCAATCAGAACAGTCATTGTAAAAGCAAAGAGGCCGTATACTACCCGACTTACATTATGGTCAGTGGTAACTTTTTGATAACCAGTTACTTTTAAAAAATGCTTTGATACAAACAAAAAAATTAAAAAAAAATAAAAACCTAACACGAGTCTTAATTCTTCTTCTTCATGTGATTGAAAAAATAATACAAAAATCAAACAGATCAAAAAATTTCTTACGATTCTAAACCTGGTTCTTTTATTTACCGTAATTACTCATGGATAAGACGCACCCTTTTTCTGATTTTGAGACTCTAATAAAAGTGGGGTATGTGTTATCTAAGACTACAGAATGTGTAATTCGTAAAAATTACTAAAAACTTCGTATGATGCAAGGACATGAAATTAATCCTAAGAAATGTGTCTTCAGGGTTCTTTAGCATTTTAAATCATTATGTTATATTGTAGCTCTGACTTTTGGAATAAACAATGAAAATCATACAAAAAATATAGTTAATTATTAAAACTTGACAAAACTTAAAACACTTGATCCCCCGGTAGCGGGAAGGGGGAACATTGTATGATAGTCCCGCGCTATGCTGTATTTTTTGCTTTTCTTCGCGCTTCCATAACTCCCTCCTTGAACGATTTCTTTTTAAACCTTTGATGCGTCATATACCGTACACGAGTACAAACGTGTTTCAAAAATATTGACCTCAAAAATCCGGGTGCGTCTCATAAACGAGTGCGTCTTATCTATGAGTTAATACGGTGAGCCATTTTTGCGAGCGTTATTTGTACAATGGGCCACTAAAGTCATGACCCCTGCTTTCATATCATTCTTATGGAAGCAGGGGTCATGACTATTGTGACCCACTGTACAATATAAGGTTAGTGTTACGTGATTCAGCTTTCTGCAATAATTAAAATTTTGTAAGTATGTATTAGTACCTTGATACTATGAAGAGGACGATGCTAACACCGATGTAAGCGAAGATGACGCAAACCCAGATTTCCTTGGAGAGTGGACTAAGAAAACTGAAGACGTCAGGATGCGTCTTGGTCGGTTTCTTAATCATGATACTTATTCCAAGGGTCATAAACGGTTTGCTGAAGTCTACGACGCGCTCTCGTTCGGAAGTAATTGTTAGAGAGGCGATCGCCATATCGGCTTCCTGAGAACATTACCAAAGAGAATAAACAAATCAGCGTTTGAAAATTTCCACACTTTCGCTCATCGAATATTGCACCACTTACGTTTCGAACTAGCTCTCCGACCATGCCGTCCCAACCTCCTTGGACGTGGGCGTTCTCAGCGCCATGGTGGCCATCGCGGACAACGCGGAGCTCATCTAAAACGACAAAAGAGGTTATACAAGTCGTCTCAGTGGATTGGCACATTCTAAAGGGATGGATGCTAGATAAACGAACTTACATGTAATGTTGAGCCTTTGAGCCAATAAGTCAGCCAGGTCTTTACAGTAGCCTTCATAACGAGCATTTCCTGTCAACGGACGTGAGCCAGGCTCAGGTTTCTTAAGCATGAGAAACGGTTCTTCCTGCAAACGAAACAAACACGTTTTAAGTCACGATTCACGCTCGTTTTTTAAGGCTTAATTTCGACCACTCCTCATGAAAATCCACCAACTGCGCAGTGAGAGTTCGAAGAATCCACTAACAGCTGGGTGCTCATACGGAAAATCTACTATCTGTAAAGTGCTTGTTCCAATAACCCACCAACTGCAAAGTCCTTGATCCGAAAACCCACCAAATACAGTGTAAGTGGATTACAGTTGGTGGATTTTTAGAAAAAGCATTTAGCAGTTGGTAAGTTATCAGAACAAGCACTTCGCAGTTGGTGGATTTTACGAAAAAGCACTTGGCAGATGGTAGGTTATCGGAACAAGCACTTCGCAGTTGGTGGATTTTTAGATCGATTTCCCATCTCTGTGATCCACTCTAAAACACATGACATTACGTTATGAGGACAAACTTCATGTAGCTGCGTAAGAGAGGTTAATTTAGGTTATGTTCGAGGTCAAGATGAACAACTCCGGTTAGCGGAGATAACGCTAAAAATACATTGGCGGCTTGAGAGGTCCTCCTATGTCTGAGTGGTTCCCTTTGTGGTAATTAAATTGTGCCGATAGCAGCAGACTCTGAAATTTGAAATTCAAGATATCATCTTACTAGAAGGGTGGTGACAATGTAGGTCTTGTTGAGGTCATCTCTTGATAGTTTGTGTCGGTTGTACTTGGGGGCGACGGGGGTGAGCCCAACACCGTCCGCCCATTCCGCCACTTTGACCAAAGCGCTGTTGACAGTCATCTCATAAACGTGCAGAGTGTAATTATGGCGCCGACCGTTCTCTCCGAACCGAATCGTTCCAGTTAAGCCTTCCAGTTCCACCTGCGAAAAAAAGAGGACTTTGGTGATGTGGCATAACGCATTTGCAATCCCATTTGAAATCAGATGAAAATCCGAGATTTCAACCTCGCTTGGAAATATCGCATCCCACGTTATCCGGCAGGCCCATATCAACTAATCTGGGTTAAGATACGGTCAACCGACTTTAAAACGCGGATTATAACGGAAACGAAAATGGGATGTTTCATGATTTACACGCGAAAAATCACTAAGTTCATTCGGAAAAATATTTTTTAAGCAACCTAAGAAAAAAAATTGAAAACCCTTGATTTCAGGTTGTCTTCAGAATTTCCCGGAAGGGACGTATATGCATTATAAAATTTAAGTCGATCTACAAGTAAATATCAAAAGCTAAACAGCTAGCTTTTCGAGGTCAAAAATCATAGTCTTAAGTACCGGTAAGCATGAATATTCACGCCCCATAAGACCATAAATTTTTCAGCTTGAACACTGCACTGCTCCCATATGCTCGTAAGCTATATTAAAAAAAATGGATAAGTAGGTAAGGTGCCTATGTACGGTACTTGGATATCCACGGTTAGCATCGATTTAGGGCATGGATATCCATCCATGCTCTTGTTATAATACCAATATAAGCCAAAATAAATTATAAGTACATTCAAAGGTTGCTGTTATACCTCTTAAAAATAAACGCAGCGCAGATCTCGAAATAATACTCTGTGGTAGGAAACTATCGGAGGTATCAACAGTTGCCTGACCTCATCGGATCGCCCGGATCCGAGGATTTACTAATGAGCGATCGCGAAATTTACTTGTTCCCTGAGAGAGCTACAACAATAAGATTTTTGACGATCCGCTAAATTTTTATCGGATTACCAAGTGGAAGAGAACCTTTCAGGACCGCGCTTTCAGAGTGAAAATCCGCTAAGGCAACCTATGCGGATTCTGGAATCTGCATGGGCGACTCAGTATCAAAAATGGACACTGCTGACAATGAGTAGGGAAGTAAAGTAAACTGATGCAAAATACGAGTTTGTGCTTGTCCAAAAGCAAATTTAGAGATTAAAAAAAAATGAACGTGTTATGGTTACCGGTACTTGAGATATATCAACAGGCGTTCATGAGAAGTTCCCATGTGGCCCTTTCGTATAGAGGGCCTCACAGGGAGAGAGGTGTCAACTGCCACGTCACCCTTGCATCCCACCAGTCAGCGCTGCTGGTTTTAGCATCCCACCAATCAGCGCATACCACGGGAATAAGATGTCGCCCTGAGGCGCTCTCTACCTGTAAGATTGAACCAAAGGGTTTGATATGACTGCCTTGGTGGGTCTGAGAACTAACCTTTCTCAGATTGAGCGAGATTTTTTCGCCGAGCTCCCAGGGCGAGACCTTGGACAGCGTGGACATGTCGCAGTCGGCGGTGGAGCCGTTGCCGACGGCGCCCTTCCGCTGGGCGCCGCTCCGGGCGGGCGCGTTGGCCTTCTTCGCGGCGCTCAGGGTCCGCTTGATGGCGTCGATGAGCACCATGACGGCGTCGTAGACGAGCGCCGCCGTGGCCGAGATGGCGTCCTTGCGCAGGTCCGAGGCCTGCGACGCCGCCTGCGCCACCGCCGAGTGGTAGATCTTGGTGACGCCCGGCGCGCCGAACACGTGCTGCTGCTGCGCCGGCGCCTTCAGGTTCACGCTCTTCCAGCCCTCCATGAAGTTCTGCACGTAGCGCCGGCTGCGGTCCAGCATGCGGAACCCCGTCACGTTGATGGCTCCGAACTCGACCACCTCCGACTCCCAGCGATCGTCCATCACCTGCCAGTCACCACAATTCTCCCTCACACCGTTTCTGGCAGTCTTCTTTTTTCAAACATGCCCACACCAAAACATTTTGCAGATTTAAATGCTAACACTTTTTTTGTGAC
>Ga0058701_10003003_pt1 | contig 13136 bp, 8 predicted proteins | sample AgamicOrMae_FD_97039 | JGI IMG/M metagenome (GOLD analysis project Ga0058701, IMG submission 97039) | Agave microbial communities from Guanajuato, Mexico - Or.Ma.e | ecosystem: Host-associated > Plants > Phyllosphere > Phylloplane/Leaf | place: Guanajuato, Mexico | collected 2012-06-04
AAATATTACGGATTGGTTTTTTTAAAATAAAAATGTGTAACTGGCGGGCGGGTTTTTTGATAACGTGGTGGTTAAAAAATTTGATTAAATTTTTTTTTGGGGGGGGGGGTAAAATCTCGAACAAAATTAATTTATTTGCTGGTTAAGAAAAGTATTCCCACGAAGCGAAGCATTTTTTTCCGTGTTGCGTTTGAGTTTTGTGGGCAAAAAGGAGGATATTTTTAATGTTTCAGACTTGGAGATACTTTAAGGGCGGGGTAACGCAGCGGCTGGCAACGTCAACATGCCTCTCACTTGAAAAGAACCGCGCCGATAAAAGCTTTGCGTCTTTTGGGTTTAGCAACAATGTTATGCCTTGTCGTCACGCTCGATTTCCACAATCAACTCCTCCGTCCAGCCCGCACGTTCAACTCCAAACCTAGCTACTAGCTCACACACATCCCAACTTAGTCTTCTAGGTTCGATTCATACCTGTCGTGCCACAGTAAAAACAAGCCCCCGTTTAGGGGAATGCTATACCTGTTGTGGGTGTGAAACTAAACCAGGGGTAGACCTTATTTTGTAGTTCTTTTTGGTTTTTTTTCTCAATTTAGGCCTATGTTGAGCCACTGGAAAGCTCTCGCCGAGATCTTTTGAATGATATGGCTCAACATAGATATATCTTGAAAAATATAAAGTACGCACTACCCCCGTTTTGGTTGTATACACCCAAAGTAGGTGTAGCATTCTATAAAACGAGGGTTTTGACCCTGCCTCAGTTTTTTATTACATTCGGAGTATAAACCAAATTCAAACCGCGTAAGTAAGGTTAGGTTAAATGCCTTTGTCCTCTGCTGTCGATCCTCCGCTTCTCTCAGCTGTCGCCAAGCCTATGCTGTCGCTTCCTTGGAAGCAGTAACTGCCGATGAGATGTAAGCGGCAACAGGCTTCCGGTAGGTTAGGTCAGGCTAGGTTAGGTGGCCTGCGATCTGCTAGACTTAGCGACGAATGGTCCTACATAAAAGGAAAGCAAGCTCAGAGTTGAGTGTTTGCCTCGCCCGTCGCTCATTCTATTCTTCCCGCACAGTTAATAAAAAGCGGCAGCCATGTTTCTCTCTCCAGATTGATAGGTGCGGCGCGATCGCTGCTTTGGAAGGCGAATGGGTGCCGGAGGACGCGCCGCCATTTTGAGAGGCAGCTCTGAGCGGGGAGGGGGAAGCAATCCCAGGTGCGAAACTCAGGTGCGGAGAAGGACCGCCTTAAACGCCATCTTTGCCGACGTCGCGGCATATTACGACGAAAATCTGACCCGAGATTTACAGTGTAAGACACGTTTTATTGGAAATAGAACATGTTCACTCGCACGTGTTACGGTTTCTCAGTGTTAACTGATTACACCTGACACGGCGATTCGCTGTTCGCTTGATTGCAAACGACAGTCTTGTGAATGTGTTCCCTTTTTTCCTAAAAACACGCCTAGTGCATCGGATTTACGTCAGAGCTATCAGTTTGACGTCAATTCGGATGAAGCGAAGTCGGAGGCGCACCCGGAAACAGCGACGAGCCGAGCACACGTGTGCCACGCCGTTCCACGCCGCGGCCGCTCTGAGCCCGCTCCGAGCCCAGCCTGCGCCTTCTCAAAGGCTCTCCGCCTAATTAATCCCTGCTGAGCGGCAGAAAAAAAAAGACAGAAACAAGGCTGTGATGCCGTTGCTGTAAAGGTTCCTCCCCCGACACGGCTTTTTTGCGAACCGTTTTTCGAGACGGCGGCGGGGCGGTGGCCCTTTGAAAGACGATGAGCCACTTTCCCTCGGCTGGCTTCGGGTGTTCTCGGAGAGTCCGCTGGCGCCGGCCGGATGTGCCAGCAACCCCCAACGCAGGGCTTGTCTGCGTGCACATGCAATGACATCTACCCTTCTCACGTCTAACACCTTCTTTAAACTGATCCGAAACTTGACGCTGAGTTGCGAGGGTCTCAGGAGCAGGAGATGGGGAAGTTGTTCCGCGGAACTGCAACATAACCGGGCATTCAAGATGTCTTTGATAGTTTCCATGCTGTCATGTGGCAGTAGGTCGCACCACCGCCCTGTACGATCGGGACAAGTAATTTATTCCAAGCTTAGAAATGTCATTTGCAATGTAACTCGACTTTTGATCTCTACTACATCTCTACTGTCAATCCAAAAGGTATTGTCCGGTTCTAGTGCAGGAAGGCTCACTCTTATGGGGAAATACATTGAACACCGCCTTGTTGCACGACTAGACCCGGACAGTCCTGTTTGCACGATCTCTCCTCTCTCTCCCCCAAACTCCGTTTTTTCACGCGTTGAGCCCCGACATTTGTGATCCGGATACTTCTGATTGGACGGAGATCCTGGATTACAAATGGTGGACGCGAGCGAGCGAGAAAACGGAGTTTGGAGTAAAGAGAGGGAAGATCGTGTAAACGCAGAATACCGTTAATGGACTGAGTATGCTCACTGCTTCCGAGCGAAATAAGCAGCGTTGGACTTGACGATCTTTGCGATTTACCAACCTAGGTTAGGTTAGGTGCTTTGTGCCTCGCTCGACCGAGCGTAGTGATGAAGGAACACTATAGTGGTTGAAAATTCCATCTTCCAAATTTACGGTGTAATAGTCTTTAAAGGGTGTTAACTCAATACGATGTGTTTGACATTTTTGTGTCGTAGATCTCATGACCAGCAGGCGGCATAGATGCCTTCCCATGTGCGCGCGGGGGGCGTTGACAACCTCCTCCCCCGTTTGACAACCCTTCCCCCCCAAAGGAGCCGCGAGGCGGCGGGTGGCCGGGGCCACTCACCGACGCTTTTTTAACATCCCACAAATTAGTTGCTATGTTTGCCGTCATTATTTTAGTCGAGACGCCGACCGAATGTCGGCACTTGGAAAGGATATGCGACGCCTTCTGTGACAGAAAGGTTCTCGTGGAGTCGAATTCGAACAAACACGACCCTTTCAAACGAAAAAAAAAGTGCGGAAACTTTTAAACCGCGATGAGGACAGCTTCAGTGAAATCCCACTCCGATTTCTCAAAGATCCTAAATTTGAATCAGTGAGTGTCTCCAAGATTCAGTGAAAATTTGCTGGATTTCAGTCAATGTAGCACGACTCAATTTTTATTCAGTGGTGCTTTATTGACTTAAAGTCAGTGAATATTCACTGATTCTCAGAGACACTCACTGATCTCATTAGAGACCAAGGTTAACTTAGCGCCATTGCCGTCAAACGTGATGCCACTTGCTTACCAGCGCCATTTAATAGGTTAACCTAATCTAGGTTAACTTAACTTGCGCTAGCTCGTCCAACACTCAATAACAGTATAATGAAATATTTCATCAGGATGAAACACGATAGAAAATGACAATATTCTCTACAGTGTAGTTATAAATTCGGACCAGAGCTGCGCGGCGCATTGGGTTGCAGTGGTGTGGACCGAGTGGAGCCGAGTCGAGCAGTTGGGACCGAGCTGAAGAGAGTTTGTCCCGCCCGGCCCGAGTGTCTGGTCTCGCGGAGCTCATTGTTGTTTTCTGCACAATCGCTCCTTTGTCCTTCCTTATTAATGGCGATCCGCTAATTTTACACCCCGACTAGAGCACATACAAACACCTCTCAGCACCCTGAAACAAGAGCTCGTTACGTAATTTTAGCAGCCGCGCGTAAATTTTGCGACGACATATTTTAATTACCTCGCTTCATTTTCCTCGACGTGAAATTGCTGTTTACATAAATCCCTCCCCCGCCCCTCAAAGCTTCGCCCCGCGCTGTTTTGCTCAAAAATTTTGAGTTGCCCGGAAGAACGTAGAAAATAAAGCGAAAATAAAAATTACAATTTTTCCTCTTCATTTTCTCAACTATTCCTTGCATCATCCGACATTGATAAAATAAATAAAAATCTCCTTTCATCTCATTCATTTTTTTTAAATTTTCCACAGGAAAACTTTTTGGCACAGTTTTAAATTTTTTTATTTTTTTGGGCATTAATTAGTCTTTTTTAACCGGAATTCTTGTTATAGTACATTAGTAGAAAACCTTGAAACCTTAAATTTCCAATGAGACACCATTTGCAATAATTTTTGGGGACCACGATAACCGAACTTAACGAAACCTGTGTACAACTTAACCTGAATTACTGCAGATCAATCGTTGAAACGCTCATGCACAAACTTCAGACATTGCGCATAATCTCTTTAGCAATAACTTTCCGAGTGGAGGAAGCATGATTGATTTGGGATGTCTTGTATTTTAACGCATACATTTTGTGGAACTGAAAATGTTTCAGATTTCATATCTTTCTTCCCATAACATTGCGCGGAAAAAATTTCTCTTTGCTCTTATCGGAAGAAAAGACTTTTGGTTTTATTCGATAGACATATGCATGCGTTTACATGTGTTTATGGTATGTCGTGGGTACATCACAGACATGCGATCCCATGCTCAGTAGACATAAAATGTGTTGAACTTTCGAGTGTTTAACGTTACCAACTACTAGTTTGACTTGCGGCTGCGAATGAGCGCGTCTTTGGTTGTGGAGCAAGAGGAGGGGAGGGACAGGGGAAAGACTCATTTCTCATACGTCGTGTCGCTGCCTCAGCCGATAGTGTTTTGTTTCTATTCACACTTGTCAGTGTGCGCATTGAAAGATTTGATTCAGCGAGAGGAAAATTGGTGGCTGGGCTGAGAACGTTCCTCTGACCGAAACAGATGGACGGCTTTTCTATTGCTTTATTTATCCGAAATCAAAACACTTTCCAATTATTATTTTTCGGCATTAAAAACCTAATAAAACGGAAATTATATGCGCGGAATTCTAATCGATGTTGTTTATATTCTGAAGTTTGTTGGGTATTTATTTTCTGAGAGAAAATTTTTAAAGGCGTTAATAGCATTCCCTGAACAGAAGTAGGGGTTTCTGTCGGTAAAACGCAAATATGTCAACGCAGATTAATCGCATTTGACACGAAATAAGATTGGAACGATTTCGCGGCTTGTATGAGTAAGCGAATGTTAATTATAACGAATCTCCTCCCGAGATGCAACTCCTTTGATCTCGCCGCCGGCCGAAATTCGACTCGCGGTATCAAACATGATAAGAGGCCGATCCTCAGATTGAAATCCGCTCATCAAACTGTACTGCGATAAGTGTCCCAAACATCTTTCTACTCCAAAAGTAGTGCACTTTTTTAGGGCTGCTGACCTGCCAAGCCCAATGCCCTTGACGTAAGGCCGAGAACCGGAGCGCGAAGGGCGGCTGCAGGAGGCGACCTCGGTTCACGATCTTCGGGCCCTTTGCCTCGAGGCCCTTTGGCTCGGGGCCTCTGGCCCTGGACCCCTGCCCTGGCCCTACCACGCCCTCCTCGCACTCGTGCACGTGTTAGACTTGGACAAGGGATAGACATGTGTTTTGCAGGCTGTCTTTGTCACCAGAAGACGCCGCCCCCCCCCCACCTCGACCGCCAAAGTGTCGCCGTTTCTGCTCAAAGCAAGTTTGCCGACCAAAGCAAGTTTGGGTCTAGCCGGGCCGGGCCGAGAGGCGCCCATAAACACCTTAGATATTTGGTCTTGAAACGAGACTTAATAATGTGTTGAATTTGGAACTGCGTTTTACCAAGCTCATAAGTATTGTTTAGAGGCTGATAAAACTAACATGACCTAACCTATACCCACTTTGCTTGGTAAACAGAACATTCACTCTGCATTTGAATCAGTGAAAGTCTCTAACAAATTCAGTACAAATTCACTGACTTTGTCAAAATAGCACCACAGAAATTTTTTAGGGTTGCTATATTGACTGAGACGGCTTCACAGTAAAAACAAAACCCATTGGGGAATCCTATATACCTGTTTTGGGAATGAAACTGAAATGGGGGGGGGTAGTGCGTACTATATTGGTAATTTTTCAACATAGACCTAAGTTAAGCCGCATCAGTGGAAAGCTCTCGCCGAGGCCTTTTAATGATATGGCTGAACATGGGCCTATCTTGAAACATAACCAAAATACGTCATGAGAGAAGGGCGGCCCTTCTCTCATGAATACGTATCCCCTTTTTTCACAACAGTTATGGTATTCCCCAAGACGTGGTCTTGTTTGATTCGAATCGAAATTTTAGCGGGAAGGGAAGAGATCGGCTAGGCGGCACGGCGCGGCGCTTTGATGTGAGTTGTTCATCACTTGCACGTTGACACTATCTGTAAAACAAGCTGTCGGACGACATCTTTAATTGCCTCAGCCGGGATTCGATTTATGAGGAAGGGGTGGGCCGGTGACAAGGCTTTGTGACCTTGTGATTAAGAGCAAACGACGCCGGCCAGGATCACAGATTTGTAGCAACACTATTTTTACCGGGCCGGGCGGGGCCGAGCCGGGGCAGGCCCTGTCGCCCGACCCGTCGCGTCGCCGTCCGCCGTCGCCGCCCGTCAGTCCAAGGAGCGCTTCGCCAGATGGATGTCGCGCCGTTCGCGACCTGGGTAATTGGTGTCGCCGGGGTGAAAACGCGCACGCTTTGCTCTTCATTTGCGGTGTTGCCACGTTGAGTCATGTGCCCATTCCGAAATGAGGCACCCACTAATTTTCGAACGTGGAATGCCCTACCTGGGCTTGTGTTCCTGCTGCACATTACGAGGGTGGACATAAACGGTTTATATTAGGTTAAGCTTGGTTAAGTACCTAGTGCTTCGCTTCGTTACTGCTCCGCTCAGCTGTCAAAACTACTGTCGCGAAGTCAGGCTGTGACTCTCTCCGATGGGATTTGCGACGAAACTTGGAACGCAATCCATGGGAAATTCCAATTTCCGTTTCCTGATTTTAATTTCCTTTCACGGATAACCACACCTCTGCGATACGTATTTGTGAAATATAGGACACTTTAATTTATTTAATAATGGCCATTGCACATCGTAAGGGAATAGTGTCGGGGCCGGAAGGAAATAAAAAGCGAGGCCAGACGTTGAGAAAGTTGAGAGGGACGGACAGTTGAGCGAAGCGTCTTGAGGTCCGGACAAAATCCCAAGAATGCGCAAGGCGCGACTCTTGCGGGGTGGTAATCGAGTGGAACGGGAGGTCGTGAGTTCGCGACCTGCGCGAGCTGGGCGCGAGCTGGGCGCGAGAAGACACAAATGTCATTCCAGGAGGGCGCAGGGGGCACGTGCTCGACGCCCGCTTCCGGTGCGAACTCAAAAGTCATTAGCCGTCTTCAACTAGTTTTATTTTCAGCTCAGCCAATCAACTAAGCAAATAGCTTCTCAGGGCCAAATCATTTCCACGCTCTTGGAGTATGCATTCAAGATACTAAAAATGTCTGTGGAGTGGTGCGAATCTCAGCAAAGTGCAGGAGAGATGTAAATGACCACCTTAGTTTTTAAAAATCATATTCTTCTTGTTGGTTTTCTTCCCTAAAAATAATTACCATTTAATTTGGCGTGAATGCGGACCCACTCTTTCTTGGCCGTTGACATTGGGCAGCGTTGATAGATCAAATTAGCTGCGACGGGTTTAGGCTTGGGGAGACCTCTGGGATCGGTAAACGAACAAACTTTCAAAGTTGGCATTTTCGATCTCTTGTGTTCCACCACCATGGTTAAATCTTTTATTACACTATGAGGATTAACGACGTTCAACTGTTTAGGTTCGGTCAGGTAGATCTTGGTTGGGTGTGGTGGCGTGTAAATGGTGGCTTGGTTTGGTGGCGTGGCGACAGTAAATTCCGCCGACTCTGAAAATGTTAGGTTAACCACTGCCTTTTGATAGCTCTGCTTTACATAAGACTGCGTTAGTAATGCCTCTTGTTTCTTGTCCTTGCAGACGTGGTGGCCCAGCAGTACGGCGAAGTGAACCAGCTGGGAGGGGTGTTTGTGAACGGCAGACCTCTTCCGAACGCCGTGCGCATGAGGATCGTAGAGCTCGCCCAGCTCGGCATCCGGCCCTGCGATATATCGCGGCAGCTCCGCGTCAGCCACGGCTGCGTGTCCAAGATCCTCGCCCGCTACCACGAGACCGGCTCCATCCTTCCCGGCGCCATCGGCGGCTCCAAGCCCCGCGTCACCACGCCCAGGGTCGTGCACTACATCAAGGGCCTCAAGAACAAGGACCCGGGCATCTTCGCGTGGGAGATCCGCGACCGGCTGCTCTCGGACGGCGTGTGCGACAAGTACAACGTGCCTTCCGTCTCGTCGATAAGCCGGATCCTGAGGAACAAGATCGGCGGGCTGGCGGCGGCCGCGGCCGCGGCGGCGATATCGCCGACCTCCCATCCCCTGTACAACTCGGCCATCTACCCCGCGGCGTACCCCAGCTACCAGAGCGTGGCCCACGGGTCGCCGCCGGCGGGCCCCCCGGGGAAGCTGCCCGCGCCCTCGCCCCCGACGCCCAACTGGCCCAGCTCGCATTCCGTGTCGGACATCCTGAGTGCGCACCACCATCACCTGGCGGCGTTCCGGGGCTCGGCCATGGCGCCGGCGTCGCCGCCCGCGGACTACAACTACTACCACATGTACCTGCAGAGCTGCGCTGCGGCATCGCCCCCGACGGGGATGCCCGTCGGCATGGTCAACGGGCACCATCACCACCATCACCACCACCATCACCACCACCCGTCAGAGGCGGGGACGCCGTGAGGCAGTGTCACCAGATGCTTTAGCCATACCTGTGATCGAATATATGCGCAATCCGCTTTCTCCGAATACAGAAAAAACTCCGACACCGTTTTTGAACGTTCTTCACATTTCGGTAGACTGTGGAATTTTCAGTCACACTCTAAAATTGAATCAGTGAGAGTGTCTGAGATTCAGTAAACATTCAGAGACTCTCACTGACAAGAGTGAAACGTCACTGTCTGAGTTGCTGGCTTTGCGAAGATTTGCAACAGCCTAGCTTTTGAGTGATGTCTTGAAGGAAACTTATCGTCCGTTTTCTGATAGAAAATGCACCGAATTAGACATTGTGCCAATTGCCGACAGATAAGTTGATCGTGCCATCCAAGTCCACTGCAGCTCTTTCAGCGGTGCCAAAAGCGCAGAAACCATTTTGAACGAAAAGCCTTCCTTGCCGTGCTAATTCGCTTTTAGAATGCGAATCACTTCCGATGCACGATTACACAACCACTGTTCACTCTTTTGATTTAGTAGGAGTCACTTTGTGAGATTCAGTGCAAATTCTGTGAATCTCAGTCAATATTGCACCACTGAATTTTTCAGCGTTGCAATATTGACAGGAATTCGCAGGAATTTCACTAAATCTCAATGACTCTCACTGAATCCGATTTAGGGTGATTGGTCCACACCCGTCGTACGGTTCGCGCTGAATTAATCTGTGCGCGAGACAATATGCTTACAGAGAGTTAGGTGATTGCTCAAACTCATCACTATCACCAGCTTCGGAGCGGGAGGGGAGGTTCCCTGCACGCACGCTGAAGCGAAGGCTTCCTCAATAAATTTTAGCAAAACTCACAATCATCTAAAGCTGTATTCCTTTTAACGTGGGCTTGTAATCGTCTACCGAATTCCAATGTGGCGATGCTGTTTTATTGCCCTGGATTTAGTTTGAGCTATCCTCTTCGAGATTTCGACAATCGGTTGCATAATATTATTTTGATGTGCCTTGAAAACTGTGGCGTAAATGGACCATTCGAGGTGCAACTTGAGCCATGAACGTGTTTATCAGTATTGATCGATTTTGTTATTCTGAGACGCGCATATCTGTATATAAGACTTTGTAAATATAGACCTTTTTTGTTGTGTTTGTTATTGTATAAAGAAAGAAGGGCTTGTAGTGCGTTAACCAAAATATCAGAGGATATTAAAAACATTTCTTCGTATTCGTGCGCTGTGTGAAGTCATTTCCATCCTCCTCTCACTGTTGTTACTCGTCAAAACATTCAATCAGTTTTAAAGGTAGGAATATCTTATATACTAATAGGCTTATCGAAAAAAAGTCCGGATCACACGAGCTGAAAATTTCCATTTCATAAATTCGCAGCTCATTTGCAATTTTCGTGTCTAGGACTTTCTCGAAATTCTGAACCTGCCCGCTTTTGGTGTAGTACAAGTTTATCTCAAAGGTGTAGCAAAAAGTAATGGTTGTACCTGCGAAAACCGCTTTTCTCGCGTGAGAAAAGGAACCGAACGTCACGTAGCTTAAACGTGCCGGTGGCACCGTTTGCACTAAAGTCAAGTCAGCGATTCAAACACGTTGTCTCAGGCTTTTGCCGAGCTTCCAAGCCGACTCTGGCGTTTTCAACTACAACATTCCTAACGCAGAATTTTTTTCTCAACCGTTTGACTTTTTCAGCTAAAGAATTTGAAAAATTCTTTAGCAGTCTCACTTCTGTTGCGTTTGCGTTGACTTTTGACAGATTTAACACCCCTCGTCGTGCGGCTAAGAGGGTGTACAATTTTAGCTGTAAAGGTTAGAAGACAGTGAGTTTCGCTTATTATTGGCGACAGTTACTACTGCCGAGAAGTGAAGCTTGATGACAGTTAGGTTAACTTAGGTTAGGGTAAATTGCGTGCTGTATAACTTCATCGTCGCTGTATTCATCCAGGCGACAAAAGGTAAAACGCAAAGGCGGTGGAAAATTCAACTATTCGAGTTTCCTATGAGGAGAGGTTGGTAAGATTCAGTCAGAAACTGTTGAGGCGACATTTTTACTTTCGGCGCGGCGGCCGAACGCGAACGATATTCGGAGTCTCATTTTTTATTTGATATTTTCGCTGCCATGCCGTTGGCGTGCAAAGCGGAACTCTTCTGGAGATGGAGTCACCAACTCGTATAAAATTGACGTAAAAGTGGGGTTGCTGGGAGCGATTTGGTCGCAGTTATTTGTTCCTTGTGAGGTCCTCCTCTCTTTGCTTCCCGAATGGCGCTTTTACGAGTGTCGGTTCTCGCGGTCAACAAAGCAGCCGCAGGAAGTATTGAAAGCGGGTTGCAGTTGCAGCTGCTCATTAGTACCTACTTAATGTACGATACCAAGCACAAAAATACGGACATGACTCGCGGTATGACTTTGAAAGGTTGAGTCCAACACCTCTTTTCTCTTTTAATCCACCTTTCGTTGCTAATGAGGTAGGCGTAGCGAGGACTCACGGACCCTAACCTAGGCTAACCTAACCTAACCTAATATTCGCCAATTCCGCTTGTGGGTATCTGTTGCTGTGGTCGACAAATCAGCGGCGTAATAGGGACAGCCGAGTGCAATGGGTTGAGGAATCTCCTAGCGGAATAGTCTGCACCATGAGACTAAATAGTCTGTCTGCACAAAACCCAGCCTAAGATTAGAGTATGTCTAATGGATGGTCTTAAAAGTGCTCTTTAAAGTGGGTACGTAGTGTCGGATACAAAAAGACCTTTGAAACCCTCGCCATTTTCCTTTTTTAGGGGGGGATGGATTCGTATTTTGACATATTTTGACACAAGTCAAAATTTGAACTTTGAATCGTTAGGAAAATCGATTCGAAATCACTGCGGCTAAATGCTTTTATGGATGAGAAGTTTTAGTATAGAAATATGAGATTCACTTAGAATTTTCCGCGTGAGCGCGCTAAAGCTATTTAGATCGTCGATTTATGCAGAAACTTTTTTTAAATAAAAAAATGGATCTAAAATGCGCGGTAAAAGAATCTGTGATGCTTGCAACTAACTGACTCTGTTTGCAGATATGGAGGATTATTGCGGGAAACATTTGGGAAAGCCCTAAAAACTGAATTGGAAAAACGAAAGAAATGGAGGGCTTACCGCCGAAGCGGAAGCGCTTAGGGCGAAAGGGTTAATACGAAAGTTGTCGGTTAGCATAAAAGCGAGCGTCGACAGCTCGTCGCTTGCCGCCATAAAAACTCGGCAGTTCTGCTTCGTAAACCGAGTTGCAGCGTTCAGTCAGCCAATCAGAGACGTGTGCAAATGCAAATCGCTTTTCGCTACTCAAATCGTTCTCTCTTAATCAGTTTTGGAAGGCGGTGCAGACCAGGCCGTCGCACAACTTTTGCGACTGCCAACTTGAGCGGCCTCATTTTAGAAATTGCAAATTTCGAACAAACTCAGTTGCTATATGTAAGATAACTTTCTTTTCTAGGGCGAACATCGAATTTCTATACGGTGTTTTCTATCTTAATTTTATTTTAAAAATAAATACTTTTTATGGAGCAAGAAGTGTGCGTTTCTTTTTCCTTTTTTTTTAGTGAAGGTTAAGCTGCAGTTTGATCGATGAAATTTCATATCATGGTCGCTTCCGCAGTCTGGATCACAAAAATGGGATTTTACCAATTTTTAAAAACTAAGGGTCGGAAAGCGTTGAGGTGCTCAGAGTTTCCACTCGTATGCCGTAATGATTGTAGGCTAGTTCCGATTCCAGCGGAAATTACCCATAAGAAGCAATACATTTTATTCTGTAAACTTAGTTTACTTCTCCTTGCTATACCAGTTTACGACTGTAAGCGATTTTGCGCGATAAACATCCGTGCGTTGCAGCCTAACTTTAATTGTTCGCTAAACTCTCTATTTTCCAGTCCTCTTGATATAGCCAGCCAAGTCAACACATCTTTTTAATCGATAAATTGTTTTGATGTTACTGTGAAATGTGGCACATTAGTTTCTCTCATAAACGTACAAAGGAATTCGTCAGCTCTTACCCTGTACGAAGCTCCATAAGAGTACTTCTCTTCGTTCGTTAAAATGTTCACGCCCCATAAGTGCTGTACGGCGTGTTGTATTTTGACGTAACTTTCCTATTCACACCACGGCATAAGGAGCTTCCTTTCCTGTCTTGGACTTTTCCTTGTATATCCTTTGGTTTCGGCTGTGATACATGTTGGCAATCGGACGATATCCGCGTTGAACGCTAAACTCGTTCTTTCTACCTCTAAAATGGAAGCTAGATAGGAAGAGGTAAAGAACGAGTCAAAAGGGGCGGGTTGTTTAATTTATGTGATGTAATTAATGGCGCGGTAAATGATTAGAGTGAGAGGCATGCACGTGTTCGATGGCGAATAAAGCGAGATAGAAAGCAAGGTCGGGACCTCTCCACTTATCGCTAACAATTAGCTGTGTGCAGAGCATATTTTCCGATACATGAAATTTTATGGGTTTTAGAAGAAGATCGCGTAAAATGAACAGGCGACCTTATCGGCGTCGTTGTCGGGGAACGGAGAGG
>Ga0058701_10003004_pt1 | contig 13135 bp, 5 predicted proteins | sample AgamicOrMae_FD_97039 | JGI IMG/M metagenome (GOLD analysis project Ga0058701, IMG submission 97039) | Agave microbial communities from Guanajuato, Mexico - Or.Ma.e | ecosystem: Host-associated > Plants > Phyllosphere > Phylloplane/Leaf | place: Guanajuato, Mexico | collected 2012-06-04
ATATGACAACCGCAATAATGTTAGTACCGCGCATATGAACATGATTTTCCGAGAATCTCAAACATTTGTACCTTGTCATCTCGGGCTACCTTGTGGCGACTGGCAAACGAGTTGGGAAAGGGACGTCATGATTCTGGTGGCAAAAGAGATGAGAATGGAACTAACAGGGATGAGAGAGAGGTTAACCCGTAATGTTGACGTTTCGTTACGACGCTGTTTGCTTTGCTGGATTTAAGTCGCGATAATTAAACTTTGTGACTGTTGTCTAAACCTCAGCAAAAAGTTTTTTTAAGTTAATTAGGATTTTTGTTTGTCGGAAACCGAAGCTTTACCGACCTGTAAATAGACCAACCTTATTGAATGCGACTAAAAAAAAAGAAAAAAAGCAGTTTGGTATTTTATTCGTTTTTTGACACGCCATCTGCCACCTAGTCTGTTCGATGGTAAGTTAAATATATCCTCAGACTTTAATGCTTCCTTATAACGCGAGGATCAAACTAGTGATGACGTCACTGATGATGAAATTGTCGGTGATAGTGACTGGTATTGATTTTTCAGATGATACTGTTTCTAATAACCAGAGTAAAGCGGTTTCTGAGCATACGGTTACTGACATTAAAGTTACTGATAGTTAAGTGACTGAAAGTTCCCCATAGTTCGTCAACTGTTGGCAAAGTCACTGATAGTACAGTTACTGATAGTATGGCCTATTATGAGGCATCCGGTAAAATACCTGATGATCAGTTTACTAATGGTAAAGTTTCTGATGGCGAAGGTTCACAGTAAATACTGTACAAACACCTGTTTGAGGGAGTTATTCCCTGTGTTGGCCGTGAAAATAAAACTAGGATATAGTGCGTATTTTGGTATATTTTTTTTAGATAGACTCATGTTGAGCCACATCAATTTAAAGATCTTGCCGGGACCTTGAAAGTTATACGACTGAACATAGGTCTATCTCTAAAAATCACCAAAATATGTATTATCCCCATTTATTTTCACACCCAAAACAGGTAAGAAATCACAGGCTGAAACACCTGTGTTTCGTTTTTACTGTGTCCTGATCGTTTAGTTGCCAGTAATAAAGTAACCGATGATACATTATTCGATATTAAAAGTACTCATAATGTTGGTACTATTGATAGTTTTACTGATCAGTTTGTGTATAGGTGGGCGTTTTACTGATCAGTTAGTGGTAGGTTGAGCGATGGCACAGTACTGACAAAAGGTTGCGGATAATAGAGATCTAGAGTAGAGAGCCATTTAGAGAGCGTGGTGTGCATGTAAAATAAAACCAAGTAAAATCAATGTTTGATCTCCCAACCAAAGCAGCGGCTAAATTATCTTTAAATGGACATTTTAAAAATTGTGCAAGCTTCGTTTAATTTCCCTTGGGTCTTACTTGCACAAAAGCTTCCGATTTTGAAAGAAATCTCGATTTGAAAATTCGAGGTGAGCAGCAGACAACATCGTGACAACAGAATGGAGGAGTTCGTCTTTGTCGGCTGTTGCTCACCTCGGATTTTCAAATGAGTATTCTTTTAAAATTGAATTTTTTTTTCTGGAAGTTTTACCCTAAAATAATTACAGGAGGATCAAATAATTTTTGAGGCTGCCTTCATTGGGTGATTTCGCACTTTTCTTTGGTTTAAAAATCAAAAGTTGTTTTGTGCTTTGGTTTGTTTGCATGCTCACCACGCTCTCTAGATGGCTCTCTACTTTAGATCTGTATACCCAAGTTGCTAGTCCCGATTTAGAAAAGGCGATTGACTATATGTCGGATTCTCGTGGCTGACAATAGACCCAAGACAGTAATTGATGGTATGCGAAACGAGCCCACGGCCGCATGCGCCTCGCCTGAAGGCGCCATGACGGCGCCTCGGACTTGTCACACGTGGCTCTGAGCATTTCTTGCCGCGATTACTGCTGGTCTTATTTATTACTCACAGGGTTTGGGTGTTGTCCAATCCACTCGAGCCCGTCTTACACTCGCTCGCGCGCTAGCCAGCGAGTGTGGACCCTGCCCGCCCGCTCGCCTGCGGACGACTTTTGAGATGTTACGCGTGCCTGACATATTACTGACAGCGCGTGACGTACGCGGACGCCGCGCCGGGCGGAGAGCCGAGCGCCAGGACGGACCCGTAACCCGGCAAGTTCAGCGGGTCACATGCCGGAATTTTCGGCGGAAGATGGTGTGGCCTTTACAACTGATCGCCTGTCATTAGTGTAGTTTAAATTTTAATTAATGATCGATCACCCCGCTCGGGACGGGTTATGTAACTCACGACGAATAAAATATTGCGGAAATAGCTTTTTTTGTTCTGGTCGTTGGCAGTGGAAACGTGACCAGTTTAGGGAAATTATGAGTCTGTGTTTTTGTTTAAGCGTGTTAAAGATATTTCGTGGCTTGTTTCGGGTCTCTGAGGACGTGGGGTGCCACATTTGTGACTAAGCCTGAGCTTCTCAGTAACTATAGACTTCCTGGGCTTATCACTAACAAAATACTACACCTGCTTATCAGTAACCATAGGCTACCTCTGCTTATCAGTAACCATAGCCTACCTCTGCTTCTCAGTAACCATAAGCTACCTTTGCTTATCAGTAACCATAGGCTACCTTTGCTTATCAGTAACCATAGGCTACCTCTAATTGTCAGTAACCATGGGCTACCTTTTGCTTATCAGTAACTATAGACCACCTCTGCTTATCAGTAACCATAGGCTACCTCTGCTGATCAGTAATCATAGGCTACCTTTGCTTATCAGTAACCGTAGACTGCTCATCAGCAACGATTGGTTCGACTTCTCATAAACATTTTAAAGATTAACAACGAACCTCTGAGGTTGCACAAGGCGAGCTTAGGTCCCTGTGCCTCGCTTTGCTGTCGCTTCGTATGGATCTCACCGCGCTTGGTGCCACATCCTCGGTGGCAGTAACTGCACTCAGAAAAAGGTATGGCTAGGACAGTTATTTGATATTGTTGTATATGAGCTGGCTATAATTTGTTGCTAGCACAGCTCTATGTATTGCAGGCGGTGCTATATACCTAATGCTGACGTAGCAGTATATGTGACTGATGCAGCAATGAATATAGGTCGTATTCAACAATACCAAATAGCTTTCCCAGTGACACCTTTTTCTGAGTGTGACGCGCTCGAGAAGCGGTTGGTGGTACCTAGCTTGAATACTATACGGTGAATGGCCTATTCCTCGCTCCGTTTTTGGTTCCGCTCAGCTTGACGTCGTCACATTGACCGCAATAAGCTTCCAATATTTCGAGTTTATTATGAAGTTTTAATTCAGTAACCTCATTTGTAAAGCCCGCTGTCCCTGCCAACGCTGGTATTGATGGTACAGTGTGTTAGTTGTGTTTCTTATTGCCATTCTTCTCGCCAAAGTAGAGATTCAGTTGCCAGACAAGTGATCGCATCCGGATACGCTGCGTTTTCACTGATTAATTTGCGACCCCGTTAAGCGGGAATTAATGGATGTTTTCAAAAAGCGCGCTGTCGATTTGCAAGGTGGAATTTTCCGCTTCCTGTGTTCCACCTTTCGTCACGAACAAGTCGAGCGGAGCAACAGCGCAGCAAGGCACAAGGCCTGTTACCTAAGGCTGAATTGGTCGCCAACCCTGATGCTGCTAACTTCTCGGTGGCATTTACAAGACCACATAGAAAAAACTGCGTCCTTTGAGTTAACTAAAAATAAGTAAATTTAGTATAAAAAGCGACAGCCAACTCGGCTATTAAACGTGACCAGATTTGCCAGTGAGAGTGTAAACAGTACTGTGTAACGGTAACGTTTAATAGCAAACCGCTTAGCGTGGCCATGTTATTGGCTGACGAGCTCTTAGTTATTTTTGCTAATTTTTAGTAACATTTACTAGTCCTCTCTTCTCAGTGCAGAAATTATCATTGTGTACGGTAGTTGTAAAATAAGAAGAAGGGGGAAAAAACTACTCAACAAATTGAAATTTGAAGGCAACCTGACGAATCATATTCCAGGTAACGTCTCATACAATAGCCAACACCATAGGAAGGTGGGATGTTACGTAGCGCAGTTTTAAGACCAACAAAGAAGTCCATAGAGTTCATGCTGAAAAAGACACAAATAAATGACCTCTAACTGCAATTTTGAGTTTTAAAAGATTCGTTTCACACCTGTTACACACACAAACATATCAGTTGGTAATCAATATATCGTCACTAAATCTAGTTCATTGGAAATCGAGTTCATAGTTTTATAAAAATAATGTAAATTCCCTCCTAAAATCAGCCTCGTGTGAACTGAAAAATTCATGCAGTGTGAATTCTGACCAAAGTTAGCATAGAAAATTTAAATATATTGCTTTAACTCGTCGCTCTGTGAGGAGGGCTTTGGACTGCGTATCAACTTCCACAAGACAGTGGAAGTCGAAACTGGCATTGCATGAGCACATTTCGAGAAGCCAAGACATCTGTCACAGTCATCTTTGAATCATTCCGCATAGCACAAAACCATATTATTTCAATTTATTTGTCAGATTCACGAAATCTTTTGAATCATGCTTTTCAACTCTTCTAACAGTAAGCTCGACACCTGAACAGTGCCAACTCACGTGACGAGGCCTGCTGAAGAGATGTTTTGGCAGATCTCATCCCATTCTTAATCGAGAAAAACTGAAAATTTAACTTTTTTTTCTTGAACTTACATCATCAAGGCAAAGTTATAAACGATATCCTTCGCAGGTTGGTGATGTAGTATCCAGGCTGAAGATCGAATCATAAGACAGCATGGTAGGATTATGGAGTCTCCGTTTGTTCAGACACATTCCCAGGTGTTGGAGATGTCTTCATTTCTACGTTGAATCGACTGTTTTGTATTGCAAAACACAGCCTTAGAAGAAATCAATCAGTTTTTTCTTTTTTTTTGTTACATTTTTATTTGTAACAGAGAACCACAATAGAGAGTCACCTTGAACACCATCATAATTTCACTTTGGAATGAAACATAGTCATTGGATGACCGCGGAAATATTGACTTCAACGTGTTCGAAAAGTAAAGCAAATCTTTACAATGACAAGCGTTCGACTATGTAATTTTTGATTGTAAAGAAAAGGTTGTACTCCATTTTTTTAAACATAAGATGTCATATTTATTGAAAGTAGAATTGAAATTATTATTTAAGTAGTTCATGGTAAAAATATCGAAGAAGGCAAATGATATGAGTATTTATAAAACTGTTCGAGAGGCTACGACATGTCGCTGTTGAAATTAATTCCTCAGTCAAGTATTAAACATAGGCGAAAAACGGGAACATATTAAACATGAGTGGAACATTTTACAGGGTGGAACATAGAAACGGAAAATCTAACATTTAGAAGTGAGATTGCTGTAGGGATCGGTTTGATCACTTATTCGGACGGTCGCGGAAGGAGAGGAGTTGGTGGACACGAACTGAAAAAGGGTAAGTCGAAAAGGAAGGCACAGGGTCTGTAATTGACTTGGCTCGCGTGACCCGCTGAGCTCGCAAAATTCAGGCTTCTCCTCTCCATCGATCCGTTTTCACTTTGTACAAATTGATTTTTGAACCCCTTTCCGGGTTGATTCAATATCGGGAATCAAAGTATTGTTTTCAAGTCATGATTGACTTCCAGCCGCTCTTTGCATATCGCAGCAATTTTTTTACAGTCGAGGCCATTTACCGCGGCTATCTAAAACTTCCAAGGCAAATTGGGTTTTATAGGACGCGATCGTTTCAAGCGATATTAAGGCAAGTGTTACACTAGTAACTAAAAAGAAAGGGAAAAAATTGGACAAAACATCGAATTACTTTAATTTGACCCATATGACTCCGGGTGAAATTGGTACTAGGATTGGTACTTCCTAGGATTGTTTTGTGGTTCTGGTACCCGAATTTCAGCCAAATGTGTCATGGCGTTTCGGATCTGCCATAAGAGTACTTGTTTCGTAGAGAGAAAAAAAAAACAGTTTGGATCGTTATAGTCGCGAGGTCTTTACTAGTGAAGGCCTTTTAGGAGTGTTACAAACTCTGTATCTGATGAGTTTGCTTAAGAAAGTCCAGTATACAGTATTGGGCTCCTTACTTTGGTTTACGATTCATAATCTGGATAAATCTTCGGTACACTGTTTGAGCCCGTGCACGATGTGCGGTATATTGAGCTCGGTAATAACGACGGTATGTATCGTGCGCTATAGAAACTGTGCCTTCAAAATAATTAGCTCATCACGGTATGTTGTGCTCATGTGTCAAAACAACTCCTTAAAATTTATCAAAATGAAAACTGCATTTTCCCCCCGAAGTATATTCATTTTGTAAAAGAAGTGTTCTCCAGTTAGTAAATATTTATCGAGAGTGGGGTAAAAGCATTTTTTAATATATTTTCTATTATCGTTCTTAAAGTGTTTGTGTCCTTTTTTCATTATTCATTTATTGTTTTCTTACCTAATAGTTTGGAAAGTTGGCTTTTTGGAGGTGTTAAATGCGAAAAATTAGCGGCTTGACGAAAAATTATTAAGGACAAGCTACACTTTCTGTCACGTGGGTTCACTTTGGATGGCCAATCGCAGTCGGTCCGACCACACGTTGAACTCGGTTCTCTTCGGGTGTTCCCGGAATCGCGTCCTCGGCTGGTGACATTGAAGGCAACCCCTCGGAAGATCCTCTTTCGACCTGACCACATTTTTGCGAAAATTGCGAATTTGAGTTGACCGTGCTCAGCTAGCTGTCACGCGCGAATTTCATTCCCCAAGAATGAGTGGGTTGCTCTAGAACAGCGTGTCAAATCATTTTGACACCGAGTGCCATTGAACCAAGAGATAATCTAGTCTAAGGGCTGCTGCCAATTTTTTTTTTCGCAGAGAGCGTGCCTTCCAAACTTACACGTGGAAGTGTCAGAAAAATAAGTTCCATCTTCAGAAAATAAATCAGCAAACAAATTTTTGGGGGAGTTTTTTTTCCATCAGGTGAATAAAGCAGCTTCCATTGGCATCCGTCGTGCATTTTACACGATTTGGATGATCGAGGGGTCGTGAGTTGTTAGGTTTCATTTGAGGATAGGCCACCCACCAGACATCAGTTGATGCCTTTTGCGTTGTTCATGTGTAACTTATTGAACTTTATTTTGCGTCGCTTAAATGGCATTTCATGATCCCCAATAAAATCTTTACAGTTATATGCTAGGTTAGGTAAGCAGAACCTCGGTAAGCACACTTACTTTTATAAGTTTTTGTGTTATGTACGCATGGATTCCATTGTAGAGGATTGACAATGTACAGCTGCGCAGATAACGTTAGGTTTATAGGTCAAGGGCCTACCTTCACATGGCTATAGTTAAATGACCTAAGGTTATTTCGAGACGTATGCGTCACATATCCGCTCGGCTTACCGACGAAAGATGGAAAGACAATAGACAATGTAATGATGTTTCAAATGAAGAGACATGTACACTAAGATACTTGTGTTTTTCCTGTGTAGAGGAAAGTGATGTGAACTTTTTCTGGAAATGCGTAATGTGTTAGAAAAGTAGCTCTGGCGAATGGCGTGGCCTGCTACCACAGAGATTGTACAAACCTTTGGAGCGCAGGAAGATGTTCATCAGATATTTTGCATGCGTTTGTTTGTCCAGACTTTCTCCTCTTTGCAATATGGATGGGTACGTAGCCTAACCGATAGCAATGAGAAGCAAGCCGTGTCACGCCTCGCCGCTCTTTTCGTAAGTCGTCTTGTCGATTTCCAGCCCTTGAAACATTCGCTTGCGTCCTCCAGGGGTTCGCAACGCGTTCGCTAGGCGTTCGCTAGGTGTTCGCAAGGCGTTCGCAAGGCGTTCGCAAGGCGCTCGCAAGGCGCTCGCAAGGCGTTCGCAAGGCGTTCGCGAGGCGTTCGCAAGGCGTTCACGAGGTTCTTGCAAGGCGTTCGCTAGGCGTTTGCTAGGCGTTTGCTAGGCGTTTGCTAGGCGTTTGCTTGGCGTTTGCTAGGCGTTCGCTAGGCCTTCGCCAGGCATGCGCGAGGCGTTCGGAAGGTGTTCGCGAGGTGCTCGCTAGGCGTTTGCAAGGCGTTCTCAAGACGTTTGCTAGGCATTCGGGAGGCGTTTATTGCCAGGCGTATGCCAGGCGATCTCCCTTTGTTTGCTAGGCGTTCGCCATTCCAGGCGTTCAGGCATTCTCCATTTACAATAACAATACACTTCCTTTTACTCTCGTGGATGCTTACTTTAATCAGCTACTTCCCGCGAATTCATGATCGCTTCTTGTGACCCCAAGTTATGGCCATGTTTACCCCAGAACTTGTCGGCTGTCAACTCTGCTAATTAGCGTTGCCTCGATGGATAACGAGCGCTCTTGTCTTTTTCCACGTTCCATAGGAAGAATTATCGGACGTCTCGTACGATCGATTTTCTGCAGTGAGGTTGCATTGTTTACCTTTTTTTACCTGTCGTCGCTGAGCGGATGGACAGCGGAATGAGGCGTAATGCATTAACCTTACCTCAGCAGAGCTCACCTTCCTATAGGCTGACCTGACCAAGGTAGGCGAGGTTTTAGGTAGCTTAGGTGAACGTGACCGAACAATCGTCCAGCGCCGCCAACGTCTTGGCGGCAGTTAAGCCAGTTTTAGTTAAGGTAGAGCGATATCGAAGCGAGGCATGGGGCACCAAAGCTTCTTTTTTTACCCTACGCGTCAGTGAATTGCTTATTCTGTTAACGTGTGTTGTTTTAACCAATGTAGTACACAAGTTGTAGTATGTGCAATACCTCAAATTGTTGATGGTTGCGCGATTGAGTTGGGAATATTTTAAATGCCTCTAACGAACGGTTTGTGTTATCTACTTTCTCCGTAGCTCGGCCGTGGCTCGGCCGTGGATGGTGGGGGCATTGTGACCTTACATATATGGCCAGGGGACGTGACGATCTGGACGCCTTCTCTTGCAATTCGTTTCCGATTTAATAAGCTGTCCACGGCGCGTTCCGCCGCCGCGCGGATATACGCGGCACCCGTGCGGCACCCGTACGGCACCCGTGCCAGCACGTGCCTTTGCCTATCGCTTCTCGTGACTTCATATGACGCTCTTAACACCATCGTCTTGCCGCTGCCAATAAATTATTCACACCCATTCTCCCCGTGGATGTTTGGTTTCCCATAAGCGTTTGCACAACTTAAACAGACTAATACGTACTTCGGATGTGAAGGTAAGACGGTTACAAAACGCGATATCTGGTCAAATTCTCAGTCGAAATTCTCGGTCATAGATCAGACTCATTAGTACGTCGCCGAAGAACTCGACAATCCCAGGCCATGAATACCGCCCACACCTCGTGTGTGTGTGCCCCACGCTCCGCAGAAGGGTGCGGTCCCGTCCACGACTTCCACTCCGATCCCCGCTCGGTCCTCGAGCGGGAGGAGGAGGGAGACTGTGGCGGATAGATTGCACGATTTCATATGCGCGATCATTCTTTTAAAACCATTTCAGTTGTAATTCCAAATCTCTAAATTCTGACCGGAACTTACAATTGAGATTCTACTAACTCGCATACCTTCGCCAATTTTCAAAGATGACCGCTATCAATAGGGAGATCTCGTCGAGCCCTTTCACAATGGATGAGGTTATTGGTAAGTTTTGTCTTAAAAACTAATTACAGTGCAAATCTTTATAATTACAATTTCTACAGAAACTGAAAATCCTTTCTTTTTTTTTCATCCGATTTTAAGGTTAGGTGCCATGGCTTGGGTGACGAAAGGTTGAACGTAAGCTGCAGAAAAATCGAGTTACAGGGTTGCAGCAATTACAGCCGACTTCTGGAGTGAGAGTCGTGAATCGTTTTCAATTTGATGCTCTTTGTTTCTACGTTGGCTTATTAGTTAACAGCTTATGTAATATTAATCGCTAAAGGAGGTAATTGACGTCATAATAACTAGAGCCTTATCCGATCGCAATTAACTGTAAGTAATTCAGTCATTATATGACTTCATGACCTTGAAATCAACACAAGTGATCTCAGCCCATTTAAACCCAAATTATTAGGTATGGTTGTAAAATACCATCCATCAGTGTCATCCATTTATGTATGGAATTTCATTTACTCGTGTTCTAAAATGTACATCATTTTCGGTCAGCTGATTTTAGAGTTAACTCCTCTACGCGGCCTCTTGAAAACCGAACTTTGCAAATTGCAAAATGAGTATTTTTTTTCTTTGATTTTAAGAGTAACTTCTAAAGCCCTTTAAGGGGAATCCAGCGACGCCATTTTGAAAATTCCGTTTTTGGCGCATTACTCACTTCAGGGCAGCGATATCAAGAATCGGCCGCCGTCGATTTGTAAACATAATCATTACCTATCATTATCAAAAAATGACCTACATAACTATCACCTCACACTTAGAAAATTTAAACGCTCGTGTTTTCAGATTTTAATCCGTTTTAAATTTACTGGTCGTGGGGTGATATTTATGTTGGTCGTTTTTTGATATTCAGATAGCCAGTGATTATTTTACAAATCGACGGCGGCCGATTCGTGATTCCAGCCTTGAAGTGGGTAATGCCCCGAAAACTGAATTTGATGCCTCTCTCCCTTTCAGGCTCTCTATTCAATAGGTGTTCGGCCTATGATGTGTTCAACGCAACGGCGGGTGGTTAAAGATTGCTTTAAAGAGTTAAACACCCTTTATTTTCAGGAGGGGCATATATGTCAGGTGACAAAAAATCGGCAATGACAGTTTAGGATATTGTATTCTCTTGAGGTTGAGTGGCGACCCTGCTTGGACTGATCCCGATGGGATACGCGTGCTTTTGGCCGGGTTGTATGGGTAGACAATCCTTAGATCCCTTGAAGGGAACCGATCGCCCTTCGCCACGCCGCAAGGGAACAGGTGATTGTATTCCTGGATCCCTTCAGGGAGCCGCGTGTCGTTTGAACAAGGAAAGCCCTTTCAGCAAAAGAAGAATTATTAAACAAAAATGCTTATGAGCGTGAATTTCATATTCGTTGAATTCTCAGGGGCTCTTTTAGACAAAAACGAGCTTTTAGAGGGGTAAGAAGAGAAAGCAAAAAGTTTGGTTTTGAACTTAAGTTTTCGAATAAGGCCTCTTAGGTATGCTTTATTGCTAGGCAATCGTTTCCTGTAATGTATCCTACAATTTTGCCCATTGTAGCTATTATTTTTTTATATTTTTTGGCCTCACTTTGAATTTTGAAAGGCGCGTTCTGAAACTTTAACTTCTCATAGCTTATTCAAAATGTTTTATATGGCTATGATTTAATTTTCAATGCACAAAAATTTCATCATTTGTTTTTCATGAATTTTCATAATGGGCTTCGGTGTATATATATTCGTGTGATGATTGTCGACAGATCGTTTGACTTCAGACCCCCCCTCTAAAGGTCCGATTTGTATCAAAAACAATCGTTGTATGCTTTAGGGGGATCTGTTTGGCAGGCATCAGTCTAAAAAAATGCATTAAAAAGGCATTTTGCTTTTAAAATTTGAAGGAAAAATTCCTTTGTACATGAATCAATCATTTGAAATATAAAGGTGGAGAATGTGAAGGGTCGCGCTTTCTAAAACAAAATAAGAAAAAAAAACAATAGTATGCCTCTTTCACCAATTATGGGCACATGAGAAAACGAAACGCGACATTTTTCTTTTCTTCGTGTACGCATTATAATAATTGTTGCGGTGATCATGATAATTTATGCGCCTTATAAGCGGCCCAACGAACGCCTTCTTAACACAATCAGAGATCTCTCATTGGTTTATAATTTTTTTCACTCAAGCAAATCATAAATTGAGCCCAAGTCACTAATTGCTGGGTGTCGTAGTCAGGCGGGATATCCACCTTGCGTAGAAAATCAGGAATGTCGCAATGCAAAGACGCCTGGAGGGCTCTGCAAAGCTACTTGATGATGGTTGTAAATTCAGAAATTTTGATCAGGTGTCTTAAATAATAATTGAAATTCCTCTATTTACTTATCATTTTTGATGCAGTTCATTTGAAGACTAATGTTTCTTGATAGCCTACTTATTTTCTAAGCGACAACTTTCGTTGCAAGCATCGAGTTGGATTTTCTTGCGCCTTGCAATTCTCCTCCAAACACTTATTATTCCTGTCGAATTAGTGTGGCATTGAATAGCAAGAGTCTTCGTCATCGGTCGTTGTCCAGCAATTAAAGTAGAGTTACATAATCGGAAAACTATTGGAATAATACGAAAAATGGCGTCCCAATTCACGCTTGTTTCTACTAGAGCACCGAAAAGTAGAGAAGAGCTAATGGTGATCCCTGTCATGGGAGCCATGATCGGCCCAATGTATTCCTTACGGGAAAACGGGGCTCAACATGGCGGCCACGGGTTTCATTTGCGCCTCTTTACTCTAGAGCTATAGTTCAGACGAACGAAAGGGGAGCGTGTGTTGAAGTGGATTCTTTTCGAGGGACATCGTAATTGTCCTCTTTTACGTGCGCAAGGTTATCTTCAAACATCGTTGGAAGTGAAAACGGGGCAAGACTCGAGCCGCACCAAGGCACACCGTGGAGATCTTATTCGCTCGAATGCGAGACGACTCGTAGGGTAGCCTGCAAAACCTCTGTGATCTCGCGCAAGTACATCTTTACGTTTGCCCACTTGTGAGGAACTGTTTGCGGAAGAGTGCATGACGCCTCGCCTTAGCAACAACCCTAAACTGAGTTTTCTCCAAAGGTACGGTGAAGGGTTCTTGCTATCGTCAACATCGTTGGTTTTAGAGCTAAACTTACACTGCTGGTATAGCATGTGGAAAGAAAGCAAAGCACCTTCCCACCGCGACGAGGTCTTAATGTGTACGTTGAATAATATGAGACTAGGGATGAACTGTGATGTAAGAAGAGTATAGTGTGGGAACAGTTAGGGAAGGATGATAGTTCAGGCAAGGTCACATCAAGTGTGAATTGATGAGGTTCGGCAGAATTATGCTAGCTCAACTGAAGCTAGGCGTTTACCTCAAGGAGAAGACGTACTATCGCGTTCAAAAGAGACGGTAAGTAGGGCGGGCCGTTTTTGAACTTTTTTCGAAATTCATAACGCCTGGGTGCTCAAAATGTGCGATTGGTGGCACCGATCACGTAGGTATTTTTAAAAAAAAATTTGAAGCACGTCTTCAGGTTC